>ENA-OQAB01000921-OQAB01000921.1-human-gut-metagenome-genome-assembly--contig:-NODE-921-length-14744-cov-2.896148_pt1 | contig 14744 bp, 17 predicted proteins | sample MGYA00242490_ERZ504517 | MGnify/ENA primary metagenome ERZ504517 (study PRJEB26092, sample SAMD00036298) | human gut metagenome | host: Homo sapiens | study: EMG produced TPA metagenomics assembly of...
GCCTCTTTGATCCTATCAGTGGATAATTGATTTCTATAAAGCCCTCCTCGATCTTTCACTTCTGCCTGAGAGCTCTGATTGTGATAGGCAGTGACACGTTCCCGCATCTTCTTCATAAAATAATCTAGATTTTTCTTCTTCAGAAGGAGCTTCTGCATACCGCGCTTCCTGCGGAAGTTTCTCCACAAAACTTTTCATTTTTTTTGTCCGGCAAAACGTCTGGAACAGATGGTGAGACCGCTTTTTCTAAGAAAGCACTCTTTGGGGAAACCGGTTCCGCCACCGATAATTCCACCCGTGGAATCAATTCTTTTTCGCTCAAAGCATCCTTCAGTGTATTGTAAATAAAATTATACACTTCCTGTTGTTTGCTAAACGGACTTCCATTTTGTTGGATGGACATTTACATCCAGATCTGTCCCGTCTATCGTGAAGTGTAACACAGTAAACGGATACTTATGCTGCATCGTAAACCCCTTGTAGGCATCTTCGATTGCTTTTGCAATTATGCTGCTCTTTACATATCTTCCGTTGATATAGTAATTTTCATAATTTCTATTTCCTCTGGAAATCAGAGGTTTTCCAATATATCCCCGGATTGCAACTCCGTTTGCCTTTGCATTGATTTCGATCAGGTTTCCGGTAATATCCCCTTCCATAAATATGGTAAATAACATCCTTCAGCCTGCCGTTTCCGGATGTGTGAAGTTTTGGCTGCCCGTTTGTGAGAAATTGAAACGAGATTTCCGGATGAGACAGCGCCAATCGCGTGATCAATTCACTGACATGGCTTGCTTCTGTCATGGGAGTTTTCAGAAACTTCCGCCGTGCCGGCGTGTTGAAAAAAATCTGACGGACAAAAAAAGCCGTTCCATCTGGCATTCCGATTTCTTCCAATGATTTTTCTGATCCGCCTTCAATTCGGTACTGTATGCCCGCATCTGCCTCCTTCACCTTTGTACGAAGCTCCACTTGCGCGATCGCCGCAATGCTCGAAAGCGCTTCTCCGCGAAAACCAAGGGAAGCAATTCCAGTCAAGTCCTCCACAGAGCGTATTTTACTTGTCGAATGCCTTAAAAAGGCAAGCGGAACTTCTTCCTTTGGAATTCCACATCCATTGTCTGCAATGCGGATCAGAGAGATTCCGCCGTCTTTGATCTCCACGGTAATGGCAGTGGCTTTCGCATCAATTGCATTTTCCACCAGTTCTTTTACAATCGATGCCGGGCGTTCGATCACCTCTCCCGCCGCAATCTTATCGATCGTAACCTGATCTAAGACTTGAATATTTGGCATATCTGCTCCTTTCTCCGACTATTTCCACCGGTTCTTCAATTTATTCTGCAACCGGTAAATGGTATTTAAAGCATCCATCGGCGTCAGATTCGACACATCAATTTCTTTTAGTTCTTCTAATACATCGTCATCCTTGACCGTATCAAACAATGAGATCTGTGCCAGATCTACTTCATCATATTTTTTCTGGCGTGCTTTCGTCTCGTTTCCTTGCGCAGAAATCTCACGCACCTTTGTCGTAATATCTGCCTCACTTAATTCTCCGACAATTTCTTTTGCACGTGCAATGACGGATTCCGGTACCCCCGCAAGTTTTGCAACCTGGATCCCATAACTCTTATCCGCACCACCTTTTACAATCTTTCTCAAGAAGACAATATCATCTCCCTGCTCTTTGACTGCAATACAATAATTGTTCACGCTGTCAAGCTTTCCTTCCAGTTCCGTCAGTTCATGGTAATGTGTCGCAAACAAGGTTTTAGCTCCAAGCAGTTTTTTATTACTGATATGTTCTACAACTGCCCATGCGATGCTCAATCCGTCAAACGTACTCGTTCCCCGTCCGATTTCATCTAAGATCAACAGGCTGCTGCTTGTGGCATTTCGCAGAATATTTGCAACTTCGGTCATTTCAACCATAAAAGTACTCTGTCCGGACGCAAGATCATCTGATGCGCCGACTCTCGTAAAAATACGGTCACAGATTCCGATATTGGCACTGTCTGCCGGAACAAATGACCCGATCTGTGCCATCAAAACAATCAGCGCAGACTGGCGCATATATGTAGATTTTCCTGCCATATTCGGACCAGTGATGATGGAAACACGATTTTTCTTATCATCCAACAGTGTATCATTTGCGATAAACATATTGTCCGGTGTCATTTTCTCCACAACCGGGTGTCTGCCGCCCTTGATGTCAATCAGTCCTTTCTCGTTGATCTTCGGTCGGACATAATTGTTCCGCTCTGCCACAAGAGCAAGAGACGTAAATACATCAATTTTTGCGACGGCCTTCGCTGTTTTCTGGACACGAAGCACTTCAGATGCAATTCGGTCGCGCACTTTACAATACAGAGTATATTCAAGCGCATACAACTTGTCTTCTGCACCGAGGATTGTATCTTCCAACTCTTTTAATCTTGGCGTAATGAAACGCTCCGCATTGGCAAGTGTCTGCTTTCTCGTATAATAATCTGGTACCAGTTCTTTGTAAGCGTTTGTGACTTCCAAATAGTATCCAAATACTTTGTTATATTTCACTTTCAAATTCCGAATGCCAGTCTTCTCTCGCTCTTCCTCTTCCAGTTGTGCAAGCCAGTTCTTTCCTTCTGTTTTTGCCTGTCGTAGCATATCCACATCCGCATCATATCCATCTTTGATAATACCGCCTTCTTTCATCGCAAGCGGGGGTTCTTCCATGATGGATTCATTCAAAAGCTGATAAAGATCTTCCAACGTATCCAATTCTTCACAAATCTGCTGTAAAAGTTCTCCGTGCATTTCTGTTAAAATGTATTTGATATGCGGCAACATTTCCAGAGAATTGCGGAAAGAAATCAAATCTCTTGGATTCGCAGACTGATATGTCACACGGCTGATCAGACGTTCCAGATCATAGACCGGAGATAAATATTCACGGATCTCCTCACGAGAAATTGCTTTGTCTTTTAATTCTTCTACCGCCTCCAGCCTCTGTTCAATCTCATGCCGGTCAATCAGCGGCTGTTCAATATAACTTCTAAGCATTCTGGCGCCCATAGCCGTTTTCGTCTTATCCAACACCCATAAAAGAGAGCCTCTTTTTTGCTTTTCACGCAACGTCTCACACAACTCCAGGTTTCTTCGGGAAGAGCTGTCCAATAACATATATCTCCCTGTCGCATATCCTGTAATATGTGTGATATGAGAAAGCGATGTCTTCTGAGTCTCATAGAGATATTTCAAAAGAGCTCCTGCTGCGATCACACCACAGTTATAATCTCCAAGTCCCATGCCTTCCAGCGAAGCTGCATGAAAATGTTCTTTTAAAATACGTGCACACATTTCATCATCAAAGAAATGCGTATCGATCGAATAGATCATCATTCCAAGACGATGTCTCAAATCGTCCAGATCAAGTCCGCTCATATAGAAAGATTCATTGCAAATAATCTCAGAAGGTGAAAATTTATGAATCTCATCCAAAAGCTTCCGTCCACTGTCAAAGTTCTGTCACAAAATAATCTCCGGTAGACACATCTGCCACCGCCAGTCCATAGCGATCGGCGATATATACAATACACATGATATAATTATTCTTTGTCTCATCGAGTGCCTGCGCATTCATATTAGTGCCTGCAGTTACAACACGCACAACTTCTCGCTTGACAATGCCCTTCGCCTGTTGCGGATCTTCTACTTGTTCACAGATTGCAACCTTATATCCCTTTTCCACAAGCCGGTTCAGATAACTATCCACAGAGTGATACGGAACACCGCACATCGGCGCACGCTCCTCTAATCCACAGTTTTTTCCGGTCAGTGTAATTTCCAGTTCCTTGGACGCCGTAATGGCATCGTCAAAAAACATTTCATAAAAGTCACCAAGTCTGTAAAATAAAATACAGTCAGAATATTGTTTCTTCGTCTCCATATACTGCTGCATCATTGGTGTTAATGTAATAGTTTTGTTCATTTTTCCCTCTATTTCAAATTTTTTCACGTGTTAGTTAACACTTACTACACCCTTTTTACACCCCTTTTTTTAAAAAAGCATACTTCTAATTTTTAAAAAAACAACTTATTGTATAAATATGCGTTGATTTTGCGTATTTATTAGCTGATAACGGGTGAATTTGCATATTTATCAACTCGGGAACGATTACAGTAAATCTTCATATTTTTTAAATTCCCTATGCATAAATTCACATTCTGGGTGAGTATAATGATTTGTCATTTTGGAATTGGTATGTCCCACAATATCTGTCAAAATCCGAGTATCAATTTTCTGTTGATAACAATTTGTAATGAATGTATGTCGAAACATATGTGGACAAATTCGGATTGGTTCGTACGCTCGATTTTTTTCTTTTGCGAGCGCTTTGCCTTTGGTGTTGATTTTTTTAACAATCCTTTTGCACTCTTGTTCGACATAGTTTGGCAGAAAATAATTTCCGTCTTTCGTGGTTAATACTAAATCAGGGTATGTTTTTCTAAACTCGTTTTCAGATCCCCATTTTATGTTACCATTTTTGTCATTTTTCTGAATTTCCTTTAACTTCAAAAAAGCTTCTATAACGCCATCTGTTAATGGAACAATTCGGTTACTTGCATTTCTTTTCGGCATTGTGATTTGTACACTAGCTATTGATTTTTCAAGTTTTTCTCCATGTATATCAAAATAACATCTTGTTTTATTTATCGTTTTGTAAACATGAAGTTCTTTTTTGTCGAAATCAACATCCTTCCACTGTAATGCACATAATTCACCAGCACGCAAACCGGTATGCAACAAAATATAAAAATAATAACGTGAACGGCAATTTTTGGCTACTTCAAAAAAGAGATCTAACATATCTTTCGTAATGTATTTCATTTCATCCTCCTGTTCTATCGGAACAAAACTCCTATCTGTATAATTGCTTATAACGATACATTTACATGGATTGTTCGCGATAATCATGTTCTTTTCTGCGTATTCTAAGCATGTACTTAATGCATTCAAGGAACTTTTTACAGTGGAGGGTTTATATTTTTTAGAAATCTCATTAATTGCCATTTGAATATGACTTTGAGTCAATTCGATCAATTTAATATTTTGGATACTGCCTTTAATACGATTATAATTATTATAATAATTCTGAATTGTTGTGTTTTTTAATTTCACAGCGCAAACAGTTTCCATCCAATGATCAAACCAGTCATTTACTGTTAATAACGATTGAGTTGTGAAGAAATTATTTAACTTTTGCTGTTCAAAGCGTTTCTTTTTTACTCTTAATGAATTAAGATTTGAATCATAAAGATAAATTGGCTTTGGAGTCATTTTTAAATAGATTTTAGCCTGATAAATTCCATCCTTTCTTTGACAAATTCCACGTCCTATATTTTTCCCTTTTAAGTTTTTACCCATATAAACATCCTCCTTATTTCTGATTCCCTCACTAAATAGAAACAAGGATACAAACTTATATTCAGTAATATATTATCAAATCTTTTCTTTTTATTCAAGGATAAATCATAATCTGTACCCCTGCTATTTCACTTGATCGTTAATCCAATTTTCCAACTTTTTTCTATGAATTAATATTCAACTACCTATACGGACTTGCATGTTTTGTTCATATGTAAAGAGTCGCGCCTTTTCATACGAAATACCAAGCAGTTCGCTTACTTCTCTAAGTGAAAGTAAAATCTTTTCGTCTCTTAGTTCTTTTAACATAGCTATTACCCTTCCTTTTTATGAAATGTTCAATAAGAATTTTCCCAGCTCCGCATAACCTGCATGACCCTCCAATGTTATTTTTTCTTTGCTTACTTCTACTACAATCAAATAGATCACCCTCCTAAACAGGCATAAAAATACCAGCAGCCAACTCGACCGATGGTATCTAATTAATAATCAATTGATTTCCGCAAGATTCGCAAAAAAATGTATTCGTAGTTTTATAGTCTCCAGAAGGAATCAGGACTCCTTTTTTGCACAATACTTTTCCCCTTCCCTCAACAGCTTCAATCTTTCATGAGGTGGAATAATTAAAGTGTTCTCCATAAATAATCACTCCCATTTCAAGTACTTATATTTATCATCTATATGCTTCACTATAAGGTCTATTACTTCATCTGTCAATTCAATTCCACGATGTCTATACTCATTCATATAGCATTCTAATTCCTGATTTTTACTATTCGGCTTATTAATCTTCACATGAGTAGCTTCGTGTATAACTGTAGTAGCTGTTTCCTTTATGTTTCTAGTATTATCCGCATATATATTAATTTCACCATCTTCTACCATTCCTGCCAGTTCTGGTTCTACATCCACGCCATACCATATATTTACCGGAACGTCATTGTCCAGTATGTATTGCAATATATCCGTACCTATTTGAGACTTTCTCATTTCTTTCATAATATTTTTCGGCTTGATTACATATTTGCCCATTTGGGGAGACCTTCCATCAAAAATTGTAAAGTTTTTCTCATTATCCTTATATCTTTTACGGATTCTCTTTGCAGATTTCCAAGTTTCAAAATCCATCCCATGCTTAGAATACCCATCCAGCCACTCTCGATACTCTTCATCGTCCATATATGCAGCTGTACTGCGCCGACAGCGTGGATGCATTGGATGCCTGTAACACGGTATTAATATCACAGAATAGAAGTCTTGAATATTTATCTTCAACGTCTTTATAAGGACCAACTAATGCAACTACTGCTGGGGTATGAAGTTCGTTTGTGATTCCAGGAATAGAACTTTTAATTTGATGGATCAACTGCAAAAAGTCTTCCAAATTATTAACACTCAGTAAGCCTGTTACGTCATTATTCCATGGCCTTCTCATAAGCACAGGAAAGGAGCTAGTGCTACGAAAAACATTATCTGGACAGTCCTCAAAAATAATATCAAACTTAATCAGATGTTTTTGTTTACCCATGATGATATTCTCATCCGGAAAATCAGGGAATACATCTCCTTCTGGAGTCGAATTTGATGCACATTTTCAAATATTCATCAAATTCGACTCCTGTAAACTCATAAAACATTCGTTTTTTAGAATTGGGATCTTTGCTATTTCTGTAAAATCGCCATATAATCGATGTGGTAATCGGAATAGCAACCATAAGCATACATTTCATTGGATAGAAATGCAGGTATCGCTTTTCTATTCTACACCAATTCATTCTGCAAACTTACTTTAGGAAAGACCTAATAATTATTAAAAGATACTTTACCTTGCAAATGCACTGGCTCCGCCTGCAATACAGCCCCCATCACAAAGAATATCCACGCCTGTCAGATAGCTCATCCGTTCATCGATCAAGGCAGCGTAAAGCAGTGCAATCTCTTCCGGTCTTCCATTTCTTTTGATTGCTGCAAATTTCAAATATGTGGACGCTTCCTCTTTTTCCAGATTTCCTAATGGTGTTTCAAAGTTTCCCGGAGTGATGCTTAATACTCTCGCATTCTTTTTTGCATAACGCGCCGCATCCTGTTTTGCAAACCAGATGGTAAAGTGTTTGCTGATGCTATATGCAACACCTTCTCTCGTTTTCTTTGGGAATAAATTCACTCTTTTCATAATCTTACGAAAGAAGAGTTCCCTGTCTTTACAGGCCAGTGGATATATTCTCTTTGGCATGATAAAAGCTGGTGCCATGTAAGCAGATGTAGAACTTGTATCGATCACACAGCCGCCTTCTGCGATTACTCCATAAAATGCATCATTGATATTGATAGTTCCCATTGCATTTGCCTGCATTATTTTTTCCTCATCTCCCATGTGCGGACTCATTCCCGCAATATGGAGGACTGCCTTTACTTTTCCACATTCAGATGCACGCTTTGCAAGTGTAAAACAATTTTCTCTGTCTGATACATCACAACGGTATGCTTCTGCTTCGCCCCCCAGAGTTCTTAGTATTTCCACTGCACCTTCTAATTTTTTTCTTATTTCGTCCAACCAGAATCACATAATATCCTTTTTTCTGCTACTTCCTTTGCTGTTGCAAATCCAATACCGGATCCGCCTCCTGTCACTACACATACCTTTTTCATCTGACTATAACCTCCTGTTATGGAACCTAATTTTCCACACTTTTGCTCATATAATAACGTATTTTATCCGATTTTCCCTTCTTCTTTTAACCACACTGCCTCATCATGAAGTGTCTCTGCATAGCTTCTTGTATGATATCCAAGTTCTTTCTTGGCCTTAGAATAGTCAAATGTATTATTGCGTTCCAGATTATAAACAGAAAATGTTGTCATTAATGCCTTTTTACCGGTTTTTTCTGCCTTTTTTTTCCATCTGCTTTGCAAGTAGCTTTGCCAGTTCCGAGTTGGAAGATATAATTTACAGGTTCCACATGCAGATCTTTATCTAAGAGTTCACACATTTCTTTGAGTGTCACTTCCTCATTGCCAAGAATATAACATTCTCCTGTACGTCCTTTATCTGCAGCTGCAATACATCCTGCAGCAAGATCTCTTACATCACAGAGATTAAACTTCCCCTCATACCAACTGGCATTTCACCATTAATAATCTTAATAATTGTGCCGGTTGTTTCTCCTATTGCATAATCCTGTGGACCCAAGATTCCGCTTGGATGTACCACACACGCATTTAATCCTTCGTTTTTTCACTGCATCAAGTACTGCCTGTGTTGCCATCGCTTTCGTCTTACTATACCAGCCCACGACCTTTTCCGAATCAAACTGTTTACTCTCTTATTTTCTGTCCCTTTGAAGCTCTGGGATTGCTCCGCTCGAACTTACATAGACCATTTTTTTGCACTCCGGATGTTCTAAACATTTTTCTATGATATTTTTTGTTCCGCCAACATTGATGTCCATAAGTTTCTGATTATAATCCGGATTCACCGTTACCATACTCGCAACATGAAGAATGATCGTCTGTGTATCATCTGGAACCTTAAAGAAATTTTCCAATGAATTAATATCACAGAGATCTCCAGTTACAATTCCTACTTTTTCCGGGATATATTTTACAGCTGGATCCCCTTTTAAAACAAATGCTCTAACGCTCTCACCCCTGTCTAATAGCTGTCTGCATATATGACTTCCCAAAAAACCGGCTGCTCCTGTTACTAAATATAATGTTCTGCTCATTTTACATTTCCTCTCTTTTTGTTCTTTGTTTCATTTGATATCTGTATCTTAAGAGGAAATTGTTTTCGTATTGCTTCCGTTTTGTTGTCAAATTGTTAAAAAACTCAAACTTCCCACATTCGAACTGTGCGTGAAGTTTGAGTTTCATTTTTTTACAACAGTGCATGTCCTTTCTTGCAGACCTCCTCTGATTCATCAATCTTTGCTTCCATCAGAGGCTCTACTTTTTCCATTCTTTTCATTTTTACATATTTATAAATCGGATATGCGGCTCCCCATAGGATAAATCCAGGAATTGCGAGTAGGATCATAAGCCAGATTATTGGTGTTTCTGCTGTAACAGCAAAAACAGCTCCGGCAACAAATGCACATCCCAAAATTCCGGCTCCGATTCCCGCGCTTGTTGCTAAAGAAACTGCTGAGCCTTCTAATGCTTCCAGGTCTCTCTGACATGCTTCAAAATGACTTTGAAGTCTGGTTAATTCCACCTTATTTAAAATCGCCCTGCTGCGTTTAAAATGGACCACTGCTTTTGCGCCATTCACTTCCAGAGGAATATTAGGGTCTAACTTCCAACCAAAACATTCATATCCATCTATATAATGTGATAGCCTTGTTTCTTCCACTGTCACCTTCAGGTAATCATAACTTTCAAATTTATTCATGTTCTTTTTTTTCTCCCTTCGGTATCAACACCGTAAATTTACTTCCGGATCCTGGACTGCTTTCCACTTCTATCCGATAATCATTCAGTTGAAGTACACGCATTGCAAGTGCTAATCCAAGACCATTTCCAGCCATGGCATGGGAAGTGTCTCCCTGATAAAATTTTTCAAAAATATGTTTTTGGGTTTCTTCTGACATTCCGCATCCATTATCTTCCACAGATACACAAATCTGCTTTTCCCCTGACCATTCCGTCAGCTTTATCCTTCCTCCTGGCTCTGTGAACTTCACCGCATTTGAAAGAAGATTATTCCAGACCAACTCCATTAAAGATGCATCTGCTGTGATTTTTACATGATCTTCCATATCCGCATCAAATTCGATGCCTTTTTTCTCCCATATTGCTTCATAATTCAGGGCACACTCTGCTAACTGTCCGCAGAGATCGTACTCTTCTGTCATCGGCACGATTGCTTGCTTTTCCAGTTTATTTAGTTTTAAAATATTACTAATCAACTCTGACAGACGTTTCGTTGTCTGAAAGATAATCTCTGCATATTCTTTTTGTTTTTTAGGCTCCGTTTCCATGCAAAGCAGCTCCGCATTATTCTGGATAATCGCAAGTGGGGTTTTGATCTCATGGGAAACATTTGAAAAGAAATCTGTCTTTAATGTCTCGATACTGCCCAGTTCCTCCACCATTTTATTAAAATCAATGATCATGATATCTAGATAATCTAAACGATCTGACGTATTGATCGTTGGAACATATACAGAGAAATCCCCTTTTGAAATTTTTTTTGTTGCCTCTGCAAGATCATGCATCGGTTTCTCATAGTTTTTCTGAATTTTATTTCTGGTAAAAAGAGTCAATCCGACTGCCACGAAGGACCAATACAAAATCGCTATCACAACCTGAATGATTTTATTCCATTCAAGTGTGTTCGCTAAAACAATAATTCCCGTGTGAAATCCTGACATCAAAAACAGTACTATCAAATATACCCAAAATAAGGACGCTGGAAAACGGTCTGATTTTATCTCGCCTCTCTTTCTCCTTTTTTCATTTTAACAACACCTTCCTCTTTCCATTACAACAATACTGCCTTATATCCAAGTCCTCTCACTGTTTTTATTTCAAATCCATTGCAGGCAGAAAATTTATCACGGAGCTTTGTAATATAGACATCCACCGCGCGAAGGCTTGTTCCTGAATCGATTCCCCAGAATTCATCCATCAGCTGTGCCCTTGTAAATGTTTTCTTCGGATAAGACAGTAGCTTATATAGAATATGAAATTCCCTTGTCGTAATCGAAATTTCCTCACCATCAATAGATGCTGTCATACCATCTGCATCAAGTTCGAGATTCGCAACTACTAACTTACGCTCCATCTCAATATTTGCCCTTCGAAGCAGTGCCCTGACACGCATCTCAAGCTCTGCTAGTTCAACCGGTTTTACCATATAATCATCAATTCCAACAAGAAATCCCTTACGCTTGGATGGAAGATCGTCTTTTGCAGACATAAAAAGAATTGGGATTTGTCTATTCACCTGACGCACAGTCTCTGCGAATTCAAAGCCATCAATTTCCGGCATCATAATATCTGAGATAATCAGTTCATAGAGATTGTTATACATCTCATCATACGCCTCCGTTGCACTTAAAACTCCTTTTGCCTCGAAACCGCAATCGTTTAAATAGGTACAAACCGTCTGGTTTAAATTTTTATCATCATCTACTACAAGAATATGGATCATCTTTTTCCCTTTCTTCTACAATCTATTTTTATAAATAATAGCATTTTACATCTTATTAATCTATCTTTTATTATTTGAAAATTGTTTGAGATTTGTTTCAAAATTGTTAATTATAAATTTACACCGAAAAAGCTGTCAGAAATTTATTTCCCAACAGCTCCCCTAACAAATTATTATTCTAATTGTGGTGTTCTGAATACTATATACACTTCCACAGACTTTCTTTATTCACCTTTTACAACACTCTTCAGTCCCTGCAGCTCCATTTACCGGTCTTCCATTTTGCATCATTTCAAGTATAATTCCGTCAGGCTCTTTAAAGTAAAAAGCTTTACTTTTACCAAATCCTTGTGCTGTAAAATCGAAATATTGAGGTCCCGATAAACATTCTATATTATTTTCAATAAAATTTTTTATAAACCAAATCAATATCATCGGTGTTAAACACTTACTATCAATCATTTTCCCTTACTTTCAAGCATTTCCAGATGTTAACTAGTATTTTGATTGTACCTTTTACAAATAATTTATGTACAGTTTACTTAAATACGGTGCAAAAGTACCCTTGATTGATGTATAAAGAAAATGTTGGATCAGACATGGTGGAAGAACACACAAATGTAGATTTTCTTAGATTCCAGTCATACTTATTTTTTAGGACAATACGTATGCGGAATATATTTTTTAATCATCCGGTAATTGTCAGTCATTAGGAGAAACCATTATGAACATATCATTTTTCTTTAGATGTTTTATATATACTTTGCTAGTCTCCATCATGGTTTACGGAGGGAATTTACGAAAAATAGGAATTTTCGCATGGAGAATAGGAATTGTGTATTCTATTTTCGATTTAATTTTGGTATTTTTCATATCAGAACCTTGGGGAAACAGGACATTTACATTTTTATTGTTATTACAATGTATTTTAGTTATGCCATTAGTATCACCACTAAATACCTGTGATTTCTGTGGGCATCGCATGTATTGGCATACGATTTTTTCTAATAAATGTCCACATTGTGGTGAAAAAATATAGTAAATAACTGGAAAGATAAAGCCTCTGAAATCCACTTTATCTTCCTAATCCTTTCCATTTTTCAATAATGATGTTTGCATTATTTTCAAGACTATCTGTCCCGTCCAATTCCAACTTCAGGCAAGACATTTCATCCATCCATTTTCTCTGCCCATGCAGATTTGGAGAACCATCCTTCTCGTAGCGGCGATTACTTTCTAAAAATCGCATATGATTTTCATACAAGTCGCCGCCTTCGAGTATTCTTCCTCCAAAATGTTCCAATGCGCGGTTATGTACTCGCTGTACACGAATGTCAGGTTCGACATAAAGAAAAACCATCATCTCAAACTTATCATCAAATGCATAATGGAAAGAACTCATCGAACCAGCCATCACAAAATATTCATAGGGCAAAATATCATTGCTCAATCTGCTAATCTTTTCTTCATGACTATACATAACAGTATATGGTTCTTTAGTATCTTTTCTCCAAATATAATCGTCCACATCAAAGTAAGGGTAGCCTAGCTGAGCGGCGACAAATCTGCCCAATGTAGTTTTTCCACTTCCTGATGGCCCAATAATCATTATCCCTGTTGACATCTATGATCCTCCCAAAAAATAAGATAAGTACAAAGGTTCCATTTTTCATGATAAAAAGCATAACCTCTTTTGAAAAGGAAACTATTCTCCGATAACGATAATCTCATCATACATTTTTGCATCCTCTTCCTGGAAATTATGCGAGATATGGAGAACGGTCATATCGTCCCTATCTAAAATATACTTCTCAAATATCTGTTTACTCTTTTTATCCAGCGCTGCTGTTGCCTCATCTAGAATGAGCCAGCTATTTTGCCGCATAAGCGCACGTAACAGGGCAATCTTTTCGCGCTCACCGTTAGAAATATGCGTACTTTCATTTGAAATATCTCTGTCATCATCAATTAATTTCCAAAAACTGTCATCGACCAACATTGAGTAATTGCTGAGGTTTTTTACATCCTCTTTTCCAAATAGTGTGATGTTATCTTTCACTGTTCCCGAAAACATATATGGAACCTGTGATACAATGGTAAGATTTCTAAATAAGTCTTCATCGGAAACATCCTCCTGTTTTTTCCCATTCATGCGGATCGTTCCAGTCAAAGTTGCAGCCTTTGTGTCTAGGCTATTTACAATGGCATGGATCAGCGTACTCTTTCCACTTCCGTTTTGACCGATGATCAAATATTTTTTCATTCTTCTCAAAACACTTTGTATAATTTTTAGAAAATTATATCTATCTCCAAAATTCAATGTCATATGTTCAATGGAAATGCTTTGCAGTTCGCCCAAATCAGCGCTGGATTTCTTCTCCTCTACGCTTGCGTATGTAAATAATTTTGCCTTTACTTTCCGTGTGGAAATAATGGAGTTAAGTGATGTGGAAATTCCGAGGATTGGCATGATAAGCTGATCTGATAGCTGAATCGCCGCGAATAGACTCCCTACGTTTAGCTTCCCCTCATGCACCTGATAGCCTCCAAGTGTGATGATCAGAAATGTCCCCATAAACGAAATAAACCCCATCACAATTTCAGAATACGCCTGAACCTTTTCATAAGCAAACTCACTTTTTTCGCTTTTATGGGATGCCAGATTCACAATATTTCCAATCGCTTTTTTTATCTGCTGGATACGGATTTCACTATGTCCAAAAACAACGTCTGAGAATTTCACATTAAATTGTGCCAGACTTTCAAACTTCTTGTCTGTCTTTTGCTGCATCTTCTTTTCAAAGAAGAATGGCGTCACCGCAATCAGAATACTCGCCCCTGCCGAAATTGCTGCCAGTGGGAAATAAATCTTTATCAATACCGTACAGGTAAACAAAATTGACAATACCTGAAAAATCAAATTTACGATTTTCACATAATACTTCTCTACCACCGCCGGTACTTCGTTGTTCATCAGGGAAATATATTCCTGCGGTGCAGACTCAGCAAAATTGCTGTGCGGTTCTATTCAGGATTCCATTGCTGACTTTTACCCGGAACCAGTCTTTCAGGCTTGCAACATATTTCGCTTCCCCAAGTTTTCGTATCATTTCCACTGTCAGAATAACAATGATCGACAGGAAATAAATTGCAGCCCAAAATAATACGTTCTGCTCAGAT
>ENA-OQAB01000922-OQAB01000922.1-human-gut-metagenome-genome-assembly--contig:-NODE-922-length-14709-cov-2.598340_pt1 | contig 14709 bp, 16 predicted proteins | sample MGYA00242490_ERZ504517 | MGnify/ENA primary metagenome ERZ504517 (study PRJEB26092, sample SAMD00036298) | human gut metagenome | host: Homo sapiens | study: EMG produced TPA metagenomics assembly of...
ATACCACAGAATTGCGGTTTCGCCCTCCGGTTGCCTCCTCTCCCTTTCCAAGGAGCAGGTACTCGCCCAGCTTGATATCTCCTGCACAGTATGCCAAAGTGGGCTCGCAGACAATACTTGCACGGATTTTTGTCAAGTCTCCCTCCGGAAGCGAATCGTATTTATGGTATAAAAAGTCACTGGTAACAATTTCAAGCACTGCATCGCCTAAAAACTCCAGGCGTTCATTGCAGCGGCTGTGATCCAGCCGGTGTTCATTCGCATAAGAGCTGTGGGTCAGCGCCTGGCTGAAGAGATTTTTATTGTGAAATTCGTACTGGAGCTTTTTTTCCAGCTCTTTTAAATGGGTATTCATATGTATGTGTCCTTCCTTTTTAACACACAAAGGGGCTGTAAAAACAGCCCCGCGCGTTTTATTCATTCAATGCGTTTTTAATCTGCTCTGCAGCGTCTCCGACCGTAACGATCTGTTCTGCTGCATCATTGGGGATCTCGATATCGAACGCCTCCTCAATTCCCATAATGATCTGGAAAATATCCAGTGAATCGGCTCCAAGATCGTCTACAAAGGTAGCTCCCATGGTAATGTCATCCGGCTCCAGATTTAAAACCTCTGCAATAATTTCCTGCAATTTTTCAAATTCCATCTTCTATCCCCTCTCCTGAATCTGTTTCTTTATGATATAGGCCCCTGGGCCTTTTCCTCTGCCAGCGACTGGCGGATCTTTTCGTTGATCTGCTGCTCCTTAAAGGTCACGCACTGGATAATGGAATTGCACACCTCGGTTCGGCTGGAATTTCCATGCGTCTTCACTACCAGTCCCTTTAATCCCAAAAGAGGCGCGCCGCCATACTGGCTGGCGTCAAAGGACTTTAAGGTAGTCTTTAAAGCCGGCTTTACAAGAAGTGCCCCGATCTTGCTTTGGAGCGTTGCCATCATCCCCTGCTTTACCATATGGATCAGAGTGGCTCCTACGCCCTCATACAGCTTTAAAATCACATTTCCTGTAAAGGCCTCGCAGACAATTACATCTGCGCCGCCGTGGGGGATTTCTCTGGCCTCAATGCTTCCGATGAAATTGATATCCTTACATTCCTTTAACAGCGGGAAGGTCTCCTTCACCAGCGCGTTTCCCTTTTCCTCTTCCGCACCGATATTTACAATGGCAACTCTTGGATTTGGGATTCCTACTACATGCTCCATATAGATCGAGCCCATTCTGGCAAACTGTACCAGATGGGACGCCCTGGCGTCTACATTTGCCCCGCAGTCGATCAGAAGGGATACGCCTTTTTCTGTGGGGATAAGCGGTGCAAGAGGCGGGCGCTCCACGCCCTTGATCCGTCCCACAATGACCTGTCCGCCTACTAAGATCGCTCCTGAGCTTCCGGCCGATACAAAGGCGTCTGCCTGTCCGTTCTTTACCAGGTTCATGCCTACTACGATGGATGAGTCTTTCTTTTTCCGGATCGCATTTACCGGCGGCTCTTCTGTGGCAATCACCTCTGAGGCATTTACCACCTGGATTTTCTCTTTGTCATAGGTATATTTGGAAAGTTCTTCCTGTACGGTCTTTTCCTGCCCTACCAAAAGAACCTGGATCTCCGGTTTCTTCTTTACCGCCTCAACGGCTCCTGCAACCATCTCCACAGGCGCATTGTCTCCGCCCATAGCATCTACCGCTACTCTGATCATAAAAAAGACTCTCCTTTCGTCTTTGCGATACAATTTATAATATACTAGATATCCGTCTATAAATCAATACGTTTTTATAGCTGCACCAGGGTAAAAAACGCCGAAAAAAGGACCGTCCCCATTCAGGGACAGCCCTTTAAAAAACAGATAAAACTATACCAGATCGTCAAGAACCGAAGCTCCGATGGTGCCCTCCGGCATGGAAACACCAAAATTATCAACTGCTGTAGCGCCGACCACTGCAAAGGTATCCTTTTCGCTCAGCGCGCCGCTTCCCTTCATGGAAGGGGAATAGGCCAAAAACGGTACCTTTTCACGGGTATGATCCGTTCCTGCATAGGTGGGATCATTGCCGTGATCTGCCGTGATGATCAAAAGATCATCTTCTCTTAATACGTCAAGAAGGATCCCCAGCTTCTCATCAAAGCGTTCAATCTCCCCTGCATATCCCTTTGGATCCCGTCTGTGGCCCCAGAGGGCGTCAAAATCCACCAGATTCACAAAGCAAAGACCATGAAAATCCGTTCCCGCCACTTCTATGGTCTGCTCCATGCCATGAACAGAGCTTTTCGATTTCAGGGCCTTTGTAATGCCTTCTCCGTCAAAGATATCATTGATCTTTCCAATGGAAATCACATCAAAGCCTGCATCCTTTAAAGCATTTAATGCTGTCTTCCCAAAGGGCTTTAAGGCATAGTCATGGCGGTTGCTGGTGCGCTTAAATTCGCCCTTTTTCTTTCCCACATAAGGCCTTGCAATGACGCGCCCTACCTTCCATTCATCTTTTAACGTAAGCTCTCTGGCAATCTTACAGCACCGATACAGCTCCTCAAGATCAAAGGTTTCCTCATTGCCGCAGATCTGCAGCACAGAGTCGGCAGAGGTATACACGATCATATGGCCGGTGGCAATCTCCTCCTCTGCCAGCTCGTCCAGGATTTCCGTTCCGCTGGAGCTTTTATTTCCAATTACCTTATGACCGGTGCGCTCCTCCAACTCCTTGATCAGCTCCGGCGGAAAGCCCGTCTCCGTAAAGGTCTTAAAGGGCGTCTTCACCTCCAGCCCCATCATCTCCCAGTGGCCGGTCATGGTATCCTTACCCAGGCTCTTTTCACGCAACTTTCCATAATAGCCAAGAGGCTGTTCCTCCGGCTCCACCTGTTTTAAAGGTGTGAGATTTGCCATCCCAAGCTTTCTTAAATGAGGGATCTTAAAGGTTTCTACCGACTGGGAGATGTGGCCCAGGGTATTGGAACCTACATCTCCAAACTGGGCAGCGTCCTCTGCCTCTCCTACCCCCAGAGAATCCATTACAACCACAAAGATACGTCTGAATTTTTCCATGTTCTGCTCCTTTACTGCTTTTCTTTCAGATTTCCGGGACCAAAGCCCAGGGGAAGAAGCTCTTCCAGCGTTTTTATGATATACCGTTCTTCATCAATTGCCACGATAATCTGAAACTCCTTTGGATCACAGAACTCCATCATTACCTGGCGGCATACGCCGCAGGGGGCTGTATAGTCTGTAACAACGCCGTTCATCCCTCCGGTAACGCAGATTGCATCAAAACCCTTTACTCCCTCGCTGACTGCCTTAAAAAATGTCGTCCGCTCTGCACAGTTACAGGGAGTATAGCCGGCATTTTCAATATTGCAGCCAGTATATATGTTCCCGTTTTTTGCAAGCAGAGCCGCGCCCACATGAAAATGGGAATACGGTGCATAGGAATAATCCAACTGAGCCTTCGCAGTACGGATCAGACGTTTTATTTCTTCCTGTTCCAGTGGTTTCATCGTCTACTCCTTCCTGGCATCAATAGCCGGATGCTTCTTCATTTTTTACCAGCTTTACCATACGGCTCGTTCCCAGGCGGTCCGCTCCCAGCGCAAGGAAACGCTCTGCATCCGCCAGAGAGGAAATGCCGCCTGCCGCCTTGATCTTTACATTTTTCCCTACATGAGCAGCAAAAAGCGCAATGTCCTCAAAGGTAGCTCCTGCCTTTGAAAAGCCTGTAGAGGTTTTAATATAATCTGCACCGGAAGCAGTAACCACCTGGCACATCTTTATCTTTTCTTCCTCTGTCAGCAGACAGGTTTCAATAATCACCTTTAAGATTTTATCCCCGCACACTGCCTTCAGCCTGCGGATCTCATCCTCAATTTCATCATAAAAGGCCTGCCTTTGCCCAGCCGATATTGATCACCATGTCAATCTCGTCTGCTCCGTTTTCCAAAAGCATTTCTGGTTTCAAAACTCCTTTGTTTCCGTAGTCATATAGCCGTTAGGAAAACCGATCACCGTGCAGACGGCCATCTTATCTCCCATATATTCCTTTGCCTGCTTAAACAAAGCTTGGCGGAAATGCAGACAGAAAGCTGTCTGATACGCGACGGCGTCATCACAGATCTGCCGGATCTCCTCCCATGTAGCCGTCTGTGCCAGCAGTGTATGATCTACATGGCTCATAAGTTCTTTTATTCCCATTTTTATATCCTCCTTTAAACATATATTCATCTTTCCTTCACCGGATCCATAAGAATCAGGCCAGTTCCAGGGCAATCTCCATCATCTTTCCAAAACCGATCTGGCGCTCCATTGCGCTTAATCCCTCCTGGCGGTAGATATGATCGGAAATAGTAAGCATACAAAGCGCCTTTTTGCCTGCCCTGGCAGCATTCATATACAGGGCTGCCGCTTCCATTTCCACTGCCAGAACACCCATAGAACGCCATTTGTCATTCACATCTGCAGTTTCGTTATAAAAAATATCAGAGGAAAGGACATTTCCCACCACAGCCGGCGTTCCCTGATTCTTTGCAGTTTCGGCAGCCCTGTTTAAAAGGCTGTAATCTGCAATGGGCGCAAATGTACCCGGAAGTCCGTACTGATACGCATAATTGGAATCCGTACAGGCGCCCATGGCAATAACCACATCCATCAGATTCAAAGAATCCTGAAGTGCGCCAGCAGATCCGATGCGGATAATACTGTCCACATCGTAAAAATGAAACAGCTCATAGGAATAGATACCGATGGAGGGCATTCCCATGCCGGCTCCCATGACTGAAATCTCTTTTCCCTTATAGGTTCCCGTAAATCCCAGCATATTGCGGACTCCCGTGACCTGTCTGGGATTCTCAAGATAGGTTTCAGCGATATATCTGGCCCGAAGAGGATCTCCGGGCATAAGCACGGTTTTGGCAAAATCTCCTTTTGCCGCGCCGTTATGAGGAGTTGGTACTGACATAGATAAGCTTCCTTTCCAAACCGCATCTGTAAGGCAGCGGTTTACGTTTTACTTGGATTTGATAAAAATCTTTCCGTTGGCAGCCGGCGTATGGGCTTTTCCAACAAAGAGGATCAGCGCCAGCAGGGTTACCACATAGGGGATCATGGAAATCAGGTTCGGCGAGATCATGTTGCTCTGGCCCGCAAGGCTCTTGATGCCGCTGCAGAAGCCAAAGAGAAGGCAGGCAAGCATAGAGCCGCCCGGTGAAAACTTACCGAAGATAACGGCCGCAATGGCGATAAAGCCCTGTCCTACAATTACGCTTGGGCGGAACTGGTTAATGGTAGCCAGCGTTACAAAAGCGCCTCCCAGGCCGGCCATAAAGCCGGACAGTATCACACAGCTGTAACGCACACGGTACACGTCAATTCCCAGAGATTCACAGGCCTCCGGATGCTCTCCCACTGCCCGCAGATGGGCGCCGAAGCGCGTTTTATAAAAGATAAACCAGCATACGCCTGCCAGGATAAACACCAGATATGCCACTGAATATACATTCAGTACATTGCTTAAAAAGGAGCCTGTTGGAAATACGCCCTCAAAAAGCTTTGGAAGCTTGCTTGCCGGATCCATGGCCGGAGTATCGGAGGAATTATTGTACATAGCTTTGCAGAGGAATACCGCAAGACCTGGGCCTAAAAAGTTGATGGCAGTTCCGGCAATGGTCTGATCTGCATGAAAGGAAATACATACGACCGCATGAATGACGCCAAAAATGCGCACCCGCAAGACCCGCATCCCAAAAAGGCCAGCAGCCGTTTCCCGTTTCCAGCCCAAGTACCGCAACCGGTAAATAGCGCCGATGGTCATCATGCCCTCAATTCCAATATTGATAACCTCCGCTCCTCTCAGAAAAGCAGGAGCCCAGGGCCGCCAGAAGAAGGGGCGGCGTTGCGATCAAAGTTGCATTGATCAAAAGGCCAAGATTTTTAATGATTACATCCATATTAGTTTGCCTCCTTCTTTGCAGCGAGCTTCTTAAACAGGATACGGAAGATCTGGGCAATGGCAATAAAGAGGATCACACAGCCCATGATAATGTCTACCACCTCTGAAGGCGCTTTTACATGCTCAGCTTGGAGCCGCCGTACTTCATGGCTCCATAAAACAGTCCGGCAAAGATACAGCCAATGGGATTGGAGGAACCGATCAGGGCCACTGTGATTCCCTGAAAGCCATAGCCTTCCTGGCCTGCAAACTGGCTTAAACGGCCTGCCATGCCAAGGATCTGAACCGCTCCTCCAAGACCTGCCAGCGCACCGGAAATACTAAGAGCCGTAAGCACAGACGCATCAGAGTTAATACCGCCGTACAGAGCGCCGTTCCGGTTAAAGCCCACTGCTTTCAGTTTGTATCCCAGTGTCGTTTTTTCGATGATCACCCAGATGATCACAGCAGCCGCAACGGCCAGGATGATCCCCCAGTTTGCAACCTTGCATCCCAGTACATCTCTTACTGCCTCAGGGAAGAGGATACGGGCCGTTTCTGCCACATCCTTTGTGGCTTCACCGCCGCCTTCCTTGTGAATGGCAGGAATATTTACCACATAATTGGAGAGGTAAAAGGCAATCCAGTTAAACATGATAAACGACAAAACCTCGTGAATGCCCCGCTTTACCTTTAAAAGTCCTACCAGATAGGACCAGAGCGCTCCTGCTGCCGCTGCCGCCAAAAGGCACAGGGGAATATGGATAACAGCCGGAAGTTTTAAGGTAATTCCCAGCACACAGGCTACCAGGCTTCCCACTACAAACTGTCCTTCTGCTCCGATGTTGAAGACGCCGGTCCTAAAGGAGAATGCAACACTTAATCGTAAAGATCAAAGGGCTTGCATAGGTCAGTACCCATGCAAGATATTTTGGCTTGCCAAAAACACTGTCGATCAGCTTGCCGTAGGCCACTGCAGGGCTGATCCCTGCGATCATAAGGAAGACAGCTCCGATGATAAACCCGGCAACGATCGCAATGAGCGTATAAAGTAGATTGGATTCAAGGATACTTTTCTTTTTATTCATTCTTCCGTCCTCCTGCCATCATATAGCCGAGTTCTTTTTCATCTGCATTCTTTCCGGGAACGCTTCCTGTGATCCTGCCGTCAAAGATGACCTCAATCCGGTCAGAAAGACTCATGATCTCATCCAGCTCAAAGGAAACCAAAAGAACGGCCCTGTTTTTATTTCTCTGCTCTACCAGATACTTATGAACAAATTCAATGGCTCCTACATCCAGGCCGCGGGTAGGATTTACAGCGATCAGAAGATCCTTGTCATTGGTGACCTCTCTGGCAATAATGACCTTCTGCTGATTGCCTCCTGAAAGCGTTCCTGCCGGCGCTTCTTCGCAGCCTCTGGGACGCACATCAAATTTTTCAATCAGCTCTGCGGCATGGGCGCGGATCGCTTTCCGATTTAGAAATCCCTTATTTGAGAAAGGGGCCTCCTCAAAATGCTGCAGGATCAGGTTGTCCTCATTGGAAAAGTCCAGGATCAGTCCATGCTTCTGGCGGTCTGCCGGAATACTGGAAATACCGCTTTCAAAGGTTTCTTTCGGCGTTTATTGATAACCTCTTTTCCCAGCATCTTCACGCTGCCGGATTCTGCCTTCTTAAGGCCTGTGAGGATTTCCACCAGCTCCGTCTGGCCGTTTCCGTCCACGCCTGCAAGACCTACGATTTCTCCCCTGCGGACCGTTAAATTAAGTCCCTTTAAGATCTCTGCGTCCCGATAATCCCTTGCCCTTACATCCTTTACCTCCAGAACGATTTCTCCCGGCTCCTGCTCCTTTTTATCCACCTTAAAATTCACATCACGGCCGACCATCATGGCTGCAAGGTCATTTTCTGTTACCTCATCCACCTTTACCGTGCGGATATATTTCCCCTGGCGGATAATGGTGCAGTGATCCGAAGACGCCGTGATCTCCTTCAGCTTATGGGTAATAAGGATCACGCTCTTTCCATCCCTTGTCAGATTCTCTATAATCTCCATCAGTCCTTCAATCTCCTGAGGGGTCAGGGAAGCGGTAGGCTCATCCAGGATCAGCGTATCCGCACCGCGGTAAAGCACCTTCAGTATCTCCACACGCTGCTGCATCCCAACGGAAATATCCTCGATCTTTGCGTCAGGATCGACCTTCATGCCATAACGCTCCGACAGCTCCATTACCTTCTGTCTGGCGGCTGCCTTATCGATGGAAAGCCCCTTTACAGGCTCAATTCCCAAAATAATATTATCCGTTACCGTAAATGGCTGGATCAGCATAAAATGCTGGTGGACCATACCGATCCCGATGTCGATAGCATCCTTTGGACTGGAAAAATGCACCTCTTTCCCCTTTAATAAAAATCTGTCCGCTGGTAGGCTTATAAAGCCCGCAGAGCACATTCATCATCGTACTTTTACCGGCTCCGTTTTCTCCTAAAATGGCATGTACCTCACCCTTATGCACCGTCAGATTGATGTGGTCATTGGCTGTAAAATTACCGAATTTCTTTACAATGTCCTTCATCTGGACCATGACCTGGCTTTCATCCATATGGCTGGTCTTTCCCATGTATATTCCCTCCTTTTTCATATGATCACAATATCTTTAAATCCCATCTCCCTCAGTATGTCTGCCAGTTGCGTCAAACATTCAGGAGACGGAACCTGGTAGTGGGAATACGCTTCCCTCACTCCCATGGGACGGTACGCGATCAGCTTGATACGGATTTCGCGTATATTCCGGTAAGGCGCCAGAAGCGTTCCGATTCCCCGGATGCTTTTTTCTCCGTCATAGAGATCCGGAACGATCACAGCCCGGACTTCCTCCAGTTTTCCGTGCTTTGCAAGAAAAACCGCATTTTTAAGCACGATCCCGTTGCCTTCATCGGTGATCCGGCGGTGGTCTGTATCATCAAACGCCTTGATATCCAGCATTACGCCGTCAGATATCTCTAAAAGCTCCGGATAGTCCCATAAAGGGATAGTCCCATTGCTGTCAATGAGACAGCCAAGTCCGTCTGCTTTGGCAAGCGTAAACAGCGCCTTTAAAAAATCCGGCCAGAGCATACACTCTCCGCCGGATACTGAGATGCCCCGTATAAAGGGAATCTGCCGTTTTACAGCCGCATATACCTCCTCCGGCGTCATTTCCCGCACTTTTGGGGAACTGTCATTGGGACAGACATGGATACAGGTATCACACTGCACGCAGGCTCCCTGATCCCAGATGACCCGGTTATCCTCTCCCAGGGACAGCGCCCCGGCAGGGCACTGTCCCACACAGGCTCCGCAGTTTATACAGAGCCTTCTTGTTTCGGGATTATGACAATATTTGCAGTTAATGTTGCAGCCCTGGAGGAAAATGGCAGTTCTGTTTCCAGGACCGTCTACACTGCTGAAAGGAATGATTCGATTTACAATGGCTTTCATCAGCGCACCTTTCTCTCCAGGATATGACCGTTCTTGGAAGCTCCCAGCCCCAGACCGGTTGTGTTCTGGAGAACGGCCTGTCCCTGATCCAGTTTTTCCATTTCAGAGCGTTTTACCAGATAACCGGTCACTCGGATCACATCGCTGTCGCTGGAATAGAAGGACAGATAGCGCAGATCCATTTTAAAGGCCCCCTTAATGATATCCAGCACATATTCCGGGTTGCGGTGCACCGTCATATCGATTGGGAAAATATCTCCGGTTCCGGAGGTAAAATACCGGTGGAAATGCTCAAGCACCTTTAACTGGTCGATCAGCTCCTCTGGCTCCTCCCCGATCGGGATACGGGTTCCTGGAGTTATATCAATGTCTTCCGCAATTCCCACCTGGGCATGAAGCAGGAAGCGGCCTCCTGTTCCCTCACAGTAGGGATTTACATGGGCTGCGTTAAAAGCCTGGATCTGATCCATAATTTCAACGCCCAGCCGCGTAGCGATCTCATCATGGCCAAACCGTCCCTCTATACCTTCCTTTTCAAGAAGGATATTGACGCACTCTGCCAGGCCTACAAGACCGTACATGCCGGAGAAACGATCCCTGTGGATAAAGCCCTCCTTCGCAAGGAAGTGATGTTCAAAGAATCCGCTTTCCTCTACCTCAAACCGGATTCTCTCATCCATGTACCGTGCCATAATATCCAGTACATACGGCAGCTGCTGTTCTTTAAAATCCCGGATATCCTTTGCGCGCTTTGCAATATTTCCCAGGATCAGGCGGCACAGCGTATACGCGCCGCCGCCGTAAAGCAGGCCGTTATAGCAGCTTGCGATCACATAGCCTTCACCCAATTCACCCTTAAACATCTTATGGTTTGCGAAGCTGGGCTTTGCACTGTGCAGTGCGCACCGGATGGCCTCCAGGGCAAAGTCATCTTCTGTAACGCCTTCCTCATATTTCATGGTAATGTTGGGAACCGCATGTTCAAGCTCCGCTTCCACTTCTAACAGCAGGCGGCCTGCCTTGGTCGCCCTGGGACCGATATTTGCATGAGAGAAGGAGTCCAGTACCGTGCGGTCAATGTGCGTCATAAACATCCCTAAAAGCTTTTTCGCCTGAGCCTCGTCCACTGTATCAATAAAAGGCTCCAGCAGTTCATCTAACTGTCCCACATAAACCGGATAGTTGGTAACGCTGGGAACATGCTTATAAAAGATCAGCAGATTATTAATAGCCTCATACAGATCTGTCGGCGGTTTAAGCTGGAGAAATTCACTGCCCTCTTTCATAAATTTTGCATAATCCGGGATAATGTACCGGGGACGCATGGGCGCATGGCCTTCTGCCAGATCACAGATGCACTTACGGTCTGCAGGAACATTTAAAAGTTCCTCCAGCCCTTCGGGGAGGTCCAAAACCTCCATCAGGGAATCCGCCTGGCAGGCCAGGTTCGTAAGCTTCTGCTCATGGGTCAGCACAGGGCTTTTTATAATGCTCAGGATATTCTCCCTTGTTTCATTTACACGCTCCATTGAAATGTCACGCATATATGGTTCCTCCTTCTGTCATTGTTCAATCTTAGTCTAACTGATATACATCGCCGTATGCAGCCTCAAACTCTTCCTTGCTGGCGGGAACAGTCACTTCGCCTGCAAGGATCTTAGCCTTAACATCCTCTACTGCCTTCTTTACATCCTCAGGAAGAAGATCCTGGGAAGGAGCAATATCTACGCCGCCTGCTGCCAGGTCATACGTATGAAGGCCGCCCTCTAAGGTACCGTTAAGCAGAGACTCTACACTGTCATAAACAGCGGTATCTACACGCTTCATAGCGGAAGTAATTACGGTTCCAGGTGCGTCATTGTACTGGTCTCTGTCCACGCCGATAGCATATACGCCTGCTTCCTGGCATGCCTCGATTACGCCAAGTCCGGTTGCGCCTGCTGCATGGAAAACAATATCAGCGCCATTGGTGATCGCGGTACCTGCGTTTGTTTTTCCGGTTGCCGGATCTGCAAAGGAGTTTGCGTTAAACTGCTGGATCGTAATATCCGGATTTGCATCAATAGCACCTGCACAATAGCCGTATCCGAACAGGTTCATGGTTTCATTTGTCATACCGATCACTACGCCGATATTGTCAGTCTCTGTCATAAGACCGGCAACGTATCCTACCAGATAGGAAGCCTGCTCCTGGCGGAACATCAGACAAGTAACATTGGGCAGGTCAATGGTAGCGTCATCAATAATAGCAAACTTACACTCAGGATTTGCTTCCGCAGCCTGCTTGGTAGCGTCTGCCAGCATATAGCCTACGCTGATGATCAGGTCGTACTCTTCATCAATAAACGTCTCAATGTTTGGAACGTAGTCTGCATCAGTAGAGGACTCAAGATAATTTACCTCAACGCCAAAATCCTCTGCCGCCTTCTGAAGACCCTCCCAGGAAGACTGGTTGAAGGAACCGTCATTTACACCGCCTACGTCTGTTACAAGACCGATCTTGTATTCGGATCCGTCTTTTTTCTCACCTGCTGCCTCTGTTTCAGCTTCTTCTTTTTTTGCTGAAGTATCAGCGGCTGCGGAAGACTCTGCCTTTGTCTCAGAAGTGCCGCCTGAACCTCCACAGGCAGTCAGAGATACTGCCATGGCTGCTGCCAACATAAGTGCTGCTGTTTTCTTTTTCATAATGATTCTCTCCTTTTAAAGTATATAATGAAGCCCTGCTTTTAAGCAAAGCCCATGTGAAGCTGGAAAAATCCCCTGCTTATGAAACAGGGATTTTTCCAGCCTGCTGCCTTTTATAAAACTGCCTATTTCTGTTCCTGACGGATCAGTTCCCGGATGGCCCCTATGGCGGTGCGGATTGCCATATCCGTATCATGGACCACCGGATTTTCCAGGCCCAGCTTTTCCCGCTCCTGATTTGCAACAACCAGGAATACGGAACCGGCCCGTACATGAAGCGCTCCGGCCACGATAAATAATGCGGCTGATTCCATTTCGGATGCCAGACAGCCCATCCGTTTCCAGGCTTCCCATTTGTTCAAAAGCTCATAGCTTACAGGCATGCGCTCCGGGGAGTGCTGGCCGTAAAAAGCATCCTTGCACTGAACTACGCCTGTATGGAAAGCAAGGCCCAGTTCCTTTGCAGAAGCTGTCAGCGCATTTGTCACTGTAAGGTCAGCAACTGCCGGATATTCAATCGGAGCATACTCTCTGCTGGTTCCTTCCATACGGATGGCCCCGGTGGCAATTACGGCATCACCGCTTTTTACCTCCGGCTGCATCCCTCCGCAGGTGCCTACACGGATAAAGGTATCTGCTCCGCAGTTTACCAGCTCCTCCATGGCAATGGAAGCAGAGGGGCCGCCGATACCCGTAGAAGTAACGCTTACCTTTACTCCATCTAACGTACCAGTATAGGTCACATACTCCCGGTTGTCAGCCACTAATACCGGATCATCAAAATACTTCGCGATCTTTTCACAGCGTTTTGGATCTCCCGGCAGTATCACATACCGTCCGATCTCTCCTTTTCCCACCTGAATGTGATATTGTTTGTTAGGATCTTCTGAATACTTCACGTTCTGTTCCTCCCTGTACGTTTTTTAATTATTATAAACCAGCCGCGGCTGATTCCTAACTGTCAATTTCACTCATCTTTGCATCCGCCAGAGCTTTTAAGCGCTGGTACTGGCTGCTGTCCATAGTGATATTCCATCCTTTTTTTGTAATATATCCTTCTGATACCAGACTCTTGATCGCTCTGGTGATCGTCCGTTCTGAAAGGCCTGTCATCTCAGAAAAATCCTTTCGGCTAATATAGGCGCTGTATGTTCCATTTTCCTCATAGGATTTATATAATTTGATCAATACCTGATAAACCCGCTGATTTCCGGACAACAGCACATACAGCCGTTCTTTTCTTGCCTGCTCCAGAAGATAATTGACAATTTCCTTTGTTTCCATCTGAAATGCATTGCTGTCGCTTTTCAGCCATCGCTCATACTGGTCTCTTCCAATCCGCAGGAAAATACTTTTTTCCACTGCTGCAAGAGAGGTCTTATACCGCTCCATTCCGCCTAAAATTTCCATCACCCCAAAAAGTTCAATAGGATAAAACTGAAAGAAACCATATACGGCCTCCTGTACCCGGTAGTCAACCGCAGACACCTGTCCCTGTAACAGCACATAAACGCGTTCTGCCGGCTCTCCCTCATGGATAAAAACAGTCCCTGCCGGAACCTCGATCACCTGAAACTGTTCCAGCAGCCAACGGGGAGCGCCTGCAAAATACTGTTTCAGATAATCCACCTTTTCCGGATTCAGCTTTTCAATCTGCTTCTGAGTTTCTATATTCAGTTTCTTAATCTGCTTTTGTGTTTCCTTCATAAAGGATTCCCTTTTGTATATTTCTTCCATTTAACTTGTTTTCATCATATCACATTTTCACAAAGAATAAAAGGACATATGTCACTTTTCAAAAAGGGAAAAGAGTTTTTTTGATGTTTGGCACAAAAAACCACCATATTTTTTGCGTATATGGTGGTTTTACCTATAGCTATATAAAATTACTGTTTCTGCTTACTTTTCAGATTCTTCACTTCTTTTATATACCTCTTCCAGAGGAATCTTTGCGCCATTCTGCGTTATGGCGCTTACAAGGAAGATTGCTATAAAAGCCAGGGGCACGGAGATGATCGCACTCTGGACGCCGCCCGGAGAACGTAAGACCACATCCCAGATGATCGTCGTCACCGCTCCGGTGATGATGCCTGCCAGACCGCCTGCCTTGGTTGCTTTTTTATAAAACAGCGCACAGATCAGGGCCGGTGTAATGGTTGCTCCATACATGGTATAGGCATACATCTGAACGGAAAGGATATCCGGGAAATAAAAGCCCAGAACAAACGCCAGAAAAGCCACAAGGACAATGGAAATACGAAGCATATTCAGTTTCTGCTTATCATCCGCATCCTTTTTGATCAGGCGCACCCATACGTCATAAGTCAGGTTGGAAGCCGTCGACAGAAGATAGGAGTCACCCGTAGTAATAACAAAACTCATGCAGGCAGCCATTACGATACCGCCTAAAACCGTAGGAAGCTTCTGTGCTGCCAGCTGGAATAAAATGGTATCTGCAGAATCGTTGGTTGGATACAGAGGAATGGCACAGGTTACAAGACCGATAATCAGGGCACATACAACAACCTCTGCAATTACAAGGCCCACATTGGATTTGCGGGCGGTGCGGCTGTCTTTTGCGGAACTGAACCGCTGGATCATGTTCTGATCACCCAGCACCAAAAACA
>ENA-OQAB01000923-OQAB01000923.1-human-gut-metagenome-genome-assembly--contig:-NODE-923-length-14701-cov-2.313915_pt1 | contig 14701 bp, 19 predicted proteins | sample MGYA00242490_ERZ504517 | MGnify/ENA primary metagenome ERZ504517 (study PRJEB26092, sample SAMD00036298) | human gut metagenome | host: Homo sapiens | study: EMG produced TPA metagenomics assembly of...
TCGCGGAAGGAAATGACCGAGGAAAAGTTAAGCCTTTGCGTACCATAAAGAGGAAACGCATAAGGGAAAAAGAACTCAACCGAGGTAAGGGACTGGCTATTTACGTTGTATGTAACCGTGTAGAAGTCAGGAGGGATGGTGTCCGAAGCAATCTTCGGAAGCTGGCCGGATAAATCCGAAGCGTTAGGTCTTTTAACACGGCCACGGGCATACATCCTATCAAGCAATAATGAAGTGCTACTTGTCTGGATGGAAACCTGAGCCTTCCACTTGCCAGTTGTTGGAAAAGAAGAGCGGGGGAGAACCAAAACAAAACCTTGAATGCCCATACCGTCAGAAGGTGTAAATTCCTTACCAAAAGCACCTTGCCCGCCAGCCTCCTGAACCTTACCAAGGGATTTCTTATAGGTTCCAGAACCATAAGCAAAAACCTCAACCGTTGACCAATTAATCGTATTGGTAGATGTAGGAAGGTCCCCGGCCAAAACAGTCAGGGGAAATAACGAAAGGATAAAAAGCGCCAACAGGGCACTTAAAAACTTCTTAACCATAAAAAAAAAGTACACCCCTAACAAAAGTGTTAAAAGATGTATCCTTATATACTTAAATCAGCCTTAACTATTCGTTAAACTAGACTTTCGCGAATAGTTATAACGCAATCTTCATTTTACAGTTTATAGCAGCATCCATACCTGGGGTTTCATACTCCGCGCATGAATGCTGCCTTCCTTTTTAAACTTTCCTTCCTTTTTAAACTTTAAGCCTTAAAAACATATATCTTTAAGCGGCATATCCGCCATGGGTACTTTTGTCGGCTTCATTGCAGAGCTGTTCAAATTCTTTTAATTTCTGCTTTGCCTCTGGCGTCAGGTTCTTTGGAACCTGCACCTCTACTGTTACATACTGGTCGCCATGTACAGCTGGATTTCCTGAGGCCACAATGCCCTTACCCTTCAGACGGATCTGGCTTCCGGACTGTGTACCTGCCTTTATCTTGCATATAACATCACCATAAATCGTGGAAATCTTGACTTCGCCGCCAAGCACTGCTGTTGCAAACGGAATTGTAACGGTTGTATAAACATTCTGGCCGTCTCTGCGGAATCCCGGTTTGTCATGAACCGTTATGTTCAGGAGCAGGTTTCCAGGCTCCCCGCCATTGGTTCCGGCCATACCTTTTCCTTTTAATCGCATTACTTTGCCGTCTGCAATGCCTGCCGGAATAGTTACCTCCATTGACTGCACCTGTCCGTTTTCGTCCTGCAGACGGATTATTTTTTTGCAGCCAAAGGCCGCTTCATCGAAGCTGACTTCTATGCTGCTCTGGATGTCTGCCCCCTTTTCCGGGAATCCATGTCTGGAATAGGTTTTGTTGAATCCGTTACCCCGGAATCCATTGGCGGTTCCTCTATGAAAAGCACCGGAACCTCCGAAAATATGTTTCAGAATATCGTCCATATCCTTTCCGCCTTCAAAATGATATTCACGATAGCCATTATTCATATCTCCGTAGGCATAATGGGGGCCATTCCCAAAACCATTGCTTTCTGTGCTTCCATAAGCTCCGGCTGTCTCATCAAATGCTGCATGTCCATACTGGTCATATAATTCCCGTTGTTTTTCGTCACCCAGTATATCATAGGCCTCATTTAGTTCTTTGAAACGCTCTTCTGCCTGGACATTTCCCACATTGCTGTCCGGATGATACTTTTTTGCCAGTTTCCTGTATGCTTTTTTGATTGCCGCGGCGTCTGCTGTCCTGCTGACACCTAAAACATCATAATAATCTTTTTTCATCATTCATGCTCCCCTTCTTTCCTTTGGATATTTAGGTAAGAGGAAAAACGGGAGAACACCCAAATGCTCCCCCGCATACCTTCGCTACTATATTATCTCTTGATTGTATTACATTTTTTCGCTGCTGGTTCGGGTTCTCTCTTATGGGACAAACATTATCAAAACTACGGTTTCATAGCTTCTTTTGTTCCATAAACCCCATCTGTTATATATGTGTTATTAACACATGACAAATGTAGCGTCAAGAGTAACTTTGCAATTATCTGATGAAAATTTTTAAACACGTCAGAGGTCCGGCTTCCATTTTGAAGATGCCGGCGTAATCAATATCATACAAACGTAGTCTGATTCCGGATTTTCCAATCCATGCTGCTCTCTGCATCCGAAAGTCCAAACTCTGTCAATTGATTCCCAAAAGCTTCAGTATTTCATTGTGAGGCCTGTCTGCATCCGGCTGAAACACATCAATGTGATTCAGATCCCCGCTCCTGTCCGTAAAGGCAGGGAACAAAAATCCGCATACGGGTTTATCCGGCTCATACTCTCCGCTCAGGGGGCAGACGGCGCAAATCATATATTCAAATACTTTTTCTGATTCCCACTGGCGTTCCCTGTCAGAACCTTTTGCCGGGATATCATAACGGTCATGGAACACAAGGATGGCATACTCCCTGTCCGCACGGTAATGCTCCATGACAACATCATAAAAGGTATCCATCAGGGCATCATTTTTCAGGCCGCATTCGTTCATGGCCATGAGCAGCTGCCACATACTTCCCGGTTTCCGTGCGCTTTGAGTATATTCGTATTTTTCAGGTTTACATTTGTGGCTGCAAAGGGGATTTCCTTAGCCAGTTTCAGTTTCTTTGTCCGTTCTGATGCTGATAATTTCAGAAAATTAATATTAAAACTTCCCTCAAATTCCCCGTCCCTGTCCACATAACACCCTGCAATCCTCGTTATGGAAGTCCGCGAAAGCGTCATCCGCCTCGTAAGCTCCAGCATGTCTTCTCTGTTAATCATACGCTCCTCTTTCCTCACATGCATCAGAATGGGCACCCCTCATTTCTGATTGATGCCCTGCAAAAATACATTTCTTTTTTCAAATCACAGACTGCTGTGGTTTTTCACATCTGTCTACTGCATCAGCTCTTTCTTTTCAAGAATCGCCTCCACGGCCGCACAGGCCGGACAGTCACAATATTTAGCCCCGGCCGCCTTAATTTCCCTGGCATGGGCTGCAATATTTTTTGCATTGTCAGCCCCGAAAACACTGGCTCCTGCTTCGGACTGCGCAAAACTGATTAATCCGTCAACCGTCACGATATCCGCTTCCAGCTCAGCAATATACTTCGCCGTCTCCGCCGCCTCCCTGTCAGTCCCGACCGCATCCAGCCAAACCTGGGCCGCCGCCTTCGCCTCGCTGCTGCAGGATGCAGCGTCCATTAATTCATGTGTTTTTTTCACTACAAAATCCAATACTTCTCTGTCCATAACCTAATACCTTCTTTCCCCAAATTTTGCTTTTATTTTACCATAATTACCGTGTCGGCGCAATTCGGAGCTGTACTAAATTCCAGTTTGGAAAATAACGGTCGATTTTCTGGACTCCGAGAAAAATAATTTTTCCGATTTGCCATAAAAACTTCCTCCCCCATCATTGACAGTCCCCCTCTCCTTGTGATATGGTTGTCTACATAAGTAGTTAACCATATCACAAGGAGCCATATTGATGAATACATTCCTTAACTCCGACAAATCCATCTATCTCCAAATCAGCGAAATCATAGAGACGGACATCCTGCGCGGAATTCTGCTGGAAGATGAAAAAGTCCCCAGCACCAATGAGCTGACAAAGCAGTATACCATCAACCCGGCAACCGCTGCCAAGGGGAATCAGCCTTTTAGTTGCGGAAGGAATCCTTTACAAAAAAAGGGGCATCGGGATGTTCGTTTCTCCCGGCGCCAGGGAACAGATTCTTGAAAAACGCAGAAATTATTCAAAGAACAGTATATCCCGAAGCTGCTTCAGGAAGCCGCCAGCATCGGCCTTTCCAAAGAAGAAGTGATACGCACAATTGAAACCGGCGGAGACTTTGCGTAATTTTCCTCCTCTCCCTCTACGCAGCTGCCTTTTCGCGGCTTACCTTTCTCCTTCCGGAGAGGCGGCCCCAATTTGAATATCCTGCCGCCGGACGCGGCCCTAACCATAAAAAAGGAGTCTAAATTCTTCATGAAACTGCAAGCAGAAAACATCACCAAACTATGTAACGGAAAAAAAGTACTGGATCAGCTTCAACTCACCCTGGAAAAGGGCAAAATCTACGGCCTCACAGGAAGAATCGGCGTAGGCAAAACCACCCTGTTCTCCATTTTATCCAAACAGCTCCTCCCGGACGCCGGAACCGTCCATCTATATGATGACAACGGCCGGGAATTGGACCTGACTCCCGGACACGTCTTTTTTCCGGAGGATCTTTCTCTGACCATACAGGAAAAAGGACGCGGCGCCCAGAGCCTTTCCGGCTATTTCCAGGAGCTGTCACACATCTGCCCCGGCTGGGACAGCAGTCTGGCGGAAACGCTGGCCGGCCGCTATCAGCTTTCCCCGGACAAAAAACTGGGCGAGCTGTCAAAAGGCATGATGTCCATGACATCCATTATTGCCGCCCTGGCGAGTAAAGCTGATTTTACATTTCTGGATGAACCGGAAGCCGGCATGGATACCCTCAGCAGGGAAAAATTTTACCAAATGCTTTTGGATGAATTTTCAGACAGCGGCCGCGCCTTTGTGATCGCCACCCATCTCATTGATGAAGTCTCCGATCTTACGGAAGAAGTGATTTTCCTGGATTTTCACCTGAAATCCACGCTGGATTGCGGCAGAATACGCCTCATGGAAAATACCCAACAGCTGCTGGGACGCAGTTTCCTCATCAGCGGCCTGAAAGAAAAAACAGAAGCCCTTGCCTCAAAATACGAATCCTATGACATGGGGAATTTCGGAAGAGGCAAAAGCATCGCCGTGCTCCTGCGGCCCGGAGAAAGCCTGCCGGAGGACCCGGAATTTACCATAAAGCCATTAACGCTGCAAAAAATATTCGCCGCATTATGCATGGAAGAATAACGGAGGGAACTATCATGGCCGATATTATGGCGGAAGTAAATCATGTTAAAAAAATATACCGTCTGAATATAAAGGAGCCCGGAATTAAAGGCGCCTTCCGGAACCTGGCACATGCTAAATGGACGGAAAAAACAGCGCTGGACGATATCTCCTTTCAAATGAAGGAGGGACAGGCCCTGGCCTGCATCGGGGAAAACGGCGCCGGAAAATCCACCCTGATTAAAATCATGATCGGCATTCTCACCCCCACTGCCGGCGATGTAACAGTTTACGGCGGGCATCCCCGGGAAAGCGGTAAGGAATATCTTCGGAAAATCGGCGTTGTCTTCGGCCAGAAATCCAATCTTTGGACAGACCTGCCCGTCGAGGAAAGCTATCAGGCCGTAAAAACCCTGTACCGGCTGGATCCCGGGGAATACAAGAAGAACTATGACATGATTGTGCAGTTGCTGGAGCTTGCCCCGATTTTATCCTCTCCCGCAAGAAAGCTCTCCCTGGGCCAGCGTATGAAGGCGGATATCGGCATGGCTTTCCTGCATTCTCCCAGGCTTTTATACCTGGACGAGCCGACTATCGGCCTGGATATTAATATCAAGCATACCATCCGCAGTTTTCTGAGGCAGATGAATCAGGAAAAGGGCGTCAGCATATTCCTCACCAGTCACGATTTGGATGATATTGATGAAATCTGTGACGACGCAATAGTCCTTTCCGGCGGAAAGCTTTTTTACAACGGTTCTCTGGATGCCTTGAAGCAGCAGTATGTCCATGAGCGTTCCATCCGGGTCACCGGCGTCCAGAAGTCCGATATCCGTAAATATCTTCCGGATGCCAGGATTTCCAGGGAAGGCCGCGTCACCCGCATCGATTACCCCATGCAGGCCTACGGGGCGGAAACCGTCCTGAATGCCGTATCCCAGGCTTTTGACATTGAAGATATTTCCATCCAGGCCCCGGATATCGATACGGTGGTTTCCCACATATTTTCCCGGGAAAAGGAGGCGTCCGCCTTATGAGAAACTTTCTGAAGCTGACCGCAATGTCCCTGCAGAGCCAGATGTACTATCGGACCAGTTTCTTCCTTAATCTTCTGTCTCCCATGGCCCTGCTTGCAGGGCAGTATCTTCTGTGGCATGCCCTGTACCAGCAGCAGCCGGATCACATCATCAGCGGTATGGACGCCGCCCAGATGTACTCCTACCTGCTCATTGCCTTTACCCTGAACCATATCATGGGCTGGTCCTCTGAGAACGCGCTATCCAAGGAAATAAAAAACGGAACCGTTGTAAAAAGATGCATCCGTCCGGTTTCCTTTCTCTCTCAGTCCGTTGCGGAAATGACCGGTACCCTGCTGCCCCAGCTTGCGCTCAATCTGATCATAGCATCCGCGGGATTCCTTTATTCGGCCGTTTCTGCTTGTGCCTTCTTTGCAGAATATCGTTTTATTCCTGCCCTGCATGGCGGGCGCCCTCCTGCTGCGCATCCTCCTCATCGAGCTGTGCAGCCTGCTGTGCTTTTATACCACAGGATATCTGGGCATCAGCTGGACCCGCAACGCCATATTTGAATTTTTTTCCGGCGCCCTGATCCCTATCGTCATGTTCCCGGGCTGGCTGAAAAGCATGGCCTATATGACTCCCTTCCCCTACATGATACAGATCCCGATCAGCATCCTGCTGGGCCAGGAGCTGAACGTTCCCTTGTTCCAGGTATACGCCGTCCAATTCTTCTGGATCGGCATTTTTCTGGGGCTGCATGGATTGTTCTACAAAAACATCCGCAAAAACCTGATAATTGCAGGAGGCTGAAATGATACAGATATTTTTGAAAATGAAGGAACAGTACATAAAAACCGAAATGGAATATCCGCTGAACTTCTGGCTCATGCTGCTTTCCGGCGTTGTGACAAGGTTCTTCGGGATGCTGGTCCCATTTATTATCTGCAGCAATATCAAAACGATTGCCGGCTGGAAGCAGGAAGAGATCTATCTGATCATGTCCTTTCTTTACCTGTCTGAAGGGCTGTGCAGCGTTCTGTTTGAAGGGATCTGGCAGCTGCCTTCCATGGTTTTCAACGGAAATTTCGACACCATCCTGTCCCGCCCTGTTTCGCCTTTTTACCAGGTGCTGTGCGGCGGCATGGGGCTTCATGGGATCGGCGTGGTCCTGTTCGGATTCATCAGCCTGAATTACAGCCTGATCCGGCTGGGGATTTTCCGTCCTGCGTCCATGCTGATGTGCCTTTTCTTTGTCCTCTGCGGCACCATAATCTGTATGTCCAGCTACCTGCTTACAAACAGCCTGGTCTTCTGGTACGATGCGGGCGGCAGGACCAGCATTCCTTATATGATAACCGAAATCGGCTCCTATGCCCGGTATCCGATCATGATCTATCCCAAAATCCTGCAATTTATCCTGCTCTTTGTTGTGCCCTATGCGTTTCATCGGCATGGTCCCGGTAATGATCCTTACCGGGCAGCATATGCTGTCCCTGTGCGCAGCACTGATCCTGATAAGTCTTTTCAGCCTTCTCGGCGCCAGATTTGTTTTCTACAGAGGGATTTTGCACTATGAAAGCATGGGTATGTAAGTGCCGTATAACAAGGACAAAAAGGGATTTTATGTTTATGCAAAGCCCAGTTTCTGTCTATAATCATATAACATACCCATTTTTTCATTATGTTGCCATAATTCATGCACTGGCACAATTTAAAGCTATTTAATGTTTCTTCATTTGACTTAATCATTCAAAAATCTCTGTCATAACAGCCTGATCTGTCAAAAATATCCATTGTTCTCCGCCCTTTACTTCCATCTTCATAGAAGGAAATACAACAGCGGCATCCAGCTTTGGATCCCATACATACACCTGTCCTTCCCTGTCTATCATCCAGGTATTGTCCTCAACATCCTGCACATTACCCTCCTCATCAGTCAGATATGCATTAGTCAGGGAATCTGCCCAAACAAGTGGCTTTTTACATTTATATCTTTTGTTTCCTTCCATTTTATTCTCTGTCATTTGGTCTTTTTTCAGATATACGTCACAGAGGCAGGGACGTTCCTGATATCCTTTATTGGAATAAAACATACCTTTATGTTCGATAAAAAAATCTCCCAGAGTAACCAGTCTCCCGTCTCCACTAAGGAAAACAAGCCATGAGCCCCTGGTTTCATTTGCAATTGCTTCAAGAACGTAACGGTTCTTATAAAACTCTGGCATCGCCCTGGATAAAGGCGAAAGCTGAAGCATAATAAACTGCATGGTATCAGATAATCTGGAATTTCCATAGCCTGCAATTGTTCCATTATGTGCAATTCCTAACTCTGTTACACATTGCAATTCCCTGATTACCTTTTCTGAACAGGTCAGAGGAAAGGGATGGCAATTTTCAGGAGTGACCCCACCTGTGCTTGCCATTCGGAAGTGCAAGACAACCGGTATACTGTCCAGGTTTACCAAAGTTTTTATCCGTTCTATATTCGCAAGAAAACCTGATAGGCTCATAAACCCTTTTTCAATATATACCTTACCGTTTAAAGAATACATAATACCTGCTCCATCTGGATTATTATGCCACATTATCTCTATTTGATCCCTTTCCGGCATCTTAATCCCTGCCGGTTTTACTGCAATAATACACATATTCGCTCCTGACTGTGTGCCCTTACACACCAGTAATATAATCCCGTTTTCACTTTCTCATTTCAGTTCAAATACAGCCTTCCTGATTCCTACCGGCTGTTGATTGCTATTATAAACTATATCTGAATACTGCTGCGACAAATGTCGCAAAGCATTACATTCATATCCCAGCTGTTCGCAGATATGAACAACAATCGAACCATATTCCTCATGACTGCCATCCATTATTTTCGCTACAATCCCGATTCCAAGAGAACGTATTCCCAATGCATATACTCCGGCCGCACCGCTTTTCCCTAAAAGATCCGAGTCACTGCATACAATAGAGCATATTACATTTTCTCCTGCAATTGTATTTGGATAACGGTGCAATCAGCCCTACGTTTTTTTCAACAGCCGCGCGCAGTAAATTATCTTCTATCAGCTCCGGTCTCTGAAGCCGAAGAAAAGACAGGGCAATTCTTTGAAAAGGGACTGCATATACAGGCACGCCACAGCCATCGATCCCCAACTTAACCTGTCTTTCCGGTACGTCAGTAAGTTTAGAAATAACCTTAAGTATTTCTGCCTGCGTTTTACTTTCCTTTCTCCAATAACCTTCAACCTTTTCATTCAATTCCCTTGCAAGAAGCATCATACCCAGATGTTTTCCTGAGCAGCAATGATATAATTTTCTGGGAGCCTTTCCCTCCTGTAGAAGACGAAGCTTTTCTGATTCCCGGTCAGGATAGATGGGCCTCATATATAGCTGTTCTTCTTTCAGTCCGGTTTTAACTAATATTGATTCCAGCAAAGCAATATGGTAAGGATCCCCATAATGAGATGCGGAAAACATTGCTGTCTCTTCTCCTGTAAGTCCGTATTTGTCATCAAGTCTGCGCAGAAGCAGGGGCAGAGACTGAATAGGTTTCGAACAACTTCTGAAAAAACAGTCCCAATCCGTATCACCACAGGAACATATCACCCCTTTTTTCATCCACAACAGCAATCATACCACTATGCATGCACTCCAGTACATTCCCCCTGTATTCTTCAAATAAAACTGACGTTTTCATAATCATTCTCCATTTCACAAAGCTGCAAACTTTATAACATGTATTTCTTCATAAACATCTCAGTCCGACTGGATATCCATTTAGCCGATAACCTCCCTGCTCGGATACAGCATACATATCCCCACAACAAATTGTTCCATATTCATTCGATGCAGATGGTGCCAATACCAAAATCATATTTTTTTCCAGCCGCCAATCCTGTGATGCATCAGTTATACGGGGTCTTTCATTCATAGAATAGCCTATTCCATGAATAAAATCTGATTCGTCCTGTTTCATTTTCCATTTTCCCAATATTCTGTTGGCTGCCTTGTGTGCCTCCCGAATAGTTCTTCCTGGCTTTAAAAGCTCTGCTGCCGCAATCTGAGCGCCTCTCGCAGCATTCCATAATCTTAGGGTCATTTCGGAAGGCGGTATATGAAGCAAGAAGCTTCGCGCCATCATACAATAACAACTATCCTGGCCAACACAACATATACTCATATCCACACGATCTCCCTCTGTAAGTCTGCCCGATGAAAGTATCTTCCCCTTCTTTTTTCCGTCCTCGACTGCTGATAAATGAAGCCTTGTCGAAATTCCATTATCATTTCCATAGCATCCCAGTCCATAAGCGCTTTTTCGCAAGGCAACCGCTATTTCCTGCATATTATATCCAGCTTCTATAATACTCTCTGCCCCGGCAAAAATTCTGTCTGCCATCCGGGATAATTCTGACATCACTCTTAGCTCTTCTTCACTCTTCATTGCTTTAATCTTTTCTATCTCTAATGTCACATCTTCAAAAGAAAACCCTTTGAGCTTTTCTGTCAGGAAATCATATAACGATACCCTCATTCGCTCTCCATGTATTGTCCCGATCCTGTTTTTACCATCCATTATTCTATTTATAGCCTGTACATCAAAATTGTCTGTTTCATAATAATGATAGGGAAAGTGCTGCTCTTTCCAATTGCCGTTTTCAAATTCTTCTTTTCTTGTACTCACCATACGATTACCGTTTATTATGATGACAGGTCCCTTCAGTGGTATCACAAGTCCTCCCCCTGAAAAACGGTCCATACGGTATGTCCCTGTCAGCCACCCGCGGTATCCTCCGTCATCCGGTTCCAACACCAAAATCAGTCCATAATCTCGTTCCTGCATTAAAGAACGAAGACACCCTATTCTTCTATCTATCTCTGTCTGCGGAATTGTTACCAGTCTTCCATAAGAAATATCTAATGCCGCCTTTTCCATTTATTTCCCCTTCACGCCAATATAATTAATTCTCTTGGTATATTATTTTCACGAATTCCTCCCCTTGATGTAACCCGATAGGTATCAATTGCATACATTTCATCCCATTCTCTTTTTCCCCAGCTGTTTTTTCTTACAAAACGGACATAAGGATGAATTATGTAAACCATATCTTCTCTGAGAGGAATCGTTTCCGTACGATCCAATAAAAATGGTTTTTCTCCCAGGCAATACCCAAGGCTGTGCATATAATTGCGCGGATTCGTTTTGAATCCCATCCTGTCAACATACGCCGCGTTTCCTTCATAAATTTCTTTCACACTGCGTCCCGGAATCAGTCTTTCAGCTGCAAAATCCTGCAACTTAATCGCGGCTTCCCAATAATGGTATTCTTCCTCCGCCGGCTCTCCCAAATAAAAATGTCTGCCCAACGCCGAAAAATATCCACCGATTCCATTGGTTTCCAGCAAAACTGACACCTGGTCGCCTTTTGCCAGCCTCCTATCCGGCCAGGTTGTAAATCCCGTCCGGTATGGCACCGCACCCTCATTGGGATTTCCTGCCTGAAGACACAGGCTCAGGCATTCCGCATCTTTGCTTCCCAGGCACTCACAGAGGTACCTCATCTCCCGATCAATCTCCATTATTGTACGGTCCGGCCTGATAACAAACGGCAATACATTAAATACAGTCTCCTGAAGCTTGACCGTATTTTTAATCAGAGCCAGTTCCTCCGGACTCTTTCTCGCTTTTACCGGATCTATGGCATCTGTAATGTCAGCAAATTCTATTCCTGGCGCTTCTTTCTGCAGAAACTTTTTTATTAACAATGTCATTGCTTCCATATGGATAAATCCCAGCCGGCTGCTGCCATACCTCCGAAGTATACCGGATAAATTTACTAATTCCAATTTGTTAACGAACAAAATATTTTGTTTTTCTTCTTCCCTGCATCCGGCGATGCCATCCCTCTCCCTTCCTCTTTCCTGTTCGGGAATAGCCTCCCGTTCAAACCAGCCGGCTCTTCCCATTTCGGTATCAAATACTGCATAAGCAGGTCCGTCTTTCTGAAAGACAACTACATGAACGCTCCTGGTTCCAATAAGCCACTGGTTATAGCCCTCCCAATACCCATCCAGTATAAGCATCACCTCTACTCCCTGCGCATCCATCACGTTTCTGACAGCTTCCCACCTACGTTTAATCTCCTGCGGGGTAAGATAACGCCTGAGCTCTCTTTGTTCTCTTCTGATATCAGCTTCCCATTGTATCATATATATCCCCATTCCCTTAAAGGATATTGGCACCCTTTTAAGGGTGCCAATATCTGTTTGGTCAGTCACGCATTGCTGCAAAATCGGAATCAAGCGCGTCTGTAAGTCCTTCAATATCCAAGGTATCCTTCATTAGATATTCCTGTACCCTGGAATCAAATATATTATATCCTTCACTGCTGAACTGAGTTACTCCTCCCTTGCTCCACGACTGCCCTGTTGCAGAGTAATTCTGCATTTCTGCAAATGCAGGATTAAAGCTCAAATCCACACCATTGAAGGTAGATATCTTATTACCTAATTCCGCATAAGACTGGCCCGATTGTGTGGAATACATTACCTCAAAAACTTTTAATGTAGCGTCTAAAAGTTCAGAATCATCTGAATTAAAGCACATAGGTCCTGTCCCCAGGCCCTTCTACCAATACGGTATCTTTCACCTCAGAGGTTAGTGGAATTGCAAAGGTTCCGATATTCGCCTCAGCATTGATAGACAAAATTCCATCAATTGTCCAGGAACCATTACAAATCATAGCCGCTTTTCCTGTTGCAACCATTCCCAATGCAGAGTTCCAGTCTGTTGTCATAGGATCCTCAGAAAAATATTCCCGCAGCGCATACAAATCTTCAAAAGCTGCTGCAAATGCTTCATCCTGGGAAAATGTGGTATTGCCGGCTTCAAGATCGGTAAACCAGTCTCTGTTTGCCTCAAAACCACCATATCCTCCCACACAGAAAGTCATCCAGATAGGGAAAAAATATTCTTCCAATGTCCATAATTCCCCAAAACCGCAGGCAAAAGGAGCAATTCCATTTTCCTTCAGAGTGTTGCAAACTTTATATAATTCATCTAAAGTTGTGGGAATATCCAGGCTGTATGTTTCGAATACATCCCTATTATAAAAGATTCCCGAATAATTTGTATCCATAGGCACATAGGGAAGAATATCCTTCACATAGGCGGATTTCACAAAGGAATCAGCCACATTAGATACCCAAGGCTCTTTACTCAAATCATACACATAACCGGCATCTACATAATCCGGAATAGATGCAGTTCTGCAGCTGAATATCTGCGGCGCGTCGTCGGACGCAATCTTCGTCAACAGTATGGAATCAATTTCATCCGCAGAATACGTCTGCATATCCAACGTAATATATGGGTACTGTGTTTCCACCGTTTCTTTTACCCACTCCGTCCATTTCACAATTCCTTCTTCATTGTACTGATTCAGCCAGGTAACTGTCACAGGGGCATGCTCTTCATTATTTATTGTTTCGTCCTCCGAAACCGTTTCATCCACATTCTTTTCTGTGGCATTCCCCCCTGACGCCGTTTGTTCCGTAATGCTGTCTCCTCTTGACTGCCCGCAACCCGCCAATGAAAAAACAAGAGTTGCTGTAAGTAGTATTGCAATACCTCTTTTCATGTCCTTCCTCCTTTTATAATTATTATAATCTACTTATTTATATACACTAAATGGTATTTTAAACAAATGGTGGCATATTCTCCATTTAAGTCATTTTACTTTTAATTTTTCAACAAATGCACCATCTTCTTTATTTTAATCTTTTAAATCTAAAAGTGCAAGCGTATTTTGTGTACTAAAAAAGAGCACCCCGGAGGAGTGCTCTAAAGGTGTATTCTGACGGCTTATGCGCCGTAATAAATCTGATCCAGAAGCTCGCTGAACTGTTCTTTGGTCGGTGACAGCGGATTGGTCTGAGTGCAGACATCTTTCATAGCTTTTCCAATAATAATGTCCTTGCTGGCCTTAAAATCTGCCTCATCAATGCCCTGTTCTTTAAGGGATGTTGGAATATTGATTTCCTTACAAAGGGTAATGATGCTGTTGTACAGCATTTCTGCGGCATCTCCGCTGACATTTGGAATACCAATGGCACTCAGGAGACGGTTATATAAATGCTGAGCTCTGCCGCACTGCCCATTAAAGCGTACAACATATGGCAGACCGATAGCGTTGGCTAAACCGTGGGGCAAATGCCACTGTGCGCCAACTGCATGGGCAATACTGTGAGTGATGCCCAGACCTGCGCTGTTAAAGGCTATCCCGGCCATACAGGATGCAATCTGCATACTGGCCTTAGCTTCCAGATTACCACCATTCACATAGCATTCATACAGGCTCTTAAAAACCAGCTCCGCGGCCTTTGCCGCATAGCAGCGTGAAAACGGGTTATTATTGGTGGAAACGTAGGCTTCCACCGCATGAGTTAAAACGTCCATTCCTGTGGCCGCCGTCGCTGCTGGCGGAACGCTCTCGATCAATTTTGGTTCAAGAATCGCGGCGTCCGGCATCATAAGAATGTCGGTAAGCGGAATCTTAGTATTGTTTTTCTTGTCGGTAATAACCGCGTATTCCGTTACTTCAGAACCTGTGCCGGCGGTTGTCGGCATAGCGATAAAGTATGGTTTTTTAATGTAGTCTTCCTCAAAAAACATTTTTTTGAAATTGTAGCAGTAATAGATAATGGCCTTTGCTGAATCGATGGCTGATCCGCCGCCAAGGGCAATTAAAGCATCTGGTTTTTCCATCAGGAT
>ENA-OQAB01000924-OQAB01000924.1-human-gut-metagenome-genome-assembly--contig:-NODE-924-length-14699-cov-3.920944_pt1 | contig 14699 bp, 13 predicted proteins | sample MGYA00242490_ERZ504517 | MGnify/ENA primary metagenome ERZ504517 (study PRJEB26092, sample SAMD00036298) | human gut metagenome | host: Homo sapiens | study: EMG produced TPA metagenomics assembly of...
TTCCGAATAAACTCTTGTGGAGAAAAATCATTTACATATTTCTTTATCTTTTCTTGATATGATTCAATAGTATATGTTTTACTACTTTCCAACACAAGGCCAATATTATTTTTCGCTACGATTTCTGCAAGATATGTTCCCTCCGTAACTATAAGAGGCTTCTTAAAAAGAAGAGAATCATATAATCGATTAGGTAATAAGGTTATAACATCTAATGATTCATTCCCGTAAACCGAATTAATCATATCAATATTTTCGTATAGCTTAGGTTTATCCTCATTACTAAACGCACCCGCAAAAGAAACATTTTTAAAATTATTTTCATCACAATATGCTTCCAACGGGCAATCACTATTTTGTCTACCAATATATGTTAGCTGGATATTTTGCGAAGTTTGGACACTTTTAATCAAAGCAACATTTGCATTAAAATAACGAACAGCTCCCACAAAACCAATAACTATATTATTATTGTCTTTACTTAATGTTGGAGCATCGACTGCATTCTCTATATTGCTGAGGTTATGATTAATGACCAATTTACTATTATCACCCAAAAATTTCTTAAAGCCACGTGAAGAAATAGTAGTAAAAAACGACTTGCTCATTAAGCGTTGTACAATACGTAAGTAAAAAGCATACTTCTCATAGGTATAATCACGAATATCTAAAATATATCTATCAGGATATTTTTTTAACAGTGTATTGTGCAGTAAAAAACCAGGCATTGTATTTAAAATAATAATCTTATCATAGTTCCCTTTTTCAATCAGTCTTTTTATATTTTTTCTAAACAAGTAAAACGGATATATTTTTTTCAGTCTATTTCCACCCAAGGAACAAACTCGATGAAAAATAAATTCATTCTCCCGTTTCTCCATCGGAGCATTAGAAAATCGATCCCAAAATACAATATCATACTCATGTCCTGCAGCTATAATAGCTTCTTCGTATTGCCGAGCATATGGAGTCATAGACCGTGGATGAAAAGCCACTATCAAAAACTTCACTTAATTACACCCTCTTATCTAATAATGCTCATAATATTAAGATAAATTTTATATCATTTAAAAATTTTACAGACCAAAAAGAAGCTCTATCAGCTGCATCACACATACATTGTCCGAAGTATTAGCAATTGCTTACTGATAAAAAGCACTCATGCTATCGTCCAAAAACCTTCCGTTTCAAGAAAGCTCCGCCCTTTTTGATCCAATCTTGTTTTTCCATGAAAGAGACGTTTTGTTCGGCATAGTCTATCTGGGTATGCTCAAGCCAAACATCTAGGAGGAGTTCACTGACAAAGCCGTAAATACGGGATTCATAAGTATCCCAACCGGTGATATCGACGCGTTTTTCCAATTCAAACAGGATATTGAACATCCACTGCATATAATCGTTGTACAAGTCACGGCGCATGACGAACATATTGAACATATGGGCCCAGGTGCGGTTCATGACCTTGGCAAAAGCCGGCAGATATTCGGGACACTGTTCTTTGATGATTTCTTCAGCTATATCCAGTCCTTCCGAATGATGGGCATGGTTATAATGAGAGCGATTGGTTTCGATATAGTATTTTCGCTTATCCGGAACGATAACCGGATGTTTTGCCAACAAAATCTGCCATTCTTTTTCGGTAAGGATTTGCTCTTTTTTCGCTTCAATATCCCGAACTTCTTTACGGGTAAAATAGCGGCGATAATGGACGAGACCTATGTAGTCGGCATCCAAATTTTTCCAAGCCCAGTAGAGGCCCGTCAGCTCACAAAAAGAAGGATTTTTAGCGCTGATATTATCTCCCGTATTGTCTGGCCGATAACCGATCGTGTTCTTCCCTTCAGCCCCGACATGAACAGGTAAATAGGCCGAATCAGTCGGCATCCAGTATTTCTTATGTGCTGCTATGATAATGTTAATAGACAAGTGCTCCAACCCTTTCCATTCTATAATGCGACATATGCCTGCAATTCAGCATAGTCACTGTTATTTCTAATATACGAACGTTTAAACGCCGCAAAGGCCGTGCTCTTTCTTAATCTTGCGGCAACTCGACGTGTATTAGCCGGTGATTTATTGTCTTTATAGCGATGCAGTTCGTTGAAGAATATATTCATTTCTTCCTGCAACGCTTTGAGTCGGCCAGCTGAGTTATTCGTTCGCATCCCCGTATTTTTCAGGTTAAAAACGTTGTAAATCAGGGAAGCTGTCATCAACGATACTTCATTTTGATCTAAGGCTTCAATCTGCACGTCATTATCAGCGTATCGGCAGGCGATATGCTGTTCCGGGTCTTCTTGACAGCAATTGATGATTTTACCATCATATTTTCTTTGATTCTTGATACTGTTGCAGTGCCCGCAGCTCCAGAAAAGATTTCCCCAATCAAATTTTAAATCGATATCTCCTTTATGAGGAACCAAATGCTCGATTTGCGGATCTTGAAGGCCTTTCAGTTCACAAATATAGCATTTATCATGAAAATCAGACTTAAGCTGTTCGATGACATCGCTTCCCCGGTAGTTTCCGCTACTCCCCTTAGCTTTTTCTGTCGCTAACGATGCCGGAGCTACTGAAGATTTGTCACATGATACCATCCGTTCTTACTCCTTCTGCGCTAATTCTAATTTCAACTGCTTATAGTCGGCCATAAAGCCCAGGGCCAAATAATCGGGAATCTCATCGAGGTAATACTCCAATTCCGCCACTTCTTCATAGTCGTCATCAGTCAAGGTCTCTTTTTTTACCAATTGACGATAGCGGTCATATTTCTTCTTCAGTTCTTTCGACAAAGCCGGCGCATCAAAGTAGCCTTCGACGATACCATCATAAGGGATGTTCGAAAGGCCTTCCGGATTATTGACCAGTGTATGATTTTCCAAATCGTAAATTACCGCATTTTTAATGGAGTTTAAGATAAACGGCGAATGTGTCGTGACGATAAACTGAATATTAGGAAACATGTTCGTAAGAATCGGCATGATTTTCCGCTGTAAATCCAAGTGCAGGTGTGTTTCGATTTCATCAATGAGGACGACGCCTTCTAAATCGTAATGCTTGCCTGCCTTCTTTTCCATGCGCATCATCAAATCGACAACGATGTCTAAGACGGCGGCATAGCCGCTTGAAAGTGCGTCAAAGGCAAAAGGTTCTCTCCCCGGTACGACGATATGGAAGGCAAACGTTTCGATATCAAAATCGAGATAAGCGTCTTTTTCATCGAAGATGATTTTCAAGACATCGTCAAATTTTTTGAACCAATCTTTAATCTCCGCCGCCCGCTCCGGTTTGCCGCTCGTTTCAGCCATAGCCCCGATGGTCTTTAAATTCAGGATATATTTGACGAAATCCTGTCCGGGACGAGACTCAATTCCATAGACGTCGTCTAATTCCACTTGGGCAATATTTTTTTCATTTTCTGCCATGTAGACTCGTTCAGCCTGATAATAGGCGAAAATATATTCCCCTTGTAAGGTACGTGCATCGATAAGGGGTTCCTCCTGAAAAATAGGGGTTACGCCTTGTTCAAATCGCGAGATGTACTGTATAGCACTTTTAAGTTGATTTAACAACTTAGTGTATTCCGGACTATCCTTGGAAGCACGTGCAAGTTCTTCTGGTAATTCCTGCCTATTATTCTTATAAATACGCAAAACATCCTTGCTCCCTGGATCCAAATAATATCTCGTCAAATACGCGGCCAGCGCTTTTAAAACGCTCGTCTTTCCGCTCCCGTTCTTCCCCGTCAAGATCAGATGCTTGCACTCAGTTTCCGATATGGGAATGTCTATATCTTTCAAATGGCGAACGTGGCTAATATGAAGTTTCGTAATGAAATGTTGATTCACGGTATCAACTCCTTATGCGGGCCTGATGATAAAGCACTCTCGCGGTTCCTTAATAAGCTCCCTTATGTTTCAGCACAACGGCAACAGTTCTCCAAATGAGGACGATGTCGAACCAGACGTTCCAGTTTCTTACGTACCAGGTATCCATCTGGACTCGTTCGTCATAGGTCGTATCGCTGCGGCCGCTGGTCTGCCACATGCCGGTGACACCGGGGCGGACCATGTAGAAGTCTTTGATAAAGGCGCCGTATTTTTTGATTTCATCGCGTATGATAGGCCGCGGTCCGACGAGGCTCATGTCCCCTGTCAGGACGTTGAACAGTTGGGGCAGTTCGTCAAGGCTGGTCTTACGCAAGAAGGCCCCGCTTCGCGTAACACGCGGGTCGTTTTTCAGTTTGAATTCTGTTTCCCATTCTTTCCGGGCTTCGGGATCCCGTTCGAGGAGTTCTTTTAATTTAACGTCGGCATCGACGCACATGCTGCGGAATTTATAGCAGTTAAATTCTTTCCCGTCCCGGCCGATACGGCGATGTTTGAAGATGATCGGCCCCGGAGAATCGAGGCGGATCCACAAGGCGACAGCTAAGAAAAACGGCGACAGGCAGATGATGCCAAGGATGGTGCAAACTAAGTCAAAAATCCGCTTGATAGCCCGGTTATACCATATAGCCAGGTTATTGCGAAAACTGATAGAGATGATGCGGCCGTCGATGAGAGGATTCGTTTCGAGGGTCGCTAAGGGCAGACTGCCCATGTCGGGGATGAAGGCCACTTTTTTGACCAAGGGTTGGACGCGGTAGACGATATCCTGAATGGCATCATTTTTTAGGCCCGGTGCAATAACCATGACATGCTGGACACCGGTGACCTGAATGACCTGCTCTGCATCGCGGAAGGTTCCCAAGTGTGGAATCATAGCCGCCACTCTAGGATCCGGCGTATGGTCTTCGAGGTAGCCGATGAATTCGTATCCGACGCCGGTATCACGCTTGAAGTATTCCAACATGAGAGCTGCCGTCTTGCCGGCACCCATGATGAGGACCGGCAGCTGAAGCATCTTCATGCGGATCAAGATACGTTTGACGACGTACCGTTCAATGACCAAGAAAACAAAAGAAGTGATTGCCAATAAGCCCACGAACAGTCGCGACGTCGACGCCGCCGTTTGGGCAATGTAGATGAAGAAAATCAGTAAGGCAATGGAATAAAACGTTGACTTAAAGATATTGGAAATAATCTGCCAAAACTGCATGCGCCGTGTATAGAGGTGATGCAGTTTCAAAAACAACAGGTATACCGCCGGTACGATGACATGAATGCTGAGCCAAGACAGATGAAAATGCGTATTGGGAATCAGGCAGTCCCGCAGGCCATACGACACGTATTCTGCCAGCCAAATAGCAATGTAATCGGCAACGGCCAGCACAACGGGCAACACCTCATTACTGTACTTATTTTTAATCGAAATTGAACACGACTGCGGCGAACACTTCAAAACAGTTCCTCCTCACGGCAAAGCATGGCTCTGTCATTATTATTGTATTATATACGCACGAAAAAAACGGAGGTTCTTCTCCGTCACGGACTTTACAATAATTCAATTATACCATTCTTTAAGGCAAAAAAAAACCAACCGTTTCCGTCAATGCCTTTTTTGGAAATGTAAAATAATGATAAAGGAAGTCTTTTGTTGATGGGAAACGTGTCTTTTGTCTCATATTCATCTCGCAGCGTGACTTGTGTCAGTAGACATTTTAGGATTCTTCTAATCATTACGGCAAAAAAGAGATGCCGCTGCTTATGCAGTAAGACATCCCTTTTTCATCGAATCGCGATCGACATAGGCACCGTCTTTATAAGTTATCCTATAAAGAAAGCCCTTGTCGTTTCAAAATGACAAAGAACAAAAATACAATCCAATTTAAAGTCCCAATTTCATTGTATTAGAATCTAATCATCATTTTTCGTACCTGGCTTCGCATCTGTTTTTTTATTTGGAAAAAAAGCTAAATAGATATACGTAACACATCTAACCAGCAAAAAAATAATGTGCAATAAAAGGCTAACCTCAACAAACAATAAAACAGACATGAAAATATAATTATTGAACACGCGTATAATAAATGCAACGAAAAAAGTAAACAAAAGCAAGGCAGTCTGTATAAATAATTCATAGCAAAATAAAGTTAGTACCCATTGATACAACGAAACAATAGACCCATCAGTTATAGTCCGTTTTTCAGTTAATTCATCCTTTAAAATCTTTATATTATTAGCTTCACTAGATGCTAATACTGCAATGCAAGCTATCGTAAAACCAATTAGAATAGCTAAAGTTGCCGGTAATAAATCCCGCAATTTTAATAAACCGGATAAGGTAGCACCAACATATCCATATATACTACTTACAACTATTGAAAGACCAAGAGGAATAACTATTTCATAATTACGTTCTCCAGGCTCAAGAGTGGAATAGTAGTTTTTTAATCAGAACTATCCAATCATGATAAATTTTCATTTATTCCAAATCCTTTACTAGTGGAATCATTTTCTTAAGTAAATCTTCAGTATTTACCGTACCATTTTTATTCAAAACTGACTCGACTTGTTCCTTTCGCTTTAAAATGTCTGTATCAAATGAAATCGGATGGTTTGCATTATTTTTCCCTCTCATTCGAATCCGAGTACATTTACCATTGCTCTCTCTTTTACCCAAAATTGCGTCTGCTACTTTTTTTATTTTCTTCAAAATACTATTTGAAAATTCTTCCCGCTTCCCAGCTTTTATCGTTATCATGACCTCGTCTCGAATTACTGGACTATCAATTTCGGAAAACTCCATCATTTCATCCATTTCATCCCGTATGACATCCTTTTTTAACAAATAATTCCAAAGTAGTGGCCCTTGAAAAATGATCAATAATATCTTTTACATTTCGAACCGGATATATCTCCGTAAAAAAGTTTATAGGGATACTTTTTGTTTTCTTCTTTAGCTAATTTATCTATATATGAATTTAAATAGCTAATTATCTTTGTTATATTCATCCCCGACCGTCGTTCTTCAAGTAATATAATTGATTTTTCCGCTTTTAATTTTAGGCATAAATGAGTGAGTTCCTCCTCGCCTTCATATAACTGCTTATCTGTTGGTCGTGTAGAACCATCAATACTGGACACAAGATCGGGGCTATGTGCATATTTTGCAGATGTAAAGATCAAGGTAATTATATCCTTATCATCTGAATTTAATTCATATTTTTTTTAAACTGCACACCTTCTTATCTTTCTCATTATTCTCTAATCTCTCACTCGAATCTAGTGACGCAATATATTTAATTAATTTGATAAAAAAATCCCTATTAAAAAACTCTTTATTATTATCACGACCATTCATATAACAATTATAAAAACCCAAAGTTCTAAGCGATACGCTCACGATAAACCACCTCATATTTAATTTATACTTTTATTATACGAGTTATCCAGTAACATGTATAGCCATTATTCATTCTAACCATATTAAGGTACCAGTTATTGTCTTACAGATTTGCAGCCTCAAACAGATAAATACACAAAAAACCAGATACCTACTGTTTATACAGTTCGGCATCTGGTTTTCATACACGCTTGATTATTCATGTGTCCGACATCTTTTTATCGAGACAGCGATTTCTATCTGCTTACTGTCCTATCGTTCGAGCCATTCTTTAAACTCGGCTTCGCTGATGATCGGTGTTCCCAGCTGCCTAGCTTTTTCGTACTTACTCCCCGGTTCGGCTCCGACGACGACGAGGGTTGTTTTCTTGGTTACCGATGAGGTGCATTTTCCTCCTCGCGCTTCTATAGCCTGTTCGGCTTCTTTCCGGGTGAAGAGTTCTAGTTTCCCTGTGAGGACGACGATTTCGCCGTCGAAGCTGGTGCTGATGAGTTCTTTCTTTTCGGCCGTCATGTCGACGCCGTAGCCTTGGAGTTTTTCGATGAGGGCCTTACTTTTTTCTTCACTGAAGTACGACACGATGCTGTCGGCAATTCTGGGGCCGATGTCGTCGATGGCGGTCAGGTCATCGGCACTGGCTGCCATCAGGGCTTCGATGCTGCCGAAGGATTCGGCAAGGACTCGTCCTGCTTTGGCGCCGACGAAACGGATGCCGAGGGCAAATAAGACGCGGGCGAGACCTACGCTCTTACTGGCTTCGATGGCTTTTAAGAGGTTGTCTGCCGATTTTTCACCGAAGCCTTCGAGGGCTACGAGTTCTTCTTTATTGAGGGCATAGATGTCGCCGACGTCGTGGATGAGCTCTTTTGAAAGGAGCTGCTGAACGATGGCATCGCCGAGGCCGTCGATATTCATGGCGTCACGAGAGACGAAGTGGGCGATTTTTTCGCCGATGACGGCCGGGCAGTCGGGATTGACGCAGCGCCAAGCCGCTTCCCCTTCGCGGCGAACGACTTCACTGCCGCAGGCCGGGCAGGTATGAGGCATGGCGAAGACGACTTCCGAGCCCGTCCGTTTATCCGGCAGGGAGCGGACGACTTCGGGGATGATTTCGCCGGCCTTCTGGATGATGACCGTATCGCCGACGCGGATGTCTTTGTCGCGGATGTAGTCTTCGTTGTGAAGGGTGGCCCGCTTGACCGTCGTCCCGGCAAGTCTTACCGGCTTGAGGTCGGCTGCCGGCGTCAGGACGCCTGTCCGGCCGAGGCTGACGGAAATAGAGAGAACCTTCGTTTGGGCCTGTTCCGGCGGGAATTTATAGGCAATGGCCCAACGGGGAATCTTGACCGTATTGCCAAGCCGCGCCTGCTGGGCAAAGGAGTTGACTTTGACGACCATGCCGTCGGTTGCGTAAGGCAGGCTGTCGCGGCGGTCGTCCCAGCTGTGGATGAAGGTGATGACGTCTTCGATATCCGTGAATTTCCGGTACTCCCCATTGACTTGGAAGCGAAATTCCCGCAGATCCTGCAAAAGTTCTTCCTGGCTTTCGATGGTAATGCCCGTATTGCCCCCTAAGGCGTAGGCGAAGAAGGCCAGTTTTCGCTGGGCCGTGATCTGGGGATCGAGCTGGCGCAGGGAGCCGGCGGCGGCGTTACGGGGATTGGCAAAGGGTTCGAGTTCGTCGTTTCTCCGCTGCTCGTTAAGGGCCGAAAAAGACGCGACAGGCATGTAGACTTCGCCGCGGATCTCGATGTGAGGCGACGTGCTGTCGATGCGAAGGGGTATGGTGCGGATGGTGCGGACGTTGTTGGTGATGTCTTCCCCGACGACGCCGTCGCCGCGGGTGACGCCGCGGACGAACTGACCGTTTTCATAGATGAGGTTGACGGCAAGACCGTCGATCTTGAGTTCGACGACGTATTCTAAGGCTTCCCCGCCGAGGTCGCTGCGGACGCGGCGGTCGAATTCCCGAAGTTCATCGTCGTTAAAGACGTCGCCCAGGCTCAGCATGGGCCGGTCGTGGGTATATTTTTCAAAGCCGCCGGAAATCTTCGAGCCGACGCGCTGGGTCGGCGAATCGGGCGTCACCCATTCGGGATGGGCTTTTTCGATGTTTTCCAGTTCCCGGTAGAGCATATCGTATTCGTAGTCACTCATGGTCGGCTTGTCGAGGGTGTAATACTGGTAGCTCAGTTCATCGATTTTTTGTCGCAGGGCCAGGAGCCGCGCTTTTTCTTGTTCCATAAGATTCCCTTCCTTTACGCGTATCGAAATGGCTATACTTTTTCTAACGGTGCATATTTGACGACGACTTGGCGGACGCCCTTCGTCGGAAATTGAATTTTCATCTGCATGTTCGGTCCGTCGCCGATGACGTCGAGGACGGTGCCGATGCCCCAAATCTTATGGCGCACTTTGTCGCCCTTGGCAAAAGAATCGGTCACGGCGTGCTTCTTGGGAAGGCTCGTGGCTACGGGCTTCGACAAGATGGACACCCGCTGCTGGCCGGGGACGGACGTCATCCTACTCTGGGGCATGGCGCTCTTTCGCTTGTATTCTTCGACGAGTTCCGGCGGGATTTCCCCGAGGAAGCGGCTCGGCATGTAGGCGGAAATGCGGCCGTACATGGTTCGGGTCACGGCGTTGGTGACATAGAGTTGCCGTTCGGCACGGGTAATGCCGACGTAGGCCAGGCGCCGTTCTTCTTCGATCTGTTCGGGATCCATCAAGGTCCTACTGTGCGGGAACAGACCTTCGTCGAGGCCGGCCAGGAAGACAACGGGAAATTCAAGGCCTTTGGCAGCATGGAGGGTCATGAGGGTAACCTTCGATTCGCTGCTTTCAAAGTCGTCGACGTCACTGACAAGGGCTACGTTTTCGAGGAAGTCCTGAAGGTTGCCGTCAGGGTTGCTGTCCATGTAGTCCTTGGCGACGGACAGGAATTCGCCGACGTTTTCCTTACGGCTTTCGCCCTGGGGATCGTGTTCGGCGTCTTTATCGAGCATTTCCCCGTAGCCCGTGTCTTTGATGACTTTTTCGATGAGGCTCAGGACGTCCATGCCGTCGATGTCATTGAGGAGGTCGAAAATCATGGCGGCGAAGTTTTCAAGGGACGTCTGGGCTCGTTTGGTGACGGGAATGGCGTCGGGTGACGACAGGGCTTCAAAGAGGGATATCCCCTCCCCTTCGGCGTAGGCTGCGACTTTTTCCATCGTCGTCGCCCCGATGTTTCGCTTGGGCACGTTGATGATACGGGTCAGGCTCAGGCTGTCTTCGGGGTTGTACAAGAGGCGCAGGTAGGCCAAAACGTCCTTGATTTCCTTACGGTCGTAGAACTTGGTGCCGCCGACCATGGTATAGGGAATGGCGTAGCGCATCAATTTTTCTTCGAGGACACGGGACTGGGCATTGGTCCGGATGAGGATGGCCATGTCGCCGTAGGGCTCGTGGCTGATTTCGTGGCGGTTGTAGATGGCGCCGGCGATGTAGTCGGCTTCGTCGTGTTCGGTCTGGGCCTGGTAATGGATGACCTTGTTGCCCGACGGATTTTCCGTCCACAGCGTCTTTCTCGGCCGGCTTTCGTTGTTGTCGATGACGGCGTTGGCGGCGTTGAGGATCGTCTTCGTCGAGCGGTAATTCTGCTCGAGCTTGATTGAGGCGGCGTCGGGATAGTCCCGCGTAAAGTCGATGATGTTGCGGATGTCGGCGCCGCGCCAAGCGTAGATACTCTGGTCGGCATCACCGACGACGCAGATGTTGCGCCACTGGGCTGCCAAGATCTTGGTGAGGGCGTACTGGGCGTGGTTCGTATCCTGATATTCGTCGACCAGGACGTATTGGAACCGTTCCTGATACTTTTCCCGGACGTCGTCTTTTTCTTCTAAGAGGCGGACGGCCAAGAACAGGAGGTCGTCGAAGTCGAGGGCGTTGTTTTCCTTGAGCTTGGCCTGATAAAGCGCATAGGCTTCGGAGACTTTCTGCTGGTAAAAGTCTTCGGCCTGGCCGGCAAAGGTTTTGGCGTCCATGAGGACGTTCTTAGCCGCCGAAATCGTCCCCAGGACCGACCGCGGCGTGAATTGTTTATCGTCGAGGTTCAATTTTTCAGGCAGTCCTTGATGAGCACCAGTTGGTCCGACGAGTCGTAAATGGTGAAATTCCGGGTATAGCCGTGAAAGCCGTCGATTTCAAAGCGCAGCAATTTCGCACAGAAGGAATGGAAGGTGCTGAGCCAAATCGAATCGGCCTGGGCCCCGACGAGGTTCTGGACGCGTTCTTTCATTTCCTTGGCGGCCTTATTGGTAAAGGTAATGGCCAAGATGCGGTACGGCGCGACGCCGAGCTCCAAGAGGTGGGCAATGCGGCAGGTCAGAACCTTAGTCTTCCCCGATCCGGCGCCGGCAGTGATCAGGAGCGGGCCCTTTGTATGATTTACGGCCTCACACTGGCGGTCGTTCAAGGTGTCGAAAATAGGATTCATAAAAACTCCTTTAGCTTACAGATAAAAGGCCCTCACCAGATGGTTCGGGCCTCTCATAAAATCATCTCTTATTTCATTGCAGACAGGATCGGCGGAATGACCTGTTTCTTACGGCTCATGACCTTGGGCAGGTAGACTTCTTTGTCGAGGACGTCTTTGCCGAAGGCAGCGCTTACGGCTTCATCCATGTTGCCGGCGAAGATGAGGTTCGTCGATTCGTCGATGATGCTGGTGATCATCAGGAAGGATGCGACGTAATTGTGTTCGGCGCGAAGTTTTTCGAGGGCATTCAAGAGGACCTGTTTCTGGTTGAGGAGGTCCGTCGTGTCCATGACCTGTACCTGAGCGACCGTAAAGGTTGCGTCGCCGCCGACGAATTCTTTCATATCGTTATGAACGATCTGGTCCGGCGTGAGGTCCGATACGTTGGCACCGGCTTTGAGCATTTCCATGCCGTATGTTTCGATGTCCACTCCGGCGATGTTGGCCAGTTTTTCAGCAGCTGCCCGGTCTTCGGGAGTGCAGGTCGGCGAACGGAAGAGAACCGTGTCGGAAATGACGGCCGACAGGAGGAGTCCGGCTACGTCTTTGGGGATGGCGATGCCGGCCTGTTCGTAGAGACCGGTTACAATGGTAGCCGTGCAGCCGACGGTCTTGAAGAGGATGGAAATCGGGCCGTCCGTTGCCAAGGTCCCGCCGATGCGGTGGTGGTCGATGACGCCGACGATCGATGCTTCGTCAATGCCGTCGATGATCTGTTTCTTTTCGTTATGGTCGACGAGGATGACCTGCTGTTTTTCAACGTTGGCCAAGGAATCGGCGCAGACCATGCCAACGTATTTGCCGCCATCGACGACAGCGTAGCGGCCTTCTGCCGGAACGTCATGGCCGTGGTCGGTCGGGCTGAAGAACAGTTCCGGATCGTGAACGAGGCCTTTGACCGTGCTCAGTTCTTCGCCCATGACGGTCTTGATGAACTGATCGGCGAGCTGTGCCTTTTCGATGACACCGATGAACTGGGCGTTGTCGACGACAGGAGCGACGTCGCTTTCATGGACGGAAAACCATTTGGCTGCGTCTTTCAGGCTGGCGTTGATGGGAAGGCCTTCGACGTCCGTGTAGACGGCTTCACCGACTTTGACGTAGAAATCCTTTACCAGCGGCTGGGGCGTTACGTTGAAATAGTTGAGTGCGAAAGCCGTTTCTTTATTCGGTTCGCCGGCGCGAATGGGCGCAGCGTTAATCCCTTGTAACTGTTTTAATTTTGCATATGCAATGGACGAACAAATCGAGTCCGTATCCGGGTTTTTATGGCCCGTAACAAAAATCTGTTTTGCCACAATAATCACCTCATTGAAAATTGAACGTTTATATAATTGTATCTGTAATAGTATATCATGAATCGAAGAAATGGTCTATCGGGATGATTTCCGATTTTACGCAAATTTTAAGGGAGCCGTCTTTTTTCGACAGCTCCCCTGTTTTATGAGTCGTTTCCGTGAGATAGGCTTTCCGATATAGGTTTCGATGAAGAGGATTCCCTTCTGCCTGAAGATCAGGGACGATGGTCTTTTTGTTCGAGATCTTCTTCGATTTTATGGAGGACTTTTTTGGGCGTCCTGACGCCGTTTCCAGTACCATAAGCCGCCATAGACGATGGCCATGGCAAAGAGAACGACGGCCAGGCGCTGGGAGTGGCCTTCCATCATGACCAGGTCGTGGCCGACGAGGACTTCGATGGCGACGGACGGTAATTTCCCGATGAGACAGCCGATGATGTAGTCCCGATAGCTAATGTGGCTCACGGCACCGAGGGCGGTGATGAGGCCGTTTGGCGAGTACGGGACGGCCCGGGCGACGGCCATGGCCTGCCACGTCGTGTAGTGGTCGATCTTGCTCAGCATCTTGCTGGTCTCGATGATTTTCTGGGCCTTATTGCGAAAGAGGGCCCGCATGAAAAAAGAAGCTGATGACGACGCCGATCGTTTCGGCAATCCAAGAGACGACCGTTCCGCCGACGACGCCAAAGACGACGCCGTTCGCCGTCGAGATGAAGATGGACGGCAGGAAGCCGACGACGTTGATGACGATGTTGATGATCATACTGATGACGACGGCCCAGCCCCTGAAGGAGCGCAGGTAGTCGATGGTCCCGTGGAGGTTGCCGCTCATGGACAGGTCCCAGACGGTCGTGTAAAAGTCAGGGATGAAGACCTGAATGGCACCAAAGAGGATCAGTAGGATCAGGAACAGGGCGATTTTAAGATGAGTCTCATGGATTCTGTCGGGAAGCATTATGTTTCCCCTTTCTTTTCTCGGATTCGTGTCTTGGCCATTTCGGCGATCTTATCGTGCTTCAATTTCGTCAGGTACATGGATCCGCCGATGATGAGGGCGCCGCCGGCAACGGTCATGGCGGCCAGGGCTTCATCGAAGAGGACAAAGCCCCACAAGGCGTTAAAGAAGACGCCGATATAAGTGACGAAGCTGACGACGACGGGGTTGGCCGTGGCATAGGCGTTGGTCATCCAGATCTGGGCCAAGACGCTCATGATGCCGAGGGCCAGATAAAACAACCAGTCCGTTCCCGTCGGAATGACAAAGTCCCCGGTCAGGGCCATGATGATGATACCCGATAAGGCGGCGCTGATGAGAAAGTACATGACCACTTCATAGGGATGGTGACCTCCGGCCCCGGGTCAATTTACTGACTGTCGTATAGGCGCCGGCGGCAAAGATGGCCTGACCTAAGGCGAACAAGGAATAGACGTTTGAAGGAATCGAAAATTTCCAGGGGCCGAACGACGAGGCGGCGCCGACGAAAATGACGACCAGCGGCCATTTCGAGCCCGGCGGCAGTACTTCCTTGAGGAACATGGCCGCAAAGAGCATGACGAAAAATGGCCGACAGCTGGGAAATGATGGACACATCGGC
>ENA-OQAB01000925-OQAB01000925.1-human-gut-metagenome-genome-assembly--contig:-NODE-925-length-14695-cov-2.370126_pt1 | contig 14695 bp, 14 predicted proteins | sample MGYA00242490_ERZ504517 | MGnify/ENA primary metagenome ERZ504517 (study PRJEB26092, sample SAMD00036298) | human gut metagenome | host: Homo sapiens | study: EMG produced TPA metagenomics assembly of...
GTAATCGATGCGTTGAAAGGACTTCCGATCTGCCGTTTCATGCTCCCGGATACCTTGGGAGTCTTGAATCCCGGAAATACCTACGAGTATTGCAAGATGATGGTGGACCGTTACCCTGATTTACGGTTTGACTTCCATGCGCATAACGACTATGATCTTGCCGTAGCGAATGTATATTCCGCCATCCGTGCGGGTATCAAGGGAATCCATACGACCGTGAACGGTTTGGGAGAGCGTGCGGGTAATGCTCCATTGAGCAGCGTCCTTGCCGTCATCAAGGATCAGTTGGGAGAGGAGACGAACTTGAGGGAGGAAAAGATAAACAAGGCCAGTCGTTTGGTCGAGACCTATTCGGGGGTGCATATCCCGCCCAATAAGCCGATTATCGGAGAGCATGTGTTTACGCAATGCGCCGGTGTCCATGCGGACGGTGATAGCAAGAACAACCTGTATTGCAACGACCTGCTTCCTGAGCGTTTCGGACGGGTTCGCGAGTATGCCTTGGGCAAGACCTCCGGAAAAGCGAATATCCGCAAGAATCTGGAAGCGCTCGGTATCGACATGGATGAGGGCTCGATGCGTAAGGTTACGGAACGGATCATTGAGTTAGGGGATAAGAAAGAAATGGTTACCCCGGAGGATCTTCCTTATATTATCAGCGATGTGCTTCATCATGATAATGCGCTGGAGGATCAGAAAATACGGATCTTGAACTATTCCTTATCCTTGGCCCAAGGGCTGAAACCGGTGGCTACCTTGAAGATCGAGATCAATGGCGAGGCTTACGAGGAATCGGCTTCCGGTGATGGCCAATACGACGCTTTCGTTCGTGCCCTACGCCGGATTTATTCCCGTTTGAACCGCCCGTTCCCGATGTTGACGAACTATTCGGTATCCATCCCGCCGGGAGGACGTACGGATGCGTTCGTGCAGACGGTCATCAGCTGGAATTATGCCGGGGTCGATTTCAAGACTCGTGGTCTGGACGCTGATCAGACTGAGGCGGCGATCAAGGCGACATTGAAGATGCTGAACAAGATAGAGGATTAATAATTAAAAAGGTAAAGGGTATGAAAAAGTTGACTATCGCGCTTGTAGCGCACGACAATCGTAAGGCGGAAATGGTAGAATGGGCGGTACATAACGCTGAGTTCTTGTCTCACCACCATATTGTTTGTACGGGTACGACCGGAAATTTGGTTCGTAAAGCTCTCGAGGAAAAAGGGGTGAACGCGGATATTGCTTGCATGCATTCCGGTCCGATGGGAGGCGATGCTGAGATTGCCGCTATGGTTGTCCGTAAGGAGATCGATTTGGCGGTCTTTTTGATAGACGACTTGAATCCGCAACCGCACGAGGCCGACATCCAGATGTTGCTTCGCCAGTGCCGTGTTCATAACGTACCTATCGCTTGTAACCGTTATAGCGCCGACTTGATGATTACAAGTACCCTGTGGGATGATGACACGTATTTCCCCACGGAGCCTAAGTATGTACATTTTAACAGAGAATAATAACAAACATTTACGATGAAACTGAATATAGCAGTACTTCCCGGAGACGGGATCGGACCAGAGATTTCCGTGCAAGGCGTGGAAGTAATGAGTGCCGTTTGTGAGAAATTCGGACATGAGGTTCACTATGAGTATGCCCTTTGTGGCGCTGACGCGATCGATAAGGTAGGCGATCCTTTCCCGGAGGAGACCTATCGGATTTGTAAGGATGCCGACGCTGTTCTTTTCTCGGCCGTGGGCGATCCTAAGTTTGATAATGATCCGACAGCGAAAGTACGTCCGGAGCAAGGTCTTTTGGCGATGCGTAAGAAGTTGGGCCTGTTCGCTAATATCCGTCCGGTGCAGACCTTCAAATGCCTATTGCATAAATCGCCGTTGCGTGCCGAATTGGTGGATGGCGCGGATTTCTTATGTATCCGTGAGTTGACCGGTGGTATGTATTTCGGTGAGAAATATCAAGACAACGATAAGGCATACGATACGAATATGTATACCCGCCCGGAAATCGAGCGTATCTTGAAAGTGGGCTTCGAGTATGCGATGAAACGGAATAAGCACCTGACGGTTGTTGACAAGGCGAACGTACTTGCCTCTTCCCGTCTATGGCGCCAGATCGCTCAAGAGATGGCTCCTAGCTATCCGGAAGTAACGACAGACTATATGTATGTGGACAACGCCGCTATGCGTATGATCCAAGAGCCGAAATTCTTCGATGTGATGGTAACCGAGAATACGTTTGGTGATATCTTGACGGATGAGGGTTCTTGCATCAGCGGCTCTATGGGCTTGCTGCCTTCCGCTTCTACCGGAGAGAGCACACCGGTTTTCGAGCCGATTCATGGCTCTTGGCCGCAGGCGAAAGGGCTGAATATTGCGAACCCCTTGGCGCAAATTCTTTCAGTAGCGATGTTATTCGAGTATTTCGACCTCAAAGAAGAGGGAGCCTTGATCCGTGAAGCCGTAGACGCTTCCCTCGATGCGAATGTCCGTACGCCGGAAATCCAAGTGGAAGGTGGAGCGAAATATGGAACGAAAGAAGTGGGTAGTTGGGTTGTCAATTATATCACGGAAAAGTAGTATAAATGGGCCGATTTCGCACCAGTAGTGGCGCAGGCTCACACGTATAGTGGCATCGGCTCACGCAAGTAGTGGCGTAGGCCAATACCACTACTCGCGTGAGCCGATGCCACTATACGTATAAAAACAGCCTTAACGAGCCATCTTCATCAACTCGTCGATAGTCGTTTTATCATATCCCATATCCTCAGCTTTCTTGAAGTCTAAGGCGGCCGATGCCTTCTCATATTGGGCGAGTTTTACTTTGCCTCGCAATACATATAAAGCGGCTGTCGGGGTACTTTCCACGAAAATGCGATTGATATCGGCCATAGCCCGGGCGTTCTTGCCCATCATGAAGTATAGATCGGCACGGCCCTCGTATAAGATCCATTCGCAGGGCATCTCGTTGATCAAGTAATTAAAGATGCGTTCGCTCTCATCGTAATTCCCCCGTAGCTTCTCGAGAATCGCGTGTCCCAGACGTCCTTTCACGGATTTCTCGTTTACTTCCAGTATCTTATCGAAATCCTGCTCGGCCAACAGATAGTTCTTATGTTGCAAATGAAGCATCGCCCTGCAATATAACGCCTCTTGATGATGGGGTTCAAGATTAACAGGGCATTGTAATCGTTCGTCGCTTTTTCGATCTCACCCATTTCCGTATATAAGCCGGCACGATTTTCCAGTATGGCCTCATTATTCGGATGGCGGCTTAGGGCGGCGGTATAGGAGAGAAGGGCATCTTCCAGTTTCCCTTGTCTACGCTGTATCGTCCCGAGATTCATGAGCAAGGCATAGTTATTGGGGTTGCCCGGTTCAAGGCGCATGGCGGCTCGTAGGCTCTCTTCGGCGGAGACTAAGTCGTTCTTGTCCAAGAAGTCAAAACTTTTCTCGACAAACTTCTCGTATGTCTGAGCGTGGCCATAGCCTATTGAAAGGAAAAGGGCGGCGAGTATCGCAAGGATTTTCATGCTGTCGTATTTAACGTGTTATTTGATTGATGCAAAGCTACGTAATTATTTCATGGTTTTACCAGATTAAAAAAACTTTATACCTTTGCTACATTTCATAATATTTTTGGAAGATCAGATTGTTATATAATTAATAGATTAACTAAAATAGAAGAGATATGGTATTATTAGCAGCTGCAGAAGCGAGTTCTAAATTAGAGGAAGCTATCAGATCCTTGGTTGAGCATGGCTCCCAATTGGGTTTTACGATTATTAAAGCCCTTATTGTCTTTTTTGGGTGGGACGATTGGTTATAAACTTACTAAATAAACTGGTTCGGAAGATATTGAGCAAACGGGATATCGATCCTTCTGTCAAGACTTTTGTGGGTAGTTTGGTGAATGTCAGTTTAACCATTTTATTGATTATTTCAGTCGTAGGGGCGTTAGGCGTTCAAACTACGTCGTTTGCCGCCTTGTTGGCTTCCGCCGGTGTCGCTGTCGGTATGGCATTGAGCGGTAACCTGTCAAACTTTGCCGGTGGATTGATCATCCTTCTTTTCAAGCCTTATAAGGTGGGTGATTATATTGAGGCGCAGGGCGTTGGCGGTACCGTGAAAGAGGTCCAGATGTTCCATACCGTATTAGGTACGGTTGATAATAAGGTCATTTATATACCGAACGGCTCTTTGAGCAGTGGCGTTGTGACTAATTTCAGTAACCAGACGACTCGCCGTGTAGACTGGACCTTTGGCGTGGAATACGGCAGCGATTATGAGAAAGTAAAGCAAGTGATAGAGTCTGTATTAGCGAAGGATTCCCGCATCTTGTCCGAGCCGGCCGCTCCGTTTATCGCCTTGACAGCCTTGGCGGACAGCAGCGTAAACGTGGTGGTACGTGTTTGGGTAAATAGTTCAGACTATTGGGGCGTGTATTTCGATATTAACAAGAATATCTACGCGACCTTCAATGAGGTAGGTATCGGTTTCCCATTCCCGCAACTAACCGTACACCAAGCGAAGGATTGAAGTTCGTGATAATCTATGACTTGTCCTTAAAAGGAATCTTTTTGTTCAAAAATCTTTGAGTTTCGTTAGATGAGCGGTTATTTTATAGATGGTTGAACAAAAAGATTTATCTTTGTGAATCGCAAATTAGAGATTAGACACAGAGTGTATATGATATTACGGAACTTTATTTTATTACTTTAGTATTTTTATTTGATTATATTTAAGTAGAATGATTTAAGGCTCATCCTTATATAGATTAAGGGTGGGCCTCGTTTTTTATAGTAGTGTGTAGAGATTCCACACTCTCGTGGGGAAATTTTCCACATTCCACGGTTTGTTCCACACTTTGGCAACCGAATGATTGATTCTTCGCTTTTGGTTAATTGTCGGATTTACAACTTGTTATTCTCTTGTCGTTTTTTAGGGTGAGTTTTGGCACGGAGATTGCACCCTATACTGCGAATTTATGATGTAAGAGAAAAAAGGTTTAGGTATTTAGGTTTTTAAGGTATGAAAAAGATTGTTTATGGGGCTATTGTCGCTTTATGTGGCTTATTTATTGCCCCTGATGTAGAAGCGCAAGCCGGGATGGCCGGTAGCGCTAAGGAAACAGTGGCACAGGATAAATTTTATCCGATCGAGGTAACTGATATGCCCCAAGTATTGCGTGATGCGGTAAATACTTCCTATGAGGGATGTATGGTGAAATCAGTTGAGGTGTCAAACAATAGCACGTTTGTGAAGTATAAGGTAGTATTACTTTCCAGAAATGGTAAGATATATAAGGTTTATTTCGATGACAGAGGTCATGTCGTAAAAGAACATGCTTATTTCGAGTAAGCCTGTGAAGATATTTATTGAGTAGATTAGATTTCCAGCCGTTTTGCCTGTGAAGGTGGAGCGGTTTTTCTCCAAAATATATAGTTTCATGATATTACTATATAAATACACTGTTTACATTTTTAGTAGTATAGTCGTCCTGTTCGTGAGAATAGGACGATTTTTGTTATAAGACGCTAAATCGATTGTTAATCTCATACCCCCTCAAAACCTTTTCTAAACAACCCCTGTTTAGACTGTGATTAATAAATAAAATCTATTTGATTATGGACAAAAAATGTACTCTTATTGCTGCGGCCCTGATGGTTGCGGGCGTATTCTCGGCTAATGCTCAGTCGAGTACGACCGTACCGGAGGCTCAGTGGAAAGCCGGTAACTATTATTATTTAAAGACAGGTTCTTCCGTTTTGTCTTTAAGTGGTGAGAAAGCCGACTCAGTAATTGTTAAAACTTTGGCGTCAGACGCTACCAAAGCCGCTATTGATTCTGCCTTGTGGCAAATCACGAATGCGGGCACGACTCCTGCTGGTCCTGTGTATCAATTCAAGAACAAGAAGACACAGGCCGTTTTGTCGTTTGCGGCTTCATCTACGGCAAAGCCTGTTATCACATCGGGCGTGAATCAGTGGACATTCTCTGACGCTGCCGGTGGTAGCGCTATTCAGGCTTATTACGGAAACAATCAAATCTTGGCGTTGGATGTAGCTGGGACAGACTTGAGCTTAGGTTCTTCTGCTTCTTCTACGAAATTTACCGTAGAGGCTCCTAGCGACGCTATGTATTTGAGCGCAAGTGAGCTGGGGGATGGTTTCCAAGTCTTTCAATTGACGTTTGGAGGAAATTATCAAGGAAATATCTTCGAGGGTAAGAACTTGATAGCGAAGAATACGGCGGCCCCCGCTACAGGCGCTATTGCGAACGCTAAATATGTGACCTTGCAGATCCAAGGTGACCAAGTATTTAGTGATGGTAAAGCAAAATACTTAGGTGTCGATACATTGAAGAATGTGATCGCCGGTGCTACCGGTGTATATGGGGCTAAGTTTACGGCTGACTCCACCTATGACGCTAGTGGCTTGCATACACTGGGTAACGCTGATTTCCAGAAATTCTATTTCACGATCAACTTGAAGAACGATGCTTTGGCTATGTATGCCGCTGCCGCTCCGACCGTGAACGCAAGTCCGATGACCTCCGTTCCGAACGTACGTGTCGTATATGCCAGCGTGATCGAGACGAAAGCCTTGACCGTATCTGACTTGCAGTCCGGCTCTACTCAACCTGCTCAAGGAGCCGCTCCTGTTATTACCGTAACGAAGGGAACTCCTTCTACGATCGCTACAGGTACAGGCGTATACTTCTTGAAGAGCGCGAGCAAGGGCGATAAGGGCGGACAATACGCTGTCGCTTACGATAAGAGTGCCGCTTCCGATAAATTGGTAACTGCGGCAGGTTTCAAACCTTCTATTTATCAACCGAAGGGACAGTGGTATATCAAGGAAAACAACGGAATGTATTCGGTTGTAGACCGTAATACGAATACGACTATTATCTCTAACGAGGAGATCTTCGCCGTTCAAGGTATGGCCAATACCTATACATTTGGGGGTAGCACCGATTCTATTACGGTGGAATATCAAGCGAATGTGGATTTAAAGGATAAGTTCTTGGGTACTCGTCACTTCTCTGCGGAGGAACTCGCCGATAATGGCTATGTATTGAACTTAATCTCCGGTACTCCGGGCGTAGACGATCTGTATGCGTTTACTTCTGATTCCGTATTGATGATTAAATCTGGTGACGCAGCGAACGCAGCCGCTCTTCGTATCGTGGTTAGCCAAGATTCCGTACAAAATGTAACGGATGGTTTAGGTGCCCGTGCTTTAGGTGATACCTTGTATCATGCGACTTATATGTTGAAAGAACGTTTCAGCAATGATTTGGTTGCCAGCGAGAATGGCGGACCGTTGAAATTATCTGATTATACCGCTCCGTTGGAATTCGTATTCAATACGGCTACGACCGGTGGCAAATACCAGATGGCTACAAGGGTAGGTGCGACCACTCAATATGTCTTTATGAACGTGAATACGGCGAACCTGATCCTTTCCGATAAGGTTAACTACTTCGACTTTGTCGCTGTAGAGGCTCCAGAGTACGCTTCTATCGACAATTCTCACAAGCGTTTCGGTACGAATGGTAAGTTCTTGACGATGAATCCGCTGAATTTCTTCGCCGAAGTGAAGAACGAAGGCCAAGATATCTTGAAGTCAACTTATGAGACTGACAACTTCTCTTTGTGGGTTCAAGAAGCCGATACCGTGATCGCTGGTAAACCGTTGTATTTCATCACGACATCGATCTATACGCCGGAGACAACTACCAAAGCTGTTTCTCCTCGCTACTATATGGTATCCTTGCGGGATTCTAACGAGACATTCGTTAGCAATGGCGCTACTTACTACCGTGTAGGCTTCAGCGATAAAGCGAATATCGTTCCGTCTTTGGATAACAACGCTTTGTTCGCCTTCAAGACAACTCAGGATGGTGGTTACTTATTGGAGAACCAGAAAGAGCTGAATCGCACCGTGGCCGCGGGCGAGTTGAAGACTCCTTATGTAGGTGTGGTAAACAATGTTGTGGTAATGTCTAATGTTGGCGTTCCATTCACGATCGAGAATGCTCCGACCCCGGTTTCCAACGAACAATTGGAAGAGGTTGCCAGCTTCACGGTAATCGCTGGCGAGGCTAGCGTTACGGTCTTGAACGCGGCAGGCAAGACGGTTACATTGTCTAACATCTTAGGTCAGACCACCGCTTCCGCTATCGCTTCTTCAGATAACTTCGTGATGCCGGCATCGAAAGGTATCGTGGTAGTTTCCGTTGATGGCGAGACCGCCCAGAAGGTCGTCGTTAAATGATGAATAACTGATAGTGGATATCAGTCTGTATACTAACGCCGGGATTCCTACTGTATGGTAGGGGTCCCGGTGCTTTGTTTATAGGTAGGCCATTTGTATGGAGGGATTCTACTCCTCCAGTTTATTCTTTAGATAAGCGATCTTCTTCTCTGATTTCTCTTTCAAGGTGTTCATGCTCTTGATATCGCTTAATACGGTGGCGAGGTTGAAGGTGTTGACGATCGCTTTCTTGTCGGCGTCCGCCATATATATAATGTAAGGCTTGCCTCCTGTGTATTCCACCTTGATCCGCTCTTTCTCGTTATCGTAGATGAACTTGACGGCATCGACGCAGTGCTCCCCCTTGTAGGTCACTACCTCCGTGGTGCTTCCCATATCCTTGAAGCGGTAATTCAGTCCGCCGTCGTACGGGATGGAAGCGGTCTCGGCGAATTGGCCGTCTTTCAGGCTCAGCTTGATTCCCGTATGCTCGATGGGGCGTCCGCCGTAATATACGCTGGCCAGATACATCTCGCCCTCCTCGTTCACGCCGCAACGTACGTAACAACGTTGCACGTTGCGCTCGATCGTCTGCTGTTTCCAGATATAATTGCCGATTTCCTCGTAAACGGAATCCTTCTCGAAAGCGAAGCCTTTCTTCAATCCCTCTACTTCCTCCAGCTTGATCGGGAGTAAGCTGTCGCAGAAAGCGATGTTTCGCTCCGCCTCCTTTACTTCTACTTGGCGCATAAGCGTTAATCCCTGCTTCAGTACCTTTACTTCCTTGGGATAGAGCGCCCGGATACTGTCTATCTCGTTCTTCGCCCCGAAAAACTCGTTATTCTCGTACATGGCCCGGGCCTTGTCCAAACGGGCCTGAGCCGCTTTCTCGTCTCCGTTACAGCCCGTTAAAATGGCGGCAATGAGCGTTATACAGATCGCTAACTTTTTCATATCTTTCTCGTTCAATGTATTTGATACCGCAAAAGTACATGAAATTTGATTATCTTTGCGCTCTTTATTGGATTTGGAATACATAAATATGTATATAAACGAGGAAGAGATAGTAAATCATATATCCGCGAAGCCTTTCCATTTGATATCGGAGGCGGCGGAAGAGCTAGGTGTTGAGGTATATGTAATAGGCGGATATGTGCGGGATATTTTCTTGAACCGCCCATCCAAGGATATAGACGTGGTAGCGGTAGGCAGCGGTATCGAGTTGGCCAAACGAGTGGCCAAGAAGATCGGGCGTGGCGCTTATCTTTCCGTCTTCAAGAATTTCGGGACGGCGCAGGTGAAAGCCGGCGATCTGGAGCTGGAATTCGTGGGGGCAAGGAAAGAATCCTACAGCCATGACAGCCGTAAGCCAGTCGTGGAAGACGGCACCTTGGAGGATGACCAGAACCGCCGCGATTTCACGATCAACGCCTTGGCCCTTTGCCTGAACAAGGAGCGTTACGGAGAATTGGTCGATCCCTTCGGCGGGTTGGAGGATATGGACGAGCTTACGATCCGTACGCCTTTAGACCCGGATGTTACTTTCAGCGATGATCCGCTCCGGATGATGCGCGCGGTTCGTTTCGCCACTCAATTAGGTTTCTTTATCGATCCCGATACCTTCGACGCCATCATCCGTAACCGGGAGCGTATCTCCATCATCTCCAAGGAGCGTATCGTGGATGAGTTGAACAAGATCGTCCTCTCGCCAAAGCCCTCTATCGGTTTCGACTTGCTGGATAAATGTGGACTGTTGCCCTTGATCTTCCCCGAGCTTTGCGCCTTGAAGGGCGTGGAAACCAAGGAGGGGATTTGGGCATAAGGATAATTTCGCCCATACCTTGATGGTGCTGGATCGTTTGAGCAAGACTTCCGATAATCTATGGCTGCGTTGGAGCGCCCTCTTCCACGATATCGCCAAGCCTGCCACGAAGCGTTTCGACCCTCGCTTGGGATGGACGTTCCATAATCATAATTTTATCGGCGAGCGGATGATCCCCGGTATTTTTAGGAAGATGAAACTCCCGATGAACGAGAAGATGAAGTACGTGCAGAAGATGGTAAGCCTGCATATGCGTCCGATCGCCTTGTCGGACGATGAGGTGACGGATTCGGCGATCCGCCGTCTGCTGTTTGACGCGGGAGATGATATCGACGATTTGATGAAACTGTGCGAGGCCGATATCACGAGCAAGAACCCGGAGAAGGTTCGCCGTTTCTTGAACAACTTCCGTAAGGTGCGCGAGAAGCTGGCCGATATAGAGGAAAAAGACCGTGTCCGTAACTTCCAGCCTCCGGTATCCGGCGAGGAGATCATGGAGACGTTTGGCTTGGCTCCCTCCAAGCCTGTCGGCGTGCTGAAAGAGGCGATCAAGAACGCCATCCTCGACGGCGTGATCCCGAACGAGTATGAGGCGGCCCGTCAATTCCTTATACAACGTGCGGAGAAGATGGGGCTGACGCCGATTCTGTGATCCGGGATAGTCCAAGGCCCAGTCTTACAGTTGGCACAGTCCCCTGTACGAAGTACTGCGGTACTTCCTAGAGGATACTGTAGTACTTCGTACAGAGTACTACGGTACTTCGTGCACAGTACACTGTCTAAGAATTTAATCGCTCTACCGCTTTCACGCCGTTTACCGCCTTGATCTTTTTCGTCAGCAAGTTTAATGCGGTCGTATCTCTTACCAATACGGTAAAGTTACCTTGGAATAATCCGTCTACCGAGTTGATGTTTAAGGAGCGAAGCGTGACGTTCGATTCTTTTCCGATCACGGAGGTGATGTTGGTGACGATCGCTATATCGTCCCGTCCGATCACCCGCAGCGTAACCGTATAGCCATTGTCTCCCTTGCCGCTCCATTTCGCGCGGATGATCCGGTAACCGAAGCGGCTGAACATCTCTTGGGCGTTCGGGCAATCCATGCGGTGTATCTTGATACCTTGCGTGGAGACGAAACCGAAAACCTCGTCGCCATAAATCGGGTTGCAGCATTTGGCGAGTTTATATTCGATACCCGTCAGGTTCTTGTCGATCACCAAGACATCCTTGTTCGTCGATATCTCCTCCACCGGAGTCATCGTCACGAATTCCTCCGCGCTACGCACCTCGGTACGCTCGTTCGTCTCCGTCTCCTTGCGGAAAGCCTCCAGATATTCGTCGATTACTTGGTTGGGATCGAGGCGTTCCTCGGCGATCTCGATGTAGAAGTCCGTGACGGTCTTGAATCCTTTCTTCTTGATATAGCGCATCATGGTCGGCTCGTCCATGTCGATTTTCCGGTTCTTGAAGCGGCGCTGCAACATCTCTTTGGCGAATTCCACGGCCTTCACGGTCTCCTCCTTCAAGGCCTGCTTGATCTTCACACGGGCCTTGGAGGTGACGACGAAGTTCAGCCAATCCCGCTTCGGGCTTTGGGCGGGCGACGTGATGACGGATACGCTATCGCCGTTGTTCAAGGTGTATTTGATCGGAACGTTCTTACCGTTCACTTTCGCCGACACGCATTTGCTTCCTAGCTTCGTGTGGATGGCAAAGGCGAAATCGAGGACCGTCGCTCCCTTGGCCAGCTTGATAAGCTCGCCGGTAGGCGTGAAGACGTAGATCTCATCCTTATATAGATCCATCTTGAAATCCTGCATCAAGTCGAGCGGATTATTCTCCTTGGCCTCCAAGGCGGCACGTACGGTATTCAAGAACTCGTCTAGCCCGCTCTCTGCTTTCACGCCCTTGTATTTCCAATGCGCCGCTAGGCCTCGCTCGGCGATCTCATCCATCCGCCTCGTACGGATCTGCACCTCTACCCATTTATTTTGCGGCCCCATAACCGTGATGTGCAAGCTCTCGTAACCGTTGCTCTTCGGGATAGAGATCCAGTCCTTCATACGCTTCGGGTTGGGCTGGTACATATCGGTGACGATGGAGTAGACTTGCCAGCATTCCGAGCGTTCCTTCTCCAGCGGCGTATCCAATACGATCCGGATAGCGAAAAGATCGTAGATACCCTCGAACTCCACCTGCTGCTTTTTCAGCTGTTATTAATGGAATGTATGGATTTGGTACGTCCCTTGATATCGAACTTGAATCCTGCCGCTGCCAGCTTCCGCTTGATCGGGGCGATGAACTCGGCGATATAAGCGTCGCGGGAGCGTTTCGTCTCATTCAGCTTCCGTTTGATGAAGTCATACTGTTTCCTGTCCGTATATTTCAAGGAAAGGTCTTCCAGCTCGCTCTTGATCGTATATAAACCCAGTCGGTGGGCGAGGGGAGCGTATAAATAAGAGGCCTCGGTAGCCAGCCGGATACGATCATCCTCTTGCATCTGTTTTCCCATACGCATGAGGCAGAGGCGGTCGGCGATCATAAGCAAGATCACACGTACGTCCTCGGCAAACGAGAAAAGCAAATGATGGAAATTCTCCGAGTTGACGGCAGTGTTCCGGGCATACAAGTCGGAGGTCTTCAAGAGGCGACGGATGATCAAGGTCACGTCCGCCCCGAATTTCTGCTCCACTTCCTCTATCGTGATCGCCTTCTTCAATACCGGGCGGTATAATAGAAGGGCGATGACCGAGGTACGTTTCAAGCCAATCTCCAAGGTGGCGATCAAGGCCGTGTCGATATTTCGCAATAAACCGTTGATACCATTCTTATCCCTGCCGTAGCAATCGAGGGCGACAACCCGCTTCATCAGCTCCTTCATCTTCCGGATATCTTCCCTCTCGAGGAAAGAGTAAAGGTTTCGTAACAGGAGCCTGTATTTGGAGAAGAACAGCTTCTTTTCCTCAGACGTAAAGAATCCAATTGTATCCATAGTTATATCATTTTTATTGCCCGGTTGAGGACAAACCGCAAAACATGCTGTAAAAATACTTTTTCTATGGAATTTCAACACGTATCTTGCGGTTATTTTATACATTTGCGATACACATAGCGCATAAGTGCTTGTGGTGTTACTGATGAGATTATTCACATTAAATACTATACTATGTTAAACGCAAACGATTTAGAACAGCTGAAAGCCAAAGGAATCAGCGAAAAACAGATTGAAGAGCAACTCGCTTGCTTCGTAAAAGGTTTCCCTTTCCTTGAGATAGCGGCCTCCGCTTCGGTAGAAAAAGGTATTATGGTAATATCTAAAGAGGAACAGGCTTCTTATATGGATGCTTGGGACGCTTATCTGGCTAAAAACAAGAAAATCGTAAAATTCGTACCTGCCTCCGGCGCCGCTAGCCGTATGTTTAAGAATCTGTACGAGTTCCTTTCGGCGGATTATAAGGAACCGATGAACGCTTTCGAGAAGAAATTCTTTAGCGAGATCGAGAAATTCGCTTTCTATAAGGCTTTGGACAAGAAGTGCGTGGAGAATACAGGGAAAGATATTCCTGCGTTGGTAGCCTTGGGCGAGTACAAGGAGGTGGTATCCAATTTATTGGAGCCGAAAGGCTTGAATTACGGACAGCTACCGAAAGGCTTGTTGCTTTTCCATAAATATGCCGATACGGTTCGTACGGCGATGGAAGAACATTTGGCCGAAGGCGCCATGTACGCCAAGAATAACGCCGGCGAGGTGAATATCCATTTCACGGTATCTCCGGAGCATCAGGCTTTATTCGAGCAATTGGTTGCCGATAAATCTGGCGAGTACGAGGAGAAGTTCTCTGTGAAATACGATGTCTCTTTCAGTATCCAGAAACCGAGTACTGATACGGTAGCGGCCGCTATGGATAACACGCCGTTCCGCGATAAGAATGATAAGTTATTGTTCCGTCCGGGTGGGCAATGGAGCCTTGATCGAGAAATTTGAACGATGTGGATGCCGACGTGGTATTTATCAAGAATATAGATAACGTGGTTCCGGATAGCTTCAAATGCTCTACGGTTATCTACAAGAAGGTGATCGCCGGTGTCTTGGTAACATTGCAGGAGAAAGCCTTCAGATATCTGGAACAGATCGAGACCGGCAAATATACCCATGCCGAGGTAGAGGAGATGATTCATTTCTTGCAAGACGACCTATGTATCAAGAACCCGGATACGAAATTACTGGAAGACGCCGAGTTAATCCTGTATATCAAGAGCAAACTGCTTCGCCCGTTGCGTGTATGCGGTATGGTGAAGAATGTGGGCGAGCCGGGTGGCGGTCCGTTCCTGGCGGTGAATCCGGACGGTACGGTTTCCTTGCAGGTGCTTGAAAGCTCCCAGATCGATATGAGCGATCCGGCTAAGAAGGCGATGTTTGAGAAGGGTACTCACTTTAATCCCGTGGATTTGGTTTGCGCCGTTAAGAATCACAAGGGAGAGAAATACAACTTGCGGATTACGTGGATAAGAATACGGGCTTCATCTCTTATAAGAGCAAGGATGGCCGCGAATTGAAAGCGCTGGAAGTTGCCGGGCTTGTGGAACGGATGCCATGAGCG
>ENA-OQAB01000926-OQAB01000926.1-human-gut-metagenome-genome-assembly--contig:-NODE-926-length-14691-cov-3.834043_pt1 | contig 14691 bp, 18 predicted proteins | sample MGYA00242490_ERZ504517 | MGnify/ENA primary metagenome ERZ504517 (study PRJEB26092, sample SAMD00036298) | human gut metagenome | host: Homo sapiens | study: EMG produced TPA metagenomics assembly of...
AGAATCTTTGAAGATAAACAACTCAAGTTGATACATGAGTGGATTGATAATGAGGATTCCTAAGAGTCCATACACAACAGAAGGAATACCTGCTAAGAGTTCAATCGCTGATTTTACAACCCTTCTCACTCTTTTTGAAGCAATTTCTGATAAATTAATAGCTGTTAATAAACCAATTGGAACCGCAATCCCTATAGCAAGAAATACTCCTAAAATAGATGTTAGTATAATATATAAAATTCCATACTCTGGATGTGTCGCGGTAGGCGCCCAAACCTGACCAAATAAAATATCTGTTAACCCAACTTTAAACAAAGCTGGTGTTCCTGAAATAAACATATATGCAGTAATAGATAACACTGCAATAATTGAAACAATTGCACAACCTTTTAAAATAATTGCTGCTGCTTTTTCAACAGTTGATTTACTTTTATGATGAGCGAGAATTGATAACATACTTCTTTCCATAATGTCCTCCTTATTGTGGACTCATTAATCCTACTGATTGTATAATTTTTTGTCCTTTTGGACTTTGAAGATAATAAAAGACATCTTGAACTTCTTTTCTTTGTTTTTCAATTGGACCATAAGTTGCCATCACAAATGGTCTTTGTAATAAATACTTTCCTGATTGAATAGATTCCTGATTAACTTCTACATTATCAATCGATAAAGCTTTAACACTTTCATCTAAGACATCTAAAGAAACATAACCAATTGCCCCTGAAATTGAACCAACCTTTGCCATAACTGGACCTGTTTCATTGTATTCATTCGCATATTGACATTGTTCTTCAATCTTAAGAAGTTCTTCAAATGCTACTCTTGTGCCCGAACCAGCTTCACGTCCAATAACTACAATCGGCTGATTATTACCACCAACTTCCTGCCAGTTTCTAATCTTCCCTTTATAAATATCAATCAATTGTTGATGAGTTAGATTATTGACAGGATTATCCTTACTTGTAATCACTGCAATTGCATCAATTGCGACTATATTTTCTACTAAGCCTTTTTTCTTTTCACTTGCTTTTAAAGCTCTTGATGAATTTCCAATATCTGCTCGATGTTGAAGAACTGCTTCAATCCCTGAACTAGAACCAGTAAACTGTGGTTCTAATTGTAAAGATGGATATTCTTTCACTTACACCTTCTCTTAATGCATTCATCAGTTTTTCCATTGACGTTGAACCATCTAATGATACCTTATGATAAGGATCTTCTGCTTTTGCCTGACAGCCAAAAATGGTCGCACCAATCACAACAAGAAAAACTAAAGAAATAACTTTTATTTTATTCACTTTATAATCACCTTACTTTTTCTTTAAACACAAGCATAGTTTATATTGTTTTATCATTTAACAAATATCAAAGACTGTATAAAATGTAGTTAAGATTTTGTAAATAGTATACCCAAAAATAAAAGTCACGATAATTCGTGACTACTTTTGTGGAATAATTAATTTAACTTGTTTAATAACTGCTTGTCCTTTTTCACTATTAATGAAATTAAATACAGCTTGTACTTGTTCACTTTGTTCTTCAATCTTTCCTTTTGTTGCCATAACAAATGGTCTTTGTAATTGATAGCTGCCATCTAAAATTGTTGATTCACTTGCTGTTATACCATCTAACTGTAAAGTATTCACTTTATCCTTACTATCTTCAACAATATCTAAAGAAACATAACCAATAGCTCCTTTAGTTTCTTGAACCTTAGCCACTACAGCACCTGTTTCATTTAATTCATTAGCATATTGACACTTATCTTTAATATCTAAAATTTCTTCAAATGCTCCTCTTGTTCCTGAAGCCGCTTCACGTCCAACGACAACAATCTTTTGATCAGCCCCACCAACTTCTTTCCAATTCTTAATTTTACCAGTATAGATATCTGCTAATTGTTGTTTTGTTAAATTTTTTACAGTATTACTTTTTTCAGTAATCATTGCAATCCCATCTAATGCAACTACATTTTCTTCAATTCCTTGAGCTTTTTCTTCATCAGTTAAAGCTCTTGAAGAATTACCAATATCCACTTTCCCAGAGGCAACCGCCTTGATTCCTGAACCTGATCCAGTAAAATTGTGGTTCTAATGATAATTCTGGATAATCTTCACGAATTGCTTCTTTTAAAGCATTCATCAGTTTTTTCCATTGAAGTTGATCCTTCTAAAAACAACTTTACCGCTGACATTTGCTTTTGTGCTTTCTCCCTGATTTGTTTCACTATTTCCACAACCAACTAAACTTAAACTCAATACACACGCTAATAATAAAGTTCCTAATTTTTTTCATTATATCTTTCCTTCCTTGTCTTTCTTATTGACGAGTATAGTTTATATTTTTTTATTATTTTAAAATAGACAGATTATCTTGAGTTTAAGTTAATTTTTTGTTAAACAGATTTATCAATTTTGTAGTTCACTTTCGATAACTTTTCAAAAGAATAGGAGTATAATAGAAACAGAAAGAAGGAATGATTATGTCACTATTTGTAAAAGTCTTTAGTTTTCTTATTCCGATTATCATGATTATTATGGGTATAAAAATGTGGTTTTTACCAGTTAGAACAATCAATCCCCATCATGGTTATCATAGTCGAAAAAGCATGTTATCTCAGGATGCTTGGGACTATGCCCAAGCTTGTATGGGTAAAACATGGACATTAGTTGGAATAGCATTAATTTTTGTTACTATTTTTCTATTACCACGAATTGCTCTTTCTGATATCAACACCCTCATTACAATTTTAAGTATTCAAATTGTTTTCTTATTTCTACCAATGGCTTGGGTAGAAATAGCATTAGGTAGATTTGACCAATAGGTATTGACAAAATACCTATTTTCATTATCTTTATAAATAGGAGGTCATTATGAAAGAAAACAAATATGATCAAGATTCATTTTTTCAAAAATATAGTCAGATGAGTCGTTCTCAACAAGGTTTAGAAGGAGCTGGAGAATGGCATGAATTAGAAAAATTATTACCAGACTTTACTAATCAACGTGTACTTGATTTAGGCTGTGGTTATGGATGGCATTGCTGGTACGCTATGGAACATCTTGCTAAAAGTGTAATAGGTGTCGATATTTCACAAAAGATGTTAGATGTAGCTAAGCAAAAACATCATCATCCACATATTGCTTATCAAAATAGTGCTATGGAAGATTTAGATTATCAAGAAAATTCTTTTGATATTGTGATGAGTTCATTAGCCTTTCATTATATAAATGATTTTCAAGGACTTGTTAAAAATATCTCTCATTGGTTAAGTCCAGGTGGTTATTTTGTTTTTTCTGTAGAACATCCTATCTTTACTGCACAAGGTTCACAAGATTGGTATTATGATGAAAATGGTCAAATTCTTCATTTTCCAGTAGATAATTACTATTATGAGGGAAAAAGAGAAGCACACTTTTTAGGTGAATCAGTCATCAAATATCATCGTACTTTAACAACCTATCTGAATACTTTATTAGAAAATGATTTTATCATTGAGAATGTTGTTGAACCAATGCCACCTGCTCATATGATGGATCTTCCCGGTATGAAAGATGAAATGAGAAGGCCTATGATGTTACTAATCAAAGCACAAAAGAAGCTATAACTTCATATAGCTTCTTTTCATTTTATAAAGTTTGTTCAGTTCTTTCAATAATATCATCTTGTGTTGCTTTTGATAAGACATTGAAGAATGCTGAATATCCTGCAACTCTAACAATCAAGTCACGATGGTTTTCTGGATGAAGCTGTGCATCAATCAATGTTTCGCGATCTACGACATTGTATTGAACATGATATCCATGTAATCGATTAAAGAATGTCTTAATCATCATTTCTAACTTCATCTTGTTTTCTTCAGTTGATAACATTTGTGGTGTCACTTTTTGATTCAATAATACTCCACCAGTAATCTCATGTGTTGGTAATTTTGATACTGTCTTAAAGACTGCTGTTGGTCCACTCTTATCCATCGCATGGGCTGGTGAACATCCTTCAGCAAGTGGTGTACGTGCCTTTCTTCCATCAGGTGTTGCCATTGTTCCTAGACCTTGTCCAACATTTGCTGAGATGGATGATGTTCCTGCATAACGAATCCCACCAATTGGGCCTCTACCATAACGTGTATTTGGATATTTCTTCATTTCATCGATATAAGAGTTATAGGCTTCAACAACCAATTGATCAACATAGTCATCATCATTTCCATATTTAGGAACATCATGAATAAGCATAGATTGAATTCTTTGATTATCTTCACCTTCAAAGTCTGCAAGCATAGCATTCCATAATTGTTCTGGTGTAATTTTCTTTTCTTCATAAACAAGCTTTTTGATAGCTGCTAAACTATCTGCCATATTGGCAATCCCAATCTGTAATCCAGAAATGAAGTCATAGATTGCTCCACCTTCCTTAATTGTCTTTCCTCGTCCAATACAATCTTGAGTCAAGGCTGAACATAAGATATCCGGAATTTCACGCTCTCCAGCTATATCTACTGCATTTTCTACAATCACAGAAACTCTTGTCAATTCTCTGATTGCTTTATCCCAAGCGGCCTGTAATTCTTCAAAAGATTTCATATCTTTAAAATGTCCGCTGCCACTGACAAATCTCTTACCTGTCGTTAAATCAATACCATCATTCATAACACAAAGTAAGATTCTAGGGAAATTCAAGTATGACATTCCTGTACAACGATATCCCCATTTACCTGGTACTGCGGTTTCTACGCATCCAATAGCTGAATAATTATAAGCATCTTCTTCCTTAACACCTAAATCAATAAATGATGGTATGATAATTTCATCATTATTGAAAGCTGGCATTCCTGTTCCTAATTTCATAACTTCAATGGCTTCATCTAAGAATTCTTGAGGTATTCCATTATAATATCTAACTGTCAAGTTTGGTTGAGGAAGTCTTGTTTGAGCAACTGATTTTAAGACAAGATATGATAATTTATTAATTGCACATTTTTTATCTGGTGTTTGACCACCAATTGTTACATTTTGATACATTGGACTTCCTGCTGATGAATACGTATGAGCCTGTGAACGAACTTTATTGATTGTTAAGGTCTTGATCCACAAGTTTGTTAATAATTCAACTGCTTCATCTTCAGTAATTATTCCAGCATCTAAATCATGTTGAAGATAAGGATAGATATATTGATCAAAACGTCCATATGATAATGAATGCCCATTTGATTCAATTTGTAAGATTAATTGAATAAACCATGTTGATTGAATGGCTTCTTGAAAAGTTTCAGCTGGTTCATAAGGAACCTTAGCACAAATTCTAGAAATCTCTAATAATTCTTCTTTTCTTTTCCCACTAGTCTCTTGAGCTTTTTTATATGCTAAACGACTGAATCTATCCGCATATATCTTCACTGCTTCAATCACAATCAAGACAGCCTTATAAAACATATATTTATCAATACTTTCAGGTTTACATAAATCCAATTCTGCTTTTAATCTCTTGACTCTTTCCTCATATCCCTTTAAACCAGTTTGTAAAACAGTCTGATAATCGACTGCCAAATGAGCATCCCCAGAATTTAACTTACCTTCCATTCCAAGTAATCCTGTAGACATAATATCTCTCACTTCATCAGGAAGCAAAGCATCACCTTTAGCTCTTAAATTATTATTTTCCCAAAATGGAGCAATTGAACGCAAAGCTTCCTTTGTTTCTTCAGTAATATAGAAAACATCTCCATCACGTTTTTCAAACTTATCCAATTCATCAATTACAAACTCTAATGTATACTCAGGAAATATTGGTGCATCTTTATTAGAAGATGCTTGATTTCCAACAATCAAAGTTTCATCTTCAATATAAATAGACATCTTCTCTAAAATATTTTTTAACATCAAAGCTCTTTTCATAACAGCTGGCTGATTTTGATGTTCTTTATAGGCTTCTGTAGCTAAGAGTGCTCGCTCAGCACAGATATATGGTTTCTTTTCTAAAACCTTCTCTCTAAATTCATTCATACGTGGTGTCAAATCTCCAAAATGCTCAACATTTTTCATTATGCTTCCTCCTTTATTTCATTTGAAAGTTATTTCTTTTTCATTTCCAATTATATCTTATCACAATAAAATATAAAGTCAATATTTATCCCATACAAAATATGTTATAGTTTCATTCGTAATATTTTATTTACTTTTACATATTCACATGTTATGATAAAGATGCTAAAGGAGAGATCTTATGTCAAAGGGAATGGTTTTTAATATTCAAAAATTTAGTATTCATGATGGTCCAGGGATTCGCACAACTGTCTTTTTAAAAGGTTGTCCTTTAAGATGTCAATGGTGTTCTAATCCTGAATCGCAACTTGATCATATTCAAATTCTTTATGACCAAGAAAAATGTGTCCATTGTCAAACTTGTGTTCACGTATGTCCTCATCATGCGATTAAACATCAAAACCAACGAATTATCATTCAACAAGATCAATGTGTTGGTTGTTTATCATGTGTGCAAGCCTGTCCACAAAAAGCCTTAAGTCATGAAGGAGAATTAAAAGATACTGATGAAATTGTGAGAATTTGTTTGCAAGATCAAGATTTTTATGAAGAATCAGATGGTGGAGTAACGATTTCTGGTGGAGAAGGAATGAGTCAGCCTGCTTTTGTTAGGGAGTTAGTAGAAAAACTGAAAGCTAAGAATATACATATGGCGATTGAAACAACTGGTTATATTGAGCCAGATATATTCCATGAATTAGCTCCTTTATTTGATTTGTTGTTATTTGATGTTAAACATTATGATAGTCAACAACATTTTAAAGGAACTGCTGTCTATAATGAATTAATTATTTCAAATTTAAAATGGGCCATTGAACATCATATTGAAGTCCTACCAAGAATCCCAGTAATTCCTGATTTTAACGCATCACTTGATGATGCATTAGGTTTAGCAAAGCTTTTGGTATCTGTTGGAGCAAAACGTGTTCAACTTTTACCTTTTCATCAATTTGGTGAAAAGAAATATGAAATGTTAAATCGAGATTATACACTTAAAAATAAAAAAGCCCTTCATCCAGAGGATTTAAAGGACTATCAAAAAATATTTATTGATCAAGGTCTTGATTGTTTCTTCTAAACTAGGTATATGCCTAGTTTTTTAATAACTCATTTTTCCTGGGATAACCCCTCTAATACCACCTTTAGGTGAAGGTGTGTCTCCTATATAACGGGGAATAAGATGAATATGTAAATGCATAATAGATTGACCAGCTGCCATTTGACAATTCATCCCAATGTTATAACCATCAGGATGATATTTTTCATCTAATAATTGCTTTGCTTCATCAAGTAACTTGAATAAATGAAGGCGTGTCTGCTCATCAGCCTCAAAAAAGTCAACAATATGTTTTTTAGGAATAATCAGCATATGTCCTAGACTCACTGGATAATCATCATAAATTGCATAACCATAATCATTTTCTAAAATATAATCATGTTTCTCACAAAACAAACAACTCATAATGCTACCTTCTTAATCATTACATTTTGTTCTAATAAATATTGTTCACAACTACTTGGAATCCCATCATCACTCACAACACAAGCTACATCTTTTGTTGGTAATAAATTAACATTACCAATATGATTGAATTTAGATGATTCTGTCACAACAATAACCTTAGCAGCCTGTTTAGCCATATCTCGCACTGTTTCACTACGCATATAATCATTACCCGTAAAACCAGAAGCTTCAGAAAAACCATCTGTACCAATGAAGAATTTATCTACAAAGAATGTTTCTGCACATTTTCTTGTCATTGGTCCTACCATGACTTGAGATTCTTTTTGATATTCTCCTCCTAATAAAATAATCCGAATTGTTGGCATTTTACGAACATAATCAGCAATAAATGCCGAGTTTGTAATTAAGGTCACATCTTTTCTTGTTTGTGCTATTTCTAACGCTAATAAAGCACAACAAGAGCCAGATTCAATCATCACTGTTTCTCCATTTTCAACTGATTCGCATGCAAGTTTAGCTATTTTTTGTTTTAAATCATAATGATATGCTAATCGATTATTAATATCGTCACTTGAATTTAAAGTTGCAAAACCATGAGCACGGATGATTAATCCTTTTTGTTCTAGTAAATCTAAATCTTTTCGTATAGTTACTTGTGAAACTTGTAAAAGTTCTGAAAGTTTTGTTACTTCGACTTTATCATTTTCGGTTAATAATTCTAATATTTTTGTATGTCTTTCTGACATTTTTGCCATTTTCATCACCCTTTTCTTTCTTTAGGGTAACATATAGATATTTCAAATGCAACTTTTTATTATTTCAAAAATGAATATATTTTCCTCAAAAACTTACTAAATTTCTGATTATCTTTTCATAAGTTGGTAAATGCCGATATATCCCGTATTTTAGGGCTTTATCGGTATTTTCTTTTTGGAAGATACCTTGCATAAGCTGGCATTTACCAGCATGAAAATGCAACCAAAAGTAGTAAATGAGTAGTAAATATAAGCTCCGATATTAACAAGCCAGTCTTTCCAGTTCCGCTTTTGCAGATTGAAATGTACCGTGTGCGTAATAGCCAAGTGTCATGGTTATGTTAGCGTGTCCCATGAGATATTGCAGGGTGTTTGGGTTCATTCCTCTATTTGCCATATTCGTACAATAAGTATGCCTGAATGAATGTGGTGTGATGTTCGGTAACTTATCCGTGTGATACTTGTTATATTTCTTAATCAATCCTCGCACCATACCCTCATAGTTTCCTGCAACTTTAGGCAAGCCCTCACGGTTTAAGAATAGGAAATTGCTGTAACCACCTACAATCAGCGGTTGTGCTTTTCCTCTGCTCTTTAGTATTCTTTGGATTGCTTGATAAGCCCGTTCTGTCAATGGAAGTTCCCGTTTTCCGTTTTTGGTCTTTGGTGTTTCAATATAGTAGCCTATTTCGCTATCTTTCAATAGCTGGTGGTCTATATTGAGTATTCTGTTCTGCATATCAATATGCGTCGTCAGTCCGCAAAATTCAGAAATACGAAGTCCCGTTTCCAGCAGAAGCACAACCTCATCATAATACTTGCTGTAAATCTTGTCCTTTTCCATAAAGGCAAGCAGGCGTTCTTCCTGCTCTGGTGTAAGGATAACTTTCTGCTCCGTATCATCTTCCAGAACATCACTTAGCTTAAATTCAAACGGGTTCTTTCTGATACAGTCGTCTTGTATCGCCATGTAAAATGACGCTTTCAAGGAACGCTTATAGTTATCAATCGTTTTATAGGCATATCCTTTTTCACTCATTCTGATAGCCCATTCTTTAGCGTCCGACTGCTTAACAGTATCAATCGCCCTCATACCCAATGGGTCATTTTTCAGAGCGTTCATAAGATACTGTCGTCCTTTTTCAGTAGCCCTCTTGATGTTCTTTCTTTGGCTGTTCTTCTTGTCGTAGAGCTGGCAGACTGTCATTTTACCGCCTGCTGTATCGATACCGTCGTTAAGGTCTTTTTTAATCTGTGTTTCTTTTTCCCTCAACGATATATCATCACGCTTTCCAGCAGGTGTCTTGTCTGTCGGTACAAGTTTCCAAGAATAGATAAATTGTGGCTTTCCGTATATATCGGTATATTTATAAACGTATCTTCCGTCTTTTCGCTGGCTCTCTCCATTACGCAAATTGCGATTTTTACTGTCTTTTCGTTTTACATTAGACATAGTGTAAAGCTCCTTTCCGTCATGGAATGAGCCGTGATACGCTATACCTTATTATACCATATCTACAGCTCAATGACATTAGATTTCGTCCAATGTATCTATGATTTTTTCAAATTGTTTTCGCTTAATCTGAATACGATTACCGTTCACGATAACCCAGCCAGCGTCAAGATTTTCTTCGGCTAATTTACGCAATTTCTTTTCGCCAATGCGGAAGTATTTTGACGCTTCCTCTATTGTCAGCGTATATTTTTCCCAGATAGGCACATCAGTATTGTTCATATTATGCACCCCCTTTACTGTGTGTCATTTTTTTACAAGCAGGCAGACGGCTTCGGAAAGCTCCATTGGTATCTCAACCATTCCCATTCCTGTGGGCAGAACCGCACCATGCGGACGTATCATTATCCTGCAATACAGGTCGTGGCGGAACGGCTTTTCCAAAGGTCGCTCTCGGACACTGCGTGGGTCGCTCGCTTCCTGTTGGAAAGGTCATGGCGTACAGTTTCCGTGGCTCGCTGTATTGCAAACGTATCTGTCTGCTTTATTCAGTTTTCAAAGAGCAGTAGGCTTGTCAGCCTGTGAAACCTATCAGCTTTTGATAGGTTTTCATAGATTGACAAATTTCAATACTAGGACAGGAAAGAGGGAAAATGTCAAATCATGTCCTTGATGTGTTTATTTTATTTCCACTTCAAAATTTGGTATCATCAGCATAATCGCTTCACGAATAAGTCCCTTTAATTCCATGTCAATGGCAAAGTAAACATTTCCATAACTGTCAAACAAGGGACGCATACTGGCTTTTGAAATATACGGGTCATAAAACTGTAACAGCTTTTCAATAGCCTTTTCGTTGCTGTCAACGGCAGAAGCAATCAGATGATAGGGTGGACATTTCTTTACTGATTTTTCCATTTCCTCATTCCTCCGTTTCGCTCTTTTGCAAAAGTTCACGCATTTTATTCAAGGCGTTCTGCCTGTTCTTAAATGCACCAGCTCTTGAAATCTTTTGAAGTTCTGCTATTTCCGTATCGCTCATATCAAGAAAATAGAACATCAGAAGATTATTGCGTTTCTTTTCTGGAAGTCTTTTCAATGCCTTGCATAGCTCATCTCCAGATACACGGGCTTCCATGCCATATACATCAAATACGGTTACGTCCATTTCATAGTCATCTTGTATAGCAAAGGAATTTACCTTGATTTCTGGAAGCTCACAGAATGATTTTTCATGGTCTGAGAGAAACTTCATGTGCCTGTCATAATCTTTGACGGTCGTGTCAATAACTCTTTTTACCAGAGTATCAAACTGCAAGCGGATTGCATTTTCAAATGTGGTCGGCTTCATCATTACACCTCCTCCCTGTCTGCTGTGAAAGATTGTTCTATCCCTCTTTCCGCACCAACACTCGATTGAGAGGTGTGATTTGCTAACCAATTTTTGAAAAAATTCAAAAAATTTTTTTGAGCATGAAAAAAGCCCGCACAAAATAACGGTTCTGTACGAGCTGAAAATACGGTATGTATGGTTGTTAAGGCAGTTTGACTAGATAAACTTTTTATAGATTATGTCTTGTGTTTCCATTATGATTTTGCTCCTTTTGTGACAGAGTTTATACTTTCCCTATATAACTATCTTATCAACCAAAACTGTCCAAATTCTGTCTAAATTATCACTTTTCGGCAAGAATTGAAAAAAGCCATTGAAATTCAACGGCTTAATATTCCTGCTTATTCTCTTTGATAAGTGTACGATAGTATTCCTGCCTGTCCTCTGGTATCTGGGAGCAAAAATCCTCAATCCATTTGTCATATTTCTCATAGATTTCTTCATCATCATAATATTCTGGATATTCTAAATAGATTTCTCTTTCCCGTTCCTCATGTTCTTCAAGTTCCACAGCTAAATCCATGTGCAGACTACAAATAAGCTGTGTATAGGGTATGAAGCCCAGTGCCATAGTGATATGTGTGATACGTTCAAAATCCTCTTTCTTCATTTCTTCTTTTCCCGTCAGCACATCTCTGTCATAAGCAGAACAGATAGATAGGAAGATGTTCTGTTCTTCTTCTGATTTCCTCATAGCCAGTTCTCCATTTCTACGGTCTAAAATTGTTTGTAGCGATACATAAAAATTTCTTCTGGGGTAGGTGTCTTGTTTCCGAAAAGTCTGTGAAATTCTGCCTGTGCGTCTGGGTCTGGATTGTTTCTGGCTTCTTCAATAGCAATTTCCAGTTCCTCTCGAACCTCGGAAACAGAAATACCTCTTAGTCGTGCCACTTGCTTTAGGATTTTTTTTGCTGTCCCGTTTGGTATATCTTACCATGTATTACACCACCTCTTTTCTTGTAAACTATCATACAACATAAATAAAATGAATAAAACTATAACTTATACAATAGTTGCCTTTATTAGTCTATTATAAAGCATTTCTACAAAGGTTACAATGTATAAGAATAGTTTTATGAAAGGAGTGTGCCAGCTATGGAGCTTGATTATAAGGCAATCGGGAAAAGAATAAAAATCGCTCGTATCAAGAAAAATCTTACCCAAGAAGCCATTGCTGACAAAATCGGTATCACTCCGCAACACGTCAGCAATATTGAAACTGGAAATGCTTCGGTCAGTCTAACAACCCTAGTAGCGATTGCAAACACATTAACTGTTTCTGTAAATGATTTATTATGCGATACGGTCTTGATTTCAAAAGCCGTATTTGAAAAAGAAGCAAAAGAATTGTTTGAGGATTGCAATGAGTATGAAATCCGTGTACTGGTTGATGTATTGAAAGCAACAAAGCAGTCTTTACGGACAGTTAAATTATTTGAAGATAAGATAGAAGATAACAGATAAAAACCGTACCTGTCAGATCACACAAGTGTGAAAACAGTTACGGTTTTTCTTCACTGAATTTATAGCCCACACCCCAGACAGTGATAATGTATATCGGATTGTCTGGGTCGGGTTCTATCTTTTTTCGCAATTTACGAATGAACGAGGGAAGATTACTAGTATCTTTTGGCATATCTTCAAATCCCCATACATTCTCGTAAAGCTGTTCTTTGGTAAATACCTGTCCTTTATGTAAATAAAGGAAGTATAATAAATCAAATTCTTTTGAAGTCAAGGAAACAGCAATACCATTTTTGTCTATAACAGTTCTCTTAAATAAGCTGAATTGCAGTTCCTTTGATTTATTTTCTGAAATGGTAGAAGTAGATAACTGCTCAGCAATCCATTCAATAGCCTGCTGAACTATTTTTTCTTCATTGTCTGAAATTTCAATTAGTATAATTTTCCCATGCTAATCGCTCCTTTACTTGTCAATTTTTAACTCTCCACGTTTTAGACGAAATATGACATCAGCTCTTTTTGCAATCTCATTTGAATGAGTAACAATTACAGCACATTTGTTCATCTGATGTACGTTTTCTTCCAATATATCCATAATTGCCATTGCTGTATCTTCGTCAAGATTTCCTGTCGGCTCATCAGCAAGAATGACAGGTGCTTCTGTTGCCAATGCACGAGCAATCGCTACACGCTGTTGCTGTCCGCCAGAAAGTTGTAGCACATTTCTTTTTGCTTCTTCTTTTGTCAGCCCCATTTTTTCTAAAATTGGAATTGGGGGCAACTTACTTGTCAATTCTACATTTTCTTTCGGTGTCAGATAATCAATTAAATTATAAGACTGAAAGATAAAAGATACATGATTACGTCTGTGATAAGCAAGTCCTTTTTCAGTAATATCTTCTCCATTAAAAAATATTTTTCCTTTTGTTGGACTGTCCAATCCGCCAAGCAATGAGAGAAGTGTTGTTTTTCCACAGCCAGATGAACCAAGGATTGCATAAATCTTTCCAAGTTCTAATTCCGCGTTCAGACCCTTAAACACCGTTTTCTTTTGATTGTAACTATAAGATAAGTCTATAAATGATAGTATGCTCATAATAAAATTCCTCCTATTCCATTTTTGTTAAAATATCTTTTGGTCGTAAACGAATGATTGTATAAGAAGCAATTATGACCGCAAGACATATCAATATGAAACCAATTCCAAATACTTTAATCATATCTGATGTAGCAATCTGAATATTCAGATTAGAGATATTTTCTCCCGCTTTACTGATAATGAATGAACCAATCTGATTGGCAAGTCCAAAAGATAATGCCGTTGACGCAAAGATGGATAATATTCCAATCAATATATTTTCTACTAGGAACTGTGCGATAATCTCCACTTTACTTCGACCAACTGCAAGTAAAATAGCAATTTCCTTATTACGACTTCTTGTCCATAAAACAAGGAACAATACAATAATAAGCATACCGATGACTGTTATTGTCAATACCGCTGTATCAACCATACTTCCAAAAGAGGAAAGTGGAGTAGATACCATATCAAAATCCTCTGTATTAACATCAAAAGTAAAGGTTTTTCCTTTCACTTCTGGAAGATCCTTGATGGTTTCCATAAGTTCTTTGGCTTCCTCTGGAGAATGTGTATAAATATCAAGATTGTCATATCCTTCTAATTTTTCATTTCCTCTGCTATAAAACTTTTTAAGTCCTTCCATATCAATATAGCCACAGTTCGCAGGAATACCATCTGGTGTGATAGCCTGCTTTGTTGTTCCCTCTGTACCGCTATAAATTCCTACAATGGTAAAGGTACATTCAGTTTTTCCCGTTTCAAACTCTTGAAAAGTAATTTTATCTCCTACAGATAGATTATTTCTATCTGCCAGTTCTTTAGAAATTAAAGCAGTAACAGGAATCATTGGGGTTAATATGCCGTCCTTCTTCTAGTTTGTATGAACCATTTAGAAATTTTACATCTAATGAAGAATCCAATATTGCAGTATAAGGAATTGACAACCCTGGTGCATTGACCATGCCTGGATTGGTTCAAATTTCAGGAAGTCCCAATACGCATCTTCTATTTTAGCATTATAATCTTACGACATTT
>ENA-OQAB01000927-OQAB01000927.1-human-gut-metagenome-genome-assembly--contig:-NODE-927-length-14685-cov-4.785685_pt1 | contig 14685 bp, 13 predicted proteins | sample MGYA00242490_ERZ504517 | MGnify/ENA primary metagenome ERZ504517 (study PRJEB26092, sample SAMD00036298) | human gut metagenome | host: Homo sapiens | study: EMG produced TPA metagenomics assembly of...
GCAGATGGCCAGTGTCCTGGCGGCGAATACCAATTATGCCACCATGATAAGCGGTTCCCCACTACCATCAGACTAAAATCAAGTTTATCCAGCTTTCCAGAATGGAAGCAGGGAAGCTTCTGATTGTTACCGTACTGGAAGGAAACATCATTAAGAATTCTATGGTGGCTCTGGACGGAGAGCTGAGTGAGGAGGAGCTTCTGAATCTGAATATTCTCCTGAACAATGCTTTAAACGGACTGACAGTGGATCAGATTAACCTGGGCGTCATCACGAAGATGAAGGAACAGGCAGGAAGCAGAAGACAGATTGTGGATCTGGTGTTAAACGAGGTAGCGGAGGCCATTAAGGCTAACGAAGAGGATTTACAGATTTATACCAGCGGAGCGACGAATATTTTCAAATATCCGGAGTTAAGCGACGGCCATAAGGCCAGCGAGCTTTTAGGAACCCTGGAGCAGAAGGAGCTTTTAAGAAATCTGCTTTCCGATACGCCTCAGGAGCAGGAAAGCACGGGGATTCAGGTTTACATCGGAGACGAGACGCCAGTCCAGTCCATGAAGGACTGCAGCGTTGTAACAGCCAATTACGTGCTGAGTGACGGACTTCGTGGAACCATAGGAATTATTGGTCCTAAGAGGATGGATTACGAGAAGGTGGTAAATACCCTGCGTTCTCTGATGAACCAGCTGGAAGCTACCTTTCATAAAGAATAGAACCCGCCGGACGGAGTAAGGAAAGGTGAAGTCAAGTGAGCGAAGAGATGAAAGACAGAGAGTGTACAGAGGCTGAGATGGAAAACGAAGCCGGAACCTGTACAGACAGCGCTGCCCAAAACTGCGGCGAGGAGCAGAAGGAAGAGGGAGACGGGAGAGCCGGAGAGAACGAGGCAGCCCCGGACGCTTCCCAGCCAGAGAAAAAGGGATTTTTCTCAAAGAAGAAGGATAAGCGGGATCAGCAGATTGAAGAGCTGACGGACCAGCTGAAGAGAAATATGGCTGAGTTTGACAACTTCCGAAAGAGAACAGAGAAAGAAAAATCTGCTATGTACGAGATTGGAGCCAAGGATGTGATTGAGAAAATCCTTCCGGTCATTGACAATTTCGAGAGAGGCTTAAAGGCCGTGCCTGAAGGCGGCGACGCATTCGCTGAGGGCATGAACATGATATACAAGCAGCTGTTAAAGACATTAGAGGATCTGGGCGTTAAGCCGATTGAGGCAGTAGGACAGCCGTTTGACCCCAATTTCCACAACGCGGTGATGCACATTGAGGACGAGAACTTCGGAGAGAATGTGATAGCCGAAGAATTCCAGAAAGGATACCTTTACAGAGACAGCGTAGTAAGGCACAGCATGGTAAAGGTAGCCAACTAAAAGTTAGACAGCAACATTTTGATTGACACATAGAGTGAATCAGGAGGAAAAAGCTATGAGCAAAATTATTGGTATTGACTTAGGTACAACTAATAGCTGCGTGGCAGTTATGGAGGGCGGAAAGCCGGTTGTAATCGCAAATACAGAGGGTGTCAGAACAACACCATCCGTAGTGGCATTCACAAAGACAGGAGAGAGATTAGTGGGAGAGCCGGCAAAGCGCCAGGCAGTTACAAACGCAGAAAAGACTATCACTTCCATTAAGAGACATATGGGTACAGACTATAAGGTATCCATCGATGACAAGAAGTACTCTCCGCAGGAGATCTCCGCTATGATCCTTCAGAAACTGAAGGCAGATGCAGAGGCCTATCTGGGCGAGAAGGTAACAGAGGCTGTTATTACAGTTCCGGCTTACTTTAATGACGCACAGCGTCAGGCAACCAAGGATGCAGGAAAGATTGCAGGTCTTGATGTAAAGCGTATTATCAATGAGCCGACAGCAGCAGCTCTGGCATACGGCCTTGACAATGAGAAAGAGCAGAAGATTATGGTATACGACCTGGGCGGCGGTACATTCGATGTTTCCATCATTGAAATCGGCGACGGCGTCATCGAGGTTCTTTCTACAAACGGCGATACACGGTTAGGCGGAGATGATTTCGACAACCGCATTACACAGTGGATGATTGATGAATTCAAGAAGGCAGAGGGCGTAGACCTCTCCGCTGATAAGATGGCTCTTCAGAGATTAAAAGAGGCAGCTGAGAAGGCAAAGAAAGAGCTTTCCACAGCTACTACTACAAACATTAACCTTCCATTCATCACAGCTACCAGCGAGGGACCGAAGCACCTGGATATGAACCTGTCCAGAGCTAAATTTGACGAGCTGACACACGATTTAATCGAGAGAACGGCAATTCCGGTTCAGAACGCGTTAAAGGACGCAGGCCTTACAGCTTCTGAGTTAAGCAAGGTTCTGTTAGTCGGCGGTTCCACACGTATGCTGGCTGCCCAGGAGAAGGTAAAACAGCTGACAGGCCAGGAGCCGAGCAAGACTTTAAACCCAGACGAGTGCGTTGCTTTAGGAGCAGCTATCCAGGGCGGTAAGCTGGCAGGTGATGCAGGCGCAGGAGACATCCTTCTTCTGGACGTAACACCTCTTTCCCTGTCCATCGAGACCATGGGCGGAATCGCTACGAAGCTGATTGAGAGAAATACGACTATTCCGACTAAGAAGAGCCAGATTTTCTCCACAGCAGCAGATAACCAGACTGCCGTAGATATTCATGTCGTACAGGGCGAGAGACAGTTCGCAAGAGACAACAAGACTCTGGGACAGTTCCGTCTGGACGGAATTCCGCCGGCAAGAAGAGGCGTTCCGCAGATTGAGGTTACTTTCGATATCGATGCAAACGGTATTGTAAATGTATCTGCTAAGGATCTGGGAACAGGAAAAGAGCAGCACATTACCATTACCTCCGGCTCCAATATGTCTGATTCCGATATTGAGAAGGCCGTTAAGGAGGCAGCTGAGTACGAGGCTCAGGATAAGAAGAGAAAGGAAGCCATTGACGCGAGAAACGACGCAGATTCCATGGTATTCCAGACAGAGAAGGCCTTAGAGGAGGTCGGCGACAAGATCGACGCCAACGATAAGGCAGCCGTAGAGGCAGACTTAAATGCACTGAAGGAAGCAATCAACCGCGCTCCGATTGACCAGATGACAGACGCGCAGGTAGAAGATATCAAGGCTGGCAAGGAGAAATTAATGGCCAGCGCACAGGCACTGTTTGCTAAGGTTTACGAGCAGGCTCAGGCAGCAGGTGCAGCAGGCCAGGCAGGTCCGGCACCTGACATGGGAGCTTCCCAGGGAGCAGATGACAATGTAGTGGACGGAGACTTTAAGGAAGTATAATCTTCCGGCAGGAAAACGAATAGAAACCGTGATGGGGATGGGGCGGGAACGCCCAATCCCCTTTGCGGGGTTTAGAGAGGAAGAGCTGACATGGCAGAAAGTAAGAGAGATTATTACGAGGTCTTAGGCGTTTCCAAGGATGCAGATGACGCCGCCCTCAAAAAAGCATACAGAACCCTTGCCAAAAAGTACCATCCCGATGCCAATCCGGGGGACAAGGAGGCGGAGAAGAAGTTTAAGGAAGCATCCGAGGCCTACAGTGTATTAAGCGATCCGCAGAAGCGCCAGCAGTACGACCAGTTTGGCCATGCCGCTTTCGACGGAGGCGCAGGAGCGGGAGCCGGAGGCTTTGGAGGTTTTGATTTCTCAGGCGCAGATATGGGAGATATTTTCGGAGACTTTTTCGGAGATATTTTCGGAGGCGGAAGAAGCAGGGGAAGAAGCAATGGCCCTATGAAGGGAGCCAATGTGAGAACCAGCATCCGCATTACATTTGAGGAAGCAATTTTCGGCTGTGAGAAAGAGATTGAGCTGGATTTAAAGGAGACCTGTGAGAAGTGCCACGGAACAGGCGCAAAGCCAGGAACACAGCCTCAGACCTGTTCCAAGTGTAATGGAAAAGGTAAAATCATGTATACCCAGCAGTCCTTCTTCGGCCAGGTACAGAACGTACAGACCTGTCCGGACTGTCGGGGAACAGGAAAGATTATCAAGGAAAAATGTCCGGACTGCTATGGAACCGGCTATGTGACAAGAAGAAAGAAAATCAAGGTCACGATTCCGGCCGGTATTGACAATGGACAGATGTTAAGAGACCGCGGAAACGGAGAGCCGGGCGTAAACGGCGGCGAGAGAGGCGATCTGCTGGTAGAGGTAATCGTATCCAACCATCCTGTCTTTAAGCGTCAGGATACCAGCATTTACTCTACGGTTCCCATTTCTTTTGCCAAGGCAGCCCTGGGCGGAGCCATCCGTATTAAGACGGTGGACGGCGAAGTAGAGTACGAGGTAAAACCGGGAACCCAGACCGATACGAGAGTCCGCTTAAAAGGAAAGGGAGTCCCCTCTCTCAGAAATAAGAACGTCAGAGGCGATCACTTCGTAACTCTGGTTGTCCAGGTTCCGGAGAAGCTTACCGAGGAGCAGAAAGAGGCGCTTCGCCGCTTCGACGACGCTATGAACGGAGTTGCACCGGAGGGAAACGAAAAACATAAGAAAAAAGGCCTGTTTGGAGGCAGACTGTAAAGTCGGCAGATTCCGCGCAGGTACCGGAAGACAGAGGAAAAGCAGTTTTTGCAGAAGAAAGTATGCAGAAGCTGCTTTTTATCGATCAGGCGGGGGCGGATGACAGGAAGGAAGAAGCGCTTCGACTGCCAGTACAGCAGAAAAGGGATTAAGAAAAACGTAAGAACTGTAAGATTTCGGACATTGACTTACTATATAAAGTCAGCTAGAATTATACAATGGCCGGGACAGCGCCAGGAGAAAGGGGCGCTTCAGTAAAACGGTGCAAGGGAAAGAAAGGAAGTTAATTTGGAATGATTGATGGACTGGAGAAGAATGAAAATCTGAAGGGCAGCCCGCAGACAGGGCGGCCGTCAGAAAACAGTAGTTCAGATAGAGAAGGCCAGGGCAGAAGCCGAGCCAGAGGCAGAAGCAGGCGGAAGGGAACAGCTGAACCGTCAGGCATGGCGGAAAGAAGAAAGCCTGTTTCCAGGCAGCCCAAGGATCCGGGAGACGGAGGAGGCTTTCACTGGGGCAGAAAGCAGACAGCCATTGCGGCGGGAGCTGCTGCGGCAGTTCTTGTGATCGGAGGAATTTCCTATGCAGGCATGAGCAGCCGTTACAGCCGCGTTTTCTTCCCGGGAACGGAGATTAACGGGCTGGACGTGGCAGGAAAAGACAGCCGCCGAGGCTCAGGAGATGATCGCTGGGGGAATTAACGGCTACGTCCTTACCATTGAGGAGAGAGGGGAGAAGACAGAGCAGATCTCCCAGAAAGACATTGGGCTCCAGGCGAAATTTGACGGCAGCCTGGAGAAGATTATCGCGTCCCAGAATCCGTTTGCCTGGGGACTTCGGGTGTTCAGCCCGGACAGCTACCAGATTCAGACCATGATGGAGTATGATGAGGAAGCGTTTGAGACGGCTTTAAAGGGGCTGGCCTGCTTTGACGAGGAGACGGCAAAGGAGCCGGAGAACGCCCGCCTGTCAGACTATTCAAAGGAAAACGGATACACGATTGTACCGGAGAAGGAGGGAACGCTGGCAGACTATGAGCTTGTGGAGAAGGAAGTTTCCGAGGCAATCTTAAAGCTGGAGACAAACATTTCTCTGGAGGAGCTGGGGGCCTACCAGGAGCCTGAGGTGACGGCGGACGACGAGACTCTGAAGACGCTCTGTGAAAATATGAACAAGGCAGCAGGCGTGACGATCACCTACAAATTCGGAGACCAGACAGAAACTCTGTCAGGCGACAGGATCCATGAGTGGCTGGTTCCCAATGCCGACGGCAGCGCAGGCGTGGACTCCGGAAAGGTTTCCGCCTATGTAAAGGAGCTGGCGGATAAATACAATACAAATCACAAGTCTAAGACATTAAAGACCTCTTATGGAAAGACAGTTACCATTAAGGGCGGCTCCTATGGCTGGAAGATCAACCAGGCTGAGGAGGCGGACGAGCTGGCGGCGCTGATCCGTTCCGGGGAAAGCCAGAGCGGCAGAGAGCCGGTATACTCCCAGAAGGCGGCCAGCCACGGCGCAAACGACTATGGCGATACGTACGTGGAGATTAACCTCACTGCCCAGCACCTGTTCTTCTATAAGGACGGCGCTCTGTTAGTGGAGTCGGATTTTGTATCCGGAAACCTGTCAAAGGGCTGGGGAACTCCGGCCGGTTCCTTCCCTCTGACGTATAAACAGAGAGACGCTGTGCTGAAAGGGGAAAATTACCGTACGCCAGTGGATTACTGGATGCCGTTTAACGGAGGGATCGGAATGCACGACGCCACCTGGCGTTCAGAGTTTGGAGGAACGATCTACAAGACAGGGGCTCCCACGGCTGTATTAACCTGCCCCACAGCGTAGCAAAGAAGATTTACGAGAATATTTCAGCCGGAATGCCGGTACTCTGCTATAACCTGGAGGGCACGGAAAAACCGTCGGCTCCGGCGAAACCGCAGGAGACAGAGCCATCCACCCAGGCTCCGGCGCCGTCAGAACCATCCTCAGAGGCCGCTAAGCCGTCGGAACCGGCGAAACCGTCCCAGGAGGCGCCGTCAGAACCGTCTAAGGAGCAGGTTCAGCCTACAAAACCGGCAGAGACGCCTGCGCCCACTCAGCCTGAGACCACCGCTCCTGAAGGCCCGGCTGGCCCGGCCTCCCAGGGAGAAAACAGCGGCCCGGCCGGACCGGGAGCCTAAACGGCGCAGAGATTCTGCTGCAGGGCGCAGGGTTCCCGACATATGTGTGGAGAAAATAAACGGGAAAGAAAGGATTTTAGCTAATGAGATATAGATGGAAGGGGATTTTTCTGGCTGCCGCTGCCGCGTGTCTTCTGACAGGATGTCAGGGGGCGCAGGATGGGGAGCCAGTTCATAATCCGGTTCCAGAGCAGCAGGAACAGACGAAACATCCAGAGGCAGAGGAGGCGCTGGGCCGCGCGTTGCAGGCGGTGGAAAGCCAGTTCCCAGACAGAAGGTTTGAGCCTCTGCCGGAGGAGGAGACAGAGAAAGCCGTTTCTTTTTTCAAGGACAGCTACCTGTTTTCGGGCAGGAAGTCCGAGGACGGCTACAGCTATATTTTAGGTATTTGTCTTATAAAAGAAAATCCTCTGGAGGGGCTGACCTGCGGAAAGGACTGGAGCGGAGCAGGCTACAGCGCCAGTCAGTTTCATAATGGACAGTTCCTTCTTCTGGAAAAAGGAGATACGTCCTCAGGGATTTCCAGCCTGTCCGCTGCACTGGAGGAGGGAATGGAGGGAATTTCCTATCTGGAGGAGGCGGAGAAAAGAGGCGCGTTTCTGGTTCCGCCTCAGGAAGAGGGATTTTGGAAAACCTATTCTATCCAGAACGGGAAGCTTTACGCAGAACTTGTCAGGGAGGAGACTGCGCCTGAAGCGCAGGGATTTTCTCCTGAATTTCTGGAGGAGAACGGGGCTGTTGTAAAAGCGGAGCTTTCCGGAACATTTGAAAACGGCGAAAGGACGGAAAGCCTTGGAAACAGGGAGGATCTGGAGAAGCTTGGAGCGCTGCTGTCAGAGGCAGAGAAAGAGGAGCTTCCTATGAACGAATATTTTCCGGGAAAGCTGACGCTCACCATGGAATCCGAGGAGACGAAAGAGCTGTGGCTGTCCTTTCCGGATTCGGAGGGAAGTATTCCGGAGCTTGCGGCAGGAGGTTCCTCCTTCTACACCTGGGACGGGGAGCAGAGTGAAGCGGTTTGGAGACTGTTTGGAACGGTTTACGGCTTTGGAGCGTATGGAGAACAGATCTGGATGGAGATGGATCCCAGGCAGGTGACGGCGGAGGATTCAGAGCTGTCTTTTATTCTCCACAATGATACAGGCAGAAGCATTCAGTACATTCTCTCTCCGGCCATTGAGAAAAAGACAGAGAAGGATGGAAAGGAGAGCTGGGAACAGGTGGAAAGCCTGGCGGGTTTCTGCGGCTATCTGACGGAGCTTTCGGAGGAATCTGTCCGTCTGGCCGTGCCATGGAAGGGCAGCTTCGCCCCTGACGGTCCTGGAACCTACCGCTTGAGAATTCAGGTGCTCTCTGAGGAGGAGCTTCGTTTTGGCGTGGAGGCAGAATTCGAGGTAGCAGATCATGGATAAGGTTCTGCTTTTTGTGCTGACAGCAGGCGTATTAGGAGCGGCTGCAGCAGTTTCAGCCTCCATATACTTCCTTATAAAGAGAAAGCGGTTTTGGCGGAGGGCTCTCACAGCAGCCATGCTTGCAGAGCTGGCGGCTTCGTCTGGAGCTATGGGACTTACCTGGTTCTGCATTCTGATGGAGGACTTTGAAAGGCTGAACCAGATGATTTCCGTTGTATCCCTTACCGTGGCGGGAGAGTCGATTCTGGTCATCGGTCTGTGGGGAATCGGGAAAATCTGGGAGAGACGGTGGGACGGTGAATAAAACAGAAGAAAAACAGTGAAAAACTGATTTACAACCAGAAAATCATGTGCTATACTCTATGACGTACAAACGCGCCGGCGCTCAGCTTTTTGAGTTCCTGACAGAAGCTTGGTGCACGGTAAGAATTATTTTTATTATAAGGAGGAAATCACCATGATTTCAAAGGAGAAAAAGTCTGCTATTATCGCTGAGTACGGAAGAAAGCCTGGAGATACAGGTTCACCGGAGGTTCAGATTGCTATCTTAACAGCAAGAATCACAGAGCTCACAGAGCACTTAAAGGCAAACCAGAAGGATCATCACTCCAGACGCGGTCTGTTAAAGATGGTTGGTCAGAGACGCGGTCTCTTAGACTACTTAAAGAAGACAGATCTGGAAGGATACCGTGCTTTAATCGAGAAGTTAGGCATCAGAAAGTAATGAATGACATTAGGGTGGAGAAATCCACCCTAATTATTTACGCTCATCAGGAAACATCGTTTCCGGCAGAAGACAACAGGTTCTGTGGAAGACGTGATCCGAGACCGCTGATGTAGGCACAGGAGGAGAGCCGGGAAGGCTTTTGATATCCGGCAGGTTCTGCGCCCAGATCAGTAGTTTCGGATACTTCCGCAGGTTCCCTCTGCCATTTGGCAGGCAGGGAGAGGAAACAGGAGACAACAGTTTTTGAACAAGGAAATTTGAAAAGGAGACCTTTCTATGTATAAGAGTTTTTCAATGGAGCTGGCCGGCAGAACACTGACAGTAGACGTCGGCAGAGTGGCAGCCCAGGCAAATGGCGCTGCGTTTATGCATTATGGAGATACCACGGTTCTGTCCACAGCGACAGCTTCCGATAAGCCGAGAGACGGCATTGATTTCTTCCCGTTAAGCGTAGAGTTTGAGGAGAAGATGTACGCAGTTGGAAAGATTCCGGGAGGATTTAATAAGAGAGAGGGAAAGGCGTCTGAGAACGCAGTTCTGACTGCCCGCGTCATCGACCGCCCGATGCGTCCTCTGTTCCCGAAGGATTACAGAAACGACGTTACCTTAAACAACCTGGTTCTGTCCGTTGATCCGGAGTGCAGCCCGGAGTACACAGCTATGCTGGGCTCTGCCATTGCAACCTGCATCTCTGACATTCCGTTTGACGGTCCCTGTGCGACCACACAGATCGGCATGATCGACGGAGAGTTTATTGTGAACCCGACTGCAGCCCAGAGAAAGATTTCCGACATGGCTCTGACAGTGGCTTCCACCAGAGAGAAGGTTATCATGATTGAGGCCGGAGCGAAAGAGGTTCCTGAGGATGTGATGATTCAGGCTATCTTTAAGGCTCATGAGGTAAACCAGGATATTATTAAATTTATTGATACAATCGTAGCTGAGTGCGGAAAAGAGAAGCATTCTTACGAGAGCTGCGCAGTTCCGGAGGAATTATTTGCAGCAATCAAGGAGATTGTACCCCAGGAAGAGATGGAGGCGGCAGTCTTCACAGACGAGAAGCAGAAGAGAGAAGAGAACATCAAGGCTATCACAGAGCGTCTGGAGGAGGCTTTTGCAGAGAACGAGGAGTGGCTGGCAGTCCTCGGCGAGGCAGTTTACCAGTACCAGAAGAAGACAGTCAGAAAGATGATCTTAAAGGATCACAAGCGTCCTGACGGCCGCGGCATCACAGAGATCCGTCCTCTGGCAGCTGAGATCGACATTGTGCCGAGAGTCCACGGCTCTGGTATGTTCACCCGCGGACAGACTCAGATTTTAAACGTATGTACGCTGGCTCCTCTGTCTGAGGCTCAGAAGATCGACGGTCTGGATGAGAACGAGACAAGCAAGAGATACATGCACCACTATAACTTCCCGTCCTACTCCGTAGGAGAGACAAAGCCGTCCAGAGGACCGGGACGCCGCGAGATCGGCCACGGCGCTCTGGCTGAGAAGGCCTTAATTCCGGTACTTCCAAGCGAGGAGGAGTTCCCATACGCAATCCGTACTGTTTCTGAGACAATGGAGTCCAACGGATCTACTTCTCAGGCCAGCATCTGTGCTTCCACCCTGTCTCTGATGGCGGCAGGCGTTCCGATCAAGGCTCCGGTAGCTGGAATTTCCTGCGGCCTTGTAACTGGAGACACAGACGACGATTACATTGTACTGACAGATATCCAGGGCTTAGAGGACTTCTTCGGAGACATGGATTTCAAGGTAGGCGGAACTCACAAGGGAATCACCTCCATCCAGATGGATATTAAGATTCACGGCCTGACAAGACCAATCATCGAGGAGGCTATCGCCAAGACGAGAGAGGCGAGACTTTACATCCTGGATGAGATTATGAACCAGTTATTGCAGAGCCTAGAAAGAGGTAGGCGAGTTCGCTCCGAAGATCGAGCAGATTACCATTGACCCTCAGAAGATTGGCGATGTAGTAGGAAAGCAGGGCAAGGTGATCAACAAGATCATCGAGCAGACAGGCGTGAAGATTGACATCAGCGACGACGGAAGCGTTTCCGTCTGCGGCACAGATAAGGCTATGATCGACAAGGCCATTTCTATTATTAAGAGCATTGTCACAGAGATTGAGCCGGGACAGATTCTGACAGGAACGGTTGTCCGCATTATGAATTTCGGTGCTTTTGTGGAGCTGGCTCCCAATAAGGACGGTATGATCCACATTTCCAAGCTTTCTGATAAGAGAGTGGCGAAAGTGGAGGATGTGGTAAATATCGGAGACGAGGTTACGGTAAAGGTTATCGAGGTTGACAAGATGGGCCGCATTAACCTGAGCATGAAACCAGGCGATCTGAATCAGGAAGCTCATAAAGAGTAGGCTTGACAGGGCTGCTGTAAAACAGAAAGACAGTTTTACAGCGGCCCTTTTTTAAACAGGAGGACAGGTATGCTGGAAGTATCGGGAATCTACAAAAAAATTTAAGAAACGCCAGATTTTAAATGGGGCGTCATTTACGGCGGTTCCGGGACAGTGCGTAGGCATTGCCGGGGGCAACGGATGCGGAAAAACGACGCTTTTATCAATTCTGGCGGGGGTGAGCCGGCCGGATCAGGGAAAGTATCCGCTTCGACGGGGAAGAGGCTGTGGGAAGGCGTTCTGTCTTTGAGAAAAGGGCGGCCTATGTTCCCCAGGAAAATCCTCTGATTCCAGAGCTGACGGCCAGAGACAATTTTGCCCTCTGGTACAGGGGAGACAAAAAGAAAATGGAGAGGGATCTGGAACAGGGAGTGGCCAAGACATTGGGGATCTCCCAATTTTTAGACGTTCCGGCTGGAAAGCTGTCAGGCGGCCAGAAAAAACGTCTCAGTATTGCGGCGGCCCTCTCCAATCAGGCGTCTCTTCTGATTATGGACGAGCCGGGAGCGGCCCTTGATCTGGGGGCGAAGGAGGAGATACTTCACTACATTCGCACCTTTACACAGGGGGGAGGAACGGTGATCCTCACCTCCCATGAGATGCCTGAGCTTCAGGCCTGCAGCGCGCTGTATATTTTAAAGGAGGGAGTGCTGATTCCTGAGAACATAGAAAACGGGGTGGAACCGGAAAAACTGATTGGTAAATTCTGACAAAATCAGTCAAAATTCTTAAAGATTCTTTACAAAATTGCCTAATCTGATGACGAAATTGGGAAAATATGTTAGAATAAACTTCATCTAAACAAGAGGAGGAAAACGGTATGAAATGCCCTTATTGTGATCAGGAAATTCCAGATGGGAGCGCTGAGTGCCCCGTATGCAAAAAGAATCTGATGGAAGCTTCAAACGAGACTGAGCCGAATGGAGCGGCAGGCGGAGAGAACCAGAGCGGCCAGACAGAAGCCGGCTCTGCAGGAGAGCCGGCGGAGCTGGCTGTGGCAGAGAAAAAGCCCAATAAGATATGGATGGCCGGAGCTGCTGCGGCAGCCGTGGCAGTGGTCGGCGGCGTGGCGTTCTGGCAGATGAATAAGCCGGATCCCAAGGATGTGGTCATTGACGCATTTAAGGGCGTAGTGGCAGAAGGACAGACCGATCCCATGGAGGAGATTTTTGGATGGAAGGCCCTGGGAGAGAAGCTGTACAGCGATTCCTACCAGGTAGGCATGAATCTGACTCTGGGGGAGCTGTTAGGCAGTTCAGAGCTTCAGGGAACGGGCTTCAGCATCAATGCCAGGGAAGACAGAAGCAGCAGTACCATGGATATGGATCTGGGATTCCAGTACGGCGACATTCCTATGTTCAACGCGAAATTTTACCTAGATAATTCGGAGATGGCCATTGCCCTGCCGCCGGATATGACGAACAAGGTATTTACGCTGAATCTGGAGGAGGATTTGAATACCCAGATTGCCAACTCCCCGTATCTTGGAAAGAGCTTAAGCGACATGGGAATGGATCTCCAGGCTTATGCCGACTATATGAAGAAGGCCAACGAGCTGTCCCATTCAGAGACTCCTATGTTTGATTTCGGCGCACTCTGGGACAGATATAAGACAGGAAGCAAGGCTGTGGATAATCTGAAAGCGGCCATGACAGTGGAAAAGGGCGAGAGCAAAAGCTGCCCAGTGGGAGACGCAGAGGTCGAGTGCGACGGATACGACGTAGTTCTCAGCAACGCTGCCCTTGTTCAGTTCTTCACAGAGACAAAAGACTTCTTCCTGGCTGATGAAACCTTGAAGAAGGATATGATTACCTACCTGGAGCTGGTTTACGATCTGAACGCGTCCCTGTACGGCTCTGAGGAGATGGCTCAGCTTTACGGCATGGAGAGCCCGGATATGACTCCGGAACAGCAGCAGACAGAGCTTTGGACCTCAGCGGATGAGGAGGTTGAGGCACTTCTTTCTCAGCTGAAGGGAGCTATGGGAGACGTTACTCTGGCAGTTTACGTGACAGATGACGGAAAACTGGCGTCCTTTGACTACAGCACAGAGCTTTCTCTGGCAGAGCAGACGGTAGAGGCTGAGACAGAGGCTGCAGAAGAGGAATCAGCGGCGTCTGCAGAGGCAGCCGATATCTTGAAGCTGTACGGAACTGTAAACTTCAGAGGCGGTTACAGCCAGACCGCGAATATAGAGGCGAACCTTACAGCCGAGGAGCCGTCCGGCGAGAAGATTGTCATCGACATGGCTAAAATGGGAGAGTACGAAAAGGATAAGCTCTATCAGGCCCAGCTGGCGCTTCAGGTAGAGGCGGCAGGCGAGAAGATGCTCTTCAGCATGAGCGGCGAGTACGACATTCCGACAGCCAATTACACCATTGACGCTTACGCAGAGGAGAATGACACGGAGGTTGGAAGCATCCGCATAGACGGTATTATGGAGGATCTGGTTCCAGGCGAGTCCTTCAACGCGGTAGTTGACTCTCTGAGAGTGACAGCCGGTCCGGCAGACGAGGGCATGCTTTTAGCAGAGCTGTCTGGAAGCTATGGAATCAAGCCTTTAGAGGAGGCCGTTTCCAAACCGGAGGGCGAATCCTTTGATATTCTGGCAGCTACAGAGGAAGAGTGGAATACGGTGATTATGGAACTGTATATGGGACTTACCTCCATGCTGAGCGGAGCTGGCCTCAGCTAAAGAAAAGGATAACAGAATTTCATGGGACGATTTTTGACGATTTTAAAAATTGAGATGAAGAGGGCGTTAAAAAGCCTCCCCTATTTTCTGGCAGGAGCAGTTGTGCTGGCGGTATTAGCCGGCACAATTGCTTTTTCTGCAAACAGGATGCTTTACGGGGAGCAGTCTGTGGGAAGCATTCAGGTAGGAGTGGCGGTGCCCGAAGCGGATCGCGGCGCAAAATGGATCATGTCTATGGTGTCCTCTCTGGAGAGCGTGTCCAGCCTCTGTGAATTCGTCTATCTGGACGAGGAGGAAGGACGCAGGCAGATGGAGAAGGGGGCGATCTACGCCCTTATGCTGATACCGGATCAGCTGCTGGAGGGAATTATGAACGGGACCAACGATCCTGTGACGATTGTATTTCCAGAGCAGGCCGGGCTGGAAGCTTCGATTTTCCGGGAACTGACAGATGCGGGAACAGAAATTTTAAAGACTGCCCAGGCCGCTGTTTATAGCACAGATGAGCTCTTAGGGGATATGGGAAGAACCGGCCAGATTCCGCAGGCAGAGTCAGATCTGAACCAGATGTATCTGAAATATGCCCTTTCCCGCTCTGTCTATTTTAAAACGGAGCAGGTGAGCGCATCGGGAGATGTGACCACAGAGGTGTTTACGGAATTTCCTGCGCTGTGCTGGCAGTTCTTCTTCTGGGAATTCCTGCGTCTGGATTTC
>ENA-OQAB01000928-OQAB01000928.1-human-gut-metagenome-genome-assembly--contig:-NODE-928-length-14685-cov-2.622956_pt1 | contig 14685 bp, 16 predicted proteins | sample MGYA00242490_ERZ504517 | MGnify/ENA primary metagenome ERZ504517 (study PRJEB26092, sample SAMD00036298) | human gut metagenome | host: Homo sapiens | study: EMG produced TPA metagenomics assembly of...
AACGCTGGGGACGACATTTGTCGCTTTGATCTTTAGTGTTACCTCTGCCACCGATAGTATGCCGGTTTGTATGTATGTAGCGATCGGTTTCGCTTTAGTCGCCGCTATCGTGAGTTGTCTCCGTATCTCACAGCCCGTTCCCATGCGTGGAAGGTGAGTAGGAAGATACGATTTCTAATAGGGTCTCACCGTAGTTCTCTATGATCTTTTTGCCGATTCCGGGTATCTTCAACAGTTCTTTCGAGTTCGTGGGCAAAGTGTTGCAAACGCCAATTAAGGCTTTCTGTTGCAAGATCGTGTAAGGAGGCAACTCCTTTTCTACGGCAAGCTCGTATCTCCATTGTTTCAAACGGGCATATAGCTCAGGATGTAAGACATCCGTGGAGACGGGGATCTTTTCCGCTTCCGTCGATTTCCGCGTCGATTTCTGCTTGCTGGCAACAGCCGACTCCTCAATGTTCGCTTTAGCCTTGGCGGATAGATAGTCGATGAGACGAAAACCATCTTGGCAGGCTTTTAATGTAGCGACCTTGATCGTAAGCTCATCGCTGAAAGCTTTTAATGCGGATGTAAATGCCTTACGGGCCTCTTTATTGTCGATCTCTACATCGGAAGCCTCTATCAAAGGGAGGCAATAGGTCTCGATCTTTTCCAGAAAGTAAGCGCAACCTTTTCGGATGCGGTCTTGTATATGCTCGTCCGTATCATAGAGATTCGTGCTGGAGATCATACGGGTGAGTTGCTGGCAGAAACGTTCGCCTACTTCTACTATATCCGAACGGAAATAATCCCGTACCCGGGGATATTGGTTGCTTAATTCCGGGTATAGTTTTTGCAGATGGGTGTATGCCGCGTAAGATGTATATTGCAACTTTTGTTGTACGGGATTGAAGTCGAATAGCTCGGTTGCCAATCTCAAATAATACTGTTGTTGGGCTTGACGCAGTTGGTCTTCACACGGTTGACGCTCCGAGAGGGAAGAGGTATAACTTAATATCTTCTCATCGCTAATCATGGCGTTTCGAGTGATCGGGCTACTTAATACCATTCCTTCCAATGTCTTGCAACGGCTCAAAGCAACGTAGACTTGTCCGTGTGAGAAGGCGGCGGATGCGTCGATGATGGCATGCTCGAAAGTCAAGCCTTGGCTTTTATGGATCGTGATCGCCCAAGCGGTTTTCAGTGGGTATTGGCTGAAAGAGCCGGCGATTGTCTCCGTGATATCCTTCGTGTTCTCGTCGATCGTATATTTCACGTTTGTCCATGTCTCCCGGTCTACGGTGATATCGTTTCCTAATTCGTCGGATACGATAATCTTGCTCGGGCTGATGAAGACAATTCGGCCGATCTTTCCGTTATAATATCGCCTTTCGCCGGAAGAGTCGTTTTTTACGAACATGACTTGAGCGTCTTGCTTTAGCTCCAATACCTCGTCGGTCGGGTAGGAGTAAGCTGGAAAGTCATCCTTGATCTCCGCCTTGTACGTATAAGCCGGGCCGGGTAATTCTTGCAACTTCCGGTTATTGATTTGCTGGGCTTGATAATTATGGGTTGTCAGCGTGATATAACCTGCTTTGTCATTTGGTTTAAAATTGGGGATATAACGTTGGTTTAAGGTGTGTAGCGTATTCTCGTCGAAGCGGTTTTCCCGGATATTGTTCAATAAGCGTACGAACGTATCGTCCGCTTGGCGATATACTTGAGTTAATTCGATGCAAAGATAATCACTTTCGGAAAGAGCCTTACTGTCAAAAAGAAGGGAGAGGCGTAATGTTCTCTCAACAAATTCCATTCGTCCTCCTTCGCTACGGGGGCTAATTGTTGTAAATCTCCGATCAATAATAATTGAACGCCCCAAAGGGTTTATTCCTATCCCGATAACGACGTAGCATATCACTGATAGCATCCAGCAAATCGGCACGTACCATACTGACCTCATCAATCACGAGCAGGTCCATACTACGGATGATATTGATCTTATCCCGGCTGAATTTATGAGAATAGGATTTATTTTGCCCGGAGGCCATTTCGCTACCCGGTATATACGGTCCGAAAGGTAGCTGAAAGAAGGAGTGAATGGTTACCCCTCCCGCATTAATCGCCGCCACTCCGGTAGGTGCTACCACAATCATCCGTTTTGGGGAAGTCTCTTTAAGTTTTTTCAAGAATGTGGTCTTCCTGTTCCCGCTTTTCCGGTAAGGAAGATGTTGGTTCCGGTATTTTCCAGATAGTTGAAGGCAAGGTCCAATTGTAAATTCGTCTGCATCATATTTAAGCTGTTTAGGTGAATTCACAAATGTACGTATAATCTTTCAAACGTCCTTCTCAAATGGAAAATAAACGGAGTAACTGCGCTAAAATCTACATCCCTTTTTCCTTTTTAGGAAGAGATTGATATACGATATCGTAGGATTGTTTTATAAGCTCTTTGATCTTGTTGTCGGGTACATCTTGATTAAAATAGACACTAATCCAGTATTTTTTATTCATATGCCAACCGGGTGTTATGCCAGAGTATCGAGCTTGCAACTCTCCCGATTCATTCGGGTCACATTTGATACAGCAAAAATCAAATACTTCGATATTTACGAAGCAGAACCATTTACTTCCTACATAAAAGCAAAGAACGTCCCGACTGTATTTATCAGGAACATTCGTGAAAGGCATTTTTTCATAAACACCATTCAACGAAAGGCAATATTCCCTAAACTCTTCAATATTCATAACATTCGTATGTATGATAGATTATAGCGATATCCTATAGACTAAGAAACTCAATGGTTGGACGGAGACTTCAGTAGCGGGAGCCTCTAGTTCCACCGCTGATTCAATGGGTATGACTGTTTCCGGTTTACCCAATGTGTTCTTCGCTTCTAAGTCTGAGGCATGTAAGACCATCAACTTTCCTTTATGCTTGCCGGATGAGATTCCGTTTAGGTTTAATTGGATCTTTTGCTCTGGATGCCGGTATTGACGATTTTGATGATGAGCTCGTTTGTGCCTTTGTCGAGGGCGGCTGTGGCGAATAGCTCGCTTTGCCCGGTAACGGCTTCTTTGTTCATCGTCAGGGGCAATACGTTTGTTCCGGCATTGTGCCCGTATAATTGTTGTACATAGTAGTTAGGAGTTTTCACGATGTTTAGGTTGTTGAACCAGATTAAGTCCGGACGCCATTGCCACGCATCGACATGTGCGAATAAAGGGGCGTATGTACATAATTCCACCACGTCGGCATTCCGTTCAAGACCGGTCATAAACGCAGCCTCGCATAATGCGGTCAGGAAGCTATTCTCCCGGTTAGTCGGGTGGCAAGCATATTCACCGGCGAACACTTTGGGGCCTTGCCGATCATACGAATCATATCGTTTGGCACTATTTAGGAACCATTCCGGTGAGCGATAGAAATGTTCATCCACCAGATCTACTTTTAAGCGTTTCATCTCCGGCCATAGATATTCGAAATCTTTTCCTTCCGAATCAGGACCGGAACTGCCGATGATTTTGATCTCCGGATATTTGGCTCGGATGGCTTTCACGAATGGTTCGAGGCGTTCGGGATATAATGGTCCCCATTGCTCGTTGCCGATAGCGATAAATTTCAGATTAAAAGAAGCCGGATGCCCCATATCCGCACGCATTTGCCCCATTGGGAGGTAATCGGGCCATTGGCGAATTCGATTAAGTCCAAGGCATCGTCTATATAAGGTTGTAATTTATCTACCGGCACATGCTGGTCCATACCCTCATTCTCAAACTGGCATGACAGCCCGCAATTCAATACAGGCAGGGGCTCGGCTCCGATATCTTCGCTTAATTGGAAATACTCAAAGAATCCCAAACCGTAAGATTGATAATAATCCGGGAATTTCTTGTGAGGAAATGTATAATTCCATCGGCTGATATTGATAGGCCGGTTCTCTACGGGGCCTACCGTATTTTTCCATTGGTAGCGTGTGGCGATGGTTGTACCCTCAACGATACATCCACCCGGGAAACGAAAGATTCCCGGCTTTAGATCTTTCAACGCTTGTGCCAGATCGCGGCGTAGGCCGTTCGTGCGATTGTTGAATGTTTTTTTCCGGGAAAAGGGAGATATGTTCCATATCCAAAGTACCTGCCGTTTCCATCGTGATGCGTAGGCGTGATTTAGCCTCGGTAGCTTTGGGAGACAAGATAACGGAATATTTCTTCCAGTCTTTTCCTTTTATCTCTAGGTGTTGTGTCTCATAAATATCGTTATCCCTGTTTACTAATTCAATACGTAGTTTGATCGGGTTATTGGTCTCGGTACGGGCATATAAGGAAAAGTCGTAATTTTCGTCAGCCTTTATACCGATACCTTTGAAGCCTTCGTTCTCCAGACCGGTTCCGGTGATTTGCCCGGTATAAGTCAGGTGTGCGTAATGGGGGTTTTTGTTGAAACAGGGATTCTTCTCAGCTATACTTACATCGCCGAAAGGCTCCCAACCTCCCATGGATTCTCAAACTCGAAGGAGCGGTTCTTGATTAGCTCCGCATACAATCCTCCATCTGCCCCGAAATTGATATCCTCGAAGAAGATTCCATACATGGTTGACTGGATAGGCGAGCCTACTTTCTGTATATCGATGTCAAACTCATGGACAGGAACGATGTCTTGTGCGGTCATGCAGTTTACACCTACACTTAAGAGGAATAAAGCCGCGGTTTTTTTCATGTTCTTTCTTCTCATATTCTATGTTTTTCAATAAATAAAGATTTAGACAATCAAATTCGCTATCATCTGTATAAACAAGATCAGGAATACCATCGCTATCGGATAAACCGTCGCATAAGCCACGCTTGGGGCTGGGCTGTCTGTCATAGAATCTGCGGCGGCAAGTCCCGGGGTACTGGTCATACCACCGGCGATTGTTCCGACTAAATCGAGAATGTTGATCTTAAAGAAATAATATCCAGCTAATACGGCTATAATCATAGGGATCATTGTTATAGCGATACCGACTCCGAATAAAGTTAAACCGCTTGATTGGAAAGTGGAAACCAGATTTACACCGGCGGATGTCCCGACCTCGGAGAGGAATAGCAATAATCCCAATTGGCGAAGCAGGTTATTAGCGGAACCGGACATTGACCAGATGATCGGACCTGTTTTTCCGATGGCGCTTAATACCAAGGCAACCATAAGGATACCGCCGGTTAGTCCCGGAGAGAATGAGAAGGAATCCGAGAAGGATATATTTAATTTTCCAAACAATACGCCTAATACGATACCCGAATAGCGATCGGGAAAAAAGATCTGTATCCGAAAGACGTTTCTCATCATTGCCAATGAATTGGGCGAGTTCATTTACGCTTTCTTTCTCGCCGGCGACCATCAACTTATCTCCAAACTTCAACACCAAATTAGGTTCCGGGGAAAGGTCGATTCCGCTTCGACGTACACGGGTTACCGTACAACCGAAAGTTCCTTGTAAATTTAAATGGCCTAGCGATTTATTGATAATGCTCTTATTGGTCAGTAACAGGGATTGCAAGGTCTGTCCGCCACTTAACGGCAGATCTCCCTCGATACGTTCTCCCAACAATAATGTCAGTTGCTCCAAGGCTTTGTCGTTACCTACGGCCTTCAGTAAATCTCCCTCGTTAAGCGTGGTATGGGGAGTTGGCATAGATATGACATTGTCGTGTTTTATACGGGAGACTACCGCTCCGGTCATGGCCCGTACCTGCAATTGTGCCAAACTCTTTCCGCAGATGTTTTTATTCGTGACTTTAAATGCGGCGGTATGTAATGTAGGATATTGGCTTTTCCGTTGGGCTTCCAGCGCTTTGGCCTCGGCTATCAAATCCTTGCGAAGCATTTTGGGCAATAGTTTCACGAAAAGGATCACGCCGATTACGCCGAACGGATAAGCGATGCCATAGGCGATGGATGCTGCGGATGATTGCGTGGAGTCGATCGCTACCGCCAAACCGGGCGTACTCGTCAATGCCCCGGCGATCAGACCGACGATACTCGGGGTATCGATATCCAAGATATACTTGAATAAGATTCCTGTCAAGCATGCCGAACCGACAATTAATAACGTCAGGATAATGAGTGTCTTGCCTTTGGAACGGAAGGAGTCGAAAAATCCGGGGCCCGCTTGGATACCAATGGTAAAGATGAATAACACCAACCCCATATTCCCTAATTCCTTGGGTATGATAAGCCCCAAAATGACCGAATAACAGGGCGATGAAAATAACTGCCGATACATCTAGCGAAAGACCTTTGATCTGTATCCGGCCTAGCATGAATCCAAGCGCTATGATCAGAAACAGGGCAAAATAAGAAGACTGAAGTAATGTTTCAAACATGTCAGATAGTTTTGAAGTGAAGCTGTTAAAGATGCAAAATTAAACTTTTTAGCCCATTCGGGCAACGGCTTGGCAGGATTTCTGTACCTTTGTGCCATATTTTAGAAAAGAGAAAGTAAAGAGCATAAGCGTGAGACGATATTTTATATATCTGGGATATAACGGAAAGAATTTTCGGGGCTGGCAGATCCAGCCGAATGGTATGACGGTGCAGCAATCTATAGAGGAGGCCTTGGCCATCTTGATGCGTACGCCCGTGCCTATTGTGGGGGCCGGCCGTACCGATGCCGGCGTACATGCCCACTTGATGATCGCACATTTTGATTGGGAGGAACCGATCGGGGATTTGGTATTCCTCGCGGAAAAATTGAATAGGCTCCTGCCCAAAGATATCGCCGTTTATAAGATCGTGCCGGTCGTACCGGAGGCGCATGCCCGCTTCGACGCTACCTCGCGAACCTATAAATATTATGTTACGACAAAGAAAGACCCGTTTAATCACGAGCTGGTTTATAAGCTTCCCGGTCGTTTGGATTTCGAGGCGATGAACGAGGCGTGTAAGGTCTTATTCGATTATATCGATTTTACGAGTTTCAGTAAGTTGCATACGGATGTAAAGACGAATAATTGCCATATCCAACATGCGGGTTGGACGCAAGAAGGGGATATTTGGGTGTTTACGATCCGTGCAGACCGTTTCCTTCGTAATATGGTGCGTGCGATCGTTGGTACTTTATTGGAAGTCGGAAGAGGACGTTTAACGATAGACGGCTTCCGAAACGTGATTGAGGCAAAGGATCGTTGCAAGGCCGGAACCTCCGTGCCGGGACACGCCCTGTTCTTGGTAGACGTCACGTACCCGGAAGAACTCTTTCCAGTGGAGGATTAAACCATGTGGTTAGCTCTAGCCTTCCTCTCCGCCTTCTTGTTAGGTTGTTACGAGGTCAATAAGAAAATGTCGTTAAATGGGAATGCCGTTATTCCCGTTTTATTCTTCAATACGCTCATAAGCAGTTTGATTTTCGTCCCGTTCATCTTGCTCTCTTTTTATACGGATTGCTTGGACGGGACGATGGTGTATGTACCCCGTGCCTCTTTGGAGGACCATCTGAAGGTATTGATAAAGGCGGTGATCGTCTTATCCTCTTGGATATCGGGGTATTTTGCCTTGAAACATTTGCCGCTGACGATAACCGGGCCGATCAAGGCCAGCCAGCCCGTGCTTACATTACTGGGTGCGATGCTTCTGTTCGGGGAACGGCTGAATCTATTTCAATGGGTCGGAGTCTTGCTTTCTATCGCTTCCTTTTATCTCCTTTCCTCATCGGGGAAGAAAGAGGGGATTCATTTTGCCCATAATAAATGGATCTTCTTCACGGTCCTGTCTATCTTGACCGGAGCGATGAGCGGATTGTATGATAAGCATTTGATGCGTAGTATGGATGTAATGACGGTACAAGTCTGGTTTAATGTCTATCAATGTGTTATCATGTCATTTATCCTGTTGTTTCTATGGTATCCGAACCGGAAAAAGAGCACGCCTTTCCAATGGCGATGGAATATCATCTTTATCTCCGTATTCTTATGCGTGGCGGATTGGGTGTACTTTTATGCCTTGACATTCCCGGATTCCATGATCTCGATCGTATCGATGGTACGTCGGAGTAACGTATTGGTGACATTCTTGGCGGGAGCCATCTTCTTCCATGAAAAAAACTTAAAGAACAAGGCGATCGACTTATTCCTTGTGTTGTTAGGAATGATATTCCTATATTTGGGGACAAAATAGAAAATTAGATAATGAGACGAGTTATAGTTACGTTGTTGATCTGTGTCTTTGCGTTGGGAATGAACGCACAAGATATGACAAGTGTGTTCACGGCAATGCCAGACCAATACATTCCTCAATTGGAGCACGCTTGGCGAAAGGATTTGGTGGATCTTTATACTTCAGGAAAAGAATCCCGGCTGAAAAATACGATGAATGGCTTTTCTACCTTGCAAAAGCTAACGAACGATTACCTTTTGCTACAGACTACGGAGCGTAGCACGGTAGAGATGAAATTACTTCCCTTGGTAAACAATACCTACGTGGTTTGTATGATCTCTACGGTAAACGGCCCGGTTCCGGATAGCCGTATCGAGTTTTTCACGACCAATTGGGAGCCTTTGGCAACATCCGATTTATTCACGCAGCCAACTTCCGATTGGTATATCAAGCAGGGAATAGATAAGAAAGACGAAGCCTATCAAGAGGCCGCCTCACATTTGGATATGGATTTAATTCAATATCGATTGAGTCCGGATGATCAGACTTTGACTGCCATTTATACGACTCCTCAATATCTGAGCCAAGAGGCTCGTGAGAAAATAGAGCCGTATCTCATTGAACCGAAAGTCTATACGTGGCAGAAATATCATTTTCAGTAATTCTTTCCTTATCCATCCACTCCGATATAGTTCAAGAGGTTTTTTTGCGGTACTACTGCACGGCGGTTGCGGCAATACTGCACGTGGGTTGCAGTAGTACTGCGATAAAGAGTCTTTTTTTAATGGGTAGGAGAGACTAAGATCCCTTCTTCATTAAAAAGAATTGTTATATCTCGGTCTCCTTGCTCCAGCTCGAACTCATAAGAGAGTCCTTCCGCTTTTTGAATGACATGGATATCATCGATTTGATAAGAGGCATATGCGGAGGCCTTGAATGCGGTCATCACGATATCGGGTACTTGGGAAGAGCGTATTTCCCACTCCGTATATAACCATTTGTTCTGGGTATCCAGCCAAACTTCCTTATGGATATTCTCATGAAGGATATCCACCTCGGTACCTTTTGTCTCCGTATCTATCTCAAGGATTGTCGCTCCCGGATACATCTCTGAAATGAGTTCCTTAATAGCGCTGGGGGTAACAGAGGGACGATGCTCGTTGTCGCCGTTACCATCGGTTACTTCCTTGATGAGAATACCACCTTCCGTATAATGTAGGTCTGCATCTTGCTCGCCATTTTCAACGTCGAGAACGTAAATGGTACCAGCGTCCGGACGTTCTAGCATATCTACATCGTCTATCTTCCATTTAGCGTATAGGCTTGCCTCGAAACTGTTTTTTACGGTTTGGGGCAAAGCGTTGTAAGGAAGATCGGTCTCTGTCAGCATCCAGTTGCCTTGCGGATCAAACCACGCTTCAGCCTCATATGAACCGGTGTAAAATTCTGCTTTGACATAGCCTGCCTCGTTCTCCCAACTGACACGTTGCGCATCCGGATATTTTGTGTCAAAGGCTTTTGTTACAATACTCTCAGGTGTGAATTTGTCATCATCGTCATCACATGACATGAATACGAATGAGCTGCAAACCAAAGTTGCCATTATGAATGCTTTTGTTTTCATACGATTGATTTTAATTAAAAATATATTAATACTTATCTTAGAGTGTCTATTAGTCATCGATATCAATCAAGTTCCCTTTTAAGTCGAATGTCATCTCAAGACCGTTATCTAGCTTTATCTCATAATCCCGTATCTCTTTTTCTATTTTAACAACCTTATTCGATGAATAGTTTTTCTTGATAAGGTCTTGTATTACCTCCGGAATGATCGCTGGCGGGATAGGGAGCCCATGCCGTTTAATCTCTTTCCATTCTCCTTTATGGTTAAACTCAACATTGGTCCCGTCCGTGAGGATCACGTCGTAACTGCTAATCCGGATCAGATTTTTCTCTATTTGGATATGCGATACTGGGATGTCTTTAAAATGATCCGATATGAATTGGCGGCTGGAAACCGGCAATATGTTGGTGTCACTCGTGATCTTATCGTTGCCGGCACAAGCCATGACAGATAATAATGATAAGACTATCAGTAAATAATTGATCCTTTTCATATGCCTTGTTTTTTATTATACCGCAAAGAAAAGGATGCATTTTGGAAAAAAATTGGGAATTTCGGCCGTTAATAGAATAATAATGTGAATGTATGCATGCCATTTGCGTATTGGTAATCTATCCGGATCGAATATAGATCGACTATTGATTTGACAATGGCCAACCCAAGGCCCGTCGATTCTTGTTGTTTGCTTTGGCTGGCAAAACGGGCAAATAATAATTCCTTATCAAGGGTTTTGTCGATTCCCGTATTTGCGATTGTAAGCATACGACGAGAGATCGTGATTCCTATATCCCCTTTCTCGTAATTATGGACATAGGCGTTTTTAATGAGATTGGTGATTAACGTAGTGGCCAGCGATTCATTCATGGTGCATACCAAACTCTCTTTTTCTGAAACTCGTAAGTGGAGAGCTTTTCTTTCGTATATGTCATTAATTCCTTCTAATATCTTATGGATAAGATGATTTAGGCAAATATCCCGGGTCTCGGGGAATTGTTTGTTATCTATCCGAGAAAGTAATAGGAGGGATTTATTCAACCGGATGATGCCGTTCAACGCTTGATGCAAGCCAGCGATCTCTTTCAGTTGATCTTCTGTGCAATCTGGATGTTCGCTTAATAATTCTAATTTGTTCATGCATACGGCCAATGGAGTTTGTAACTCGTGGGCGGCATTCTCTACGAAATGTCTTTGTTTGTTGTATAGCTTGTCGCTCTGGTTGACGCTTTCTTGAACGGTCTCGTTTAATATCTTAAATTCCTCGATGGGTGTAGGGTTGTTTAATGGAGGATTATATTTGCCTACTTGAAAACTTTTCAGCCAGCTTAATAGCTTATATAAAGGCTTAAAGCTTCTTTTGAATCCTCGATGGATCACGAATAAGATGCAACTTATCAATGCGATATATAAGACGGCCATGCTCCAGATAATCGTCTCGATCATATCTTCTTGTTCTAAGGTGGATAACTCCAGCGTCAGTTCGTAGAATTTACGATCTTTTGTCATGAAATAAGTGCGTAAGGCACGAACCGGTTCGTATTCTTGCTCTATCTCTATGTATACCGTAGTATCGTAGAACTCGTCCTTATCTAGTTTCGCTTCGCTTTCCGGAACCTCACGAATGTAGTACCGGGTCATGATATCCACATGATCTTTCAGCAATGTGCTGTCCGCTAAGGCGGAGCGGATGATAATCTCTTTGTAGTTCTCAAGGCTGTCATTTGTCTCGTCTTCTACCTCATGTAGAATCATAAGGCAGAAAACACATCCCCAAGCGGCGAAAATGACCAATATGGGGACAAATAAATTGCGGAGGGTGTAATGGATTAGCTTCATATTTATTCCTCGTCGGTCATTTTGTAACCGAAGCCATAGACCGCCTTTATTTCGGGGATGGCTCCGGCGGCTTTTAATTTCTTTCGCAAGTTTTTTACTTGGCTATAGATGAAGTCGAAATTATCGGCTTGGTCTATATAATCTCCCCAGACGGACTCGGCTAAAGTAGCTTTGCTGATCAAACGGTTGGGGTTGGATATGAAATAGTAGAGCAGATCGAACTCCTTACGGTTCAATACGATCTCTTTCCCGTTTATATAGACGGAATGTTTATCGGGATATATCGTTAGGTTCGCTAAAGACAGTTGCAATTCCCCATCTTGTTGCTTGCGGCGGATAACGCTCTTGATGCGGGCGTTCAATTCCGCCAGATGGAAAGGCTTGGTCAGATAATCATCGGCCCCAAGATCTAATCCTGTAACTTTATCCTCGATAGAGTCTTTTGCGGAGATAATGATGATACTGTCTTTCTTGCGTAAGGCCCTTAATTCCTTCAAAAAGGGTAAAGGCCGCTACCTCCCGGAAGCATGATGTCCAATACGATACAATCGTAATCATAATCATTTATTTTAAGAGAAGCTTCCCGGAAAGAGGAAGCGCTCTCTACCACATATCGTTCTTTTTCAAGAGAACGAACGATAACTTCTCTCAGTGCGTTTTCATCTTCGACTACCAGAATTTTCATAGGCTAGCTTGTTAATCACACAAAGCTACTGAAATATTCTGATAAAAATCTGGAATAAGAAAAGATTCAGTATCGTTCTACTTCAATAATTGGGCCTCTGAGTTAAACGTGAGACGAACCTCATTGTTCTCATGCTCTAGTTTGAATACGTAAAATGTTCCCGAAGGCTTGTCTATTTGTGTCACCTCATCTATCTTATATTCATGATAAGCCGAATTTGTTAGGTTATCCATGATGTCTACGGGAACATCTTCGGCATGGATATCGAATTTCGTACTTAGCCACTCGTTATTTTTGCCGAGCAGAACCTCTTTCTTAACGCCTTTATCCTTGATGTCGACTTTCTACACCTGCCGGCATCTTTTATCGTAAATCGGTAATGGTCGCCCCCGGATATTTATCTGGATCACCTTTTGAATCGCTTGAGAGACCGATTTGTCATCGAAACCTTGTTTCTTTTGTTGGCAACCTACGGTGAGGAATAAGCAGCAGCTCATGAATAAAATGGCTGTAAATGATACTTTTAGTTTCATAACGTTTAAGTTTTCTATTACAAACAAACGGGTGACAGGCAAAGTTTTTTCCAAATAAGTTAATTTTCCATGATATGTTTTTCTTCCTTTGTCGTCTTGATTATAGAAATGGAACTTGAGACGTTTAAAATAACCGTACTACCTCTCCGGCAGAAGATGTTGAATTTCTCCCGGAGACTGGTTGAGGACGCAGCCGATGCTGAGGATGTGGTGCAAGAGGCATTCATAAAGCTTTGGTATATCCGGGAAAAACTGGATGCCTACCATAGCGTGGAGGCGCTGGCTATGCAGGTTACGAAAAATCTCTCATTGGATAAGATAAAGTTGCGAAAGCCGCAGGGATCGGAGTTGGAGAGCGTTACATTGATATCGGAAGCGGTAAGCCCGGACGAACAACTGGAGCAAAAGGATGCCGCCGAGTGCATACGGCGCTTGATCGCCCAGTTGCCCACTTTGCAGCAAACCATTATCCGGATGAAGGATATAGAAGGCTATGAGTTAGCCGAGATCGCGGAGATCACGGCTACACCGGTCGAGAATGTCCGGGTGAATCTCTCAAGGGCTCGGAAAAAGATACGGGAACAGTTTTTACAATTAAATAAACAAGAGAAATGGACATAGACGAGTTATTAAACCGATATTTTGAAGGAGAAACCTCTTCGGAAGAAGAGCGGGAACTTCGAGCCTTCTTTACTTCCGGGAATGTTCCGGACAGGTTGGCGGTCTATACGCCTATGTTTACCTATTTGGAGGAAGAGAGTCGGAAGGAACGACAGCCGGATGAGGCATTGATTCCGATTGATGAGGATATCCTTTTTATGCTGGATGCGGAAAAGGTGGAGGAAAAGAAGACATTTACTTTACGATCCGTGTTGTATTTGGTATCCGGTATCGCCGCCAGTTTCTTGCTGCTTTTGGGGCTTAACCATCTGTTGAATCCGGTAGATCCTTGTTTCTGCTCGGATAATTATGTCGTTATAAACGGTCGTTGTTATACGGATATTCATAAAGTTCGCTCCATGGCGCTGGAAGCTTTGCAGGAGGTGGCCACACCTGCGGATGAGTACTTTCCGGAAGCGGATCGTGATGAGGCCGACCGTATGATTATTGATAACCAATTGAACGAGCTTCGTTCTTTATTTGATGATAATGAATAAAAATACTGTAAATATGAGACGGTTCAAATACATGTTATGGTTGCTGGTGGCGGTATTTTGCTTAATGCCTTGTGGTGTCTCGGCTGCCGAGACACAGAAAGACTTGAAGATTCAGGAAGTCTTTCAACGATATGGTAAAAAACGTAATGTCACGATGGTGGAGTTGTCTAACGAGATGTTGGAAACGTATGGCATGACTCGTTATAAGAGTATTACGATCAAAGATGATCCGGAAGCCCTGCGGTTTACCCGCCAATGTCTGGAAGCGGACCAGAAAGGGGCCCGGAAGATCAAAGAGGTGACGGACGATGGAGGGGTAGTCTCCGCTTATTACCAGTTGAAGGGCGTAGAAGCAGATATCAACCGTTTTGTCCTTTTTAAGGTCAGCAAGAAAGGGGTAATAACCTTGGTGTACATTGAGGGAGATTTGGATAGTGATGATTTAATCACGCTATTATTTACGAAGAAAGATTTATAAACAAACAAACAGATAGGAAGATGAAAAGAATACTTTTAGTCTTAATGGCTTGCTTCCCCGGTTAATCGGGTTGATGGCCGCTGAGGTTGAGCCTTTGGCTGGGGATACGATTATCACCCTTGAGAGAAAACGTATCGAGGTGAAAGATAATGGCGATCGCATGAAAGTCAGGGTGTATGAGGTAGACGAGGATGGTGATTCCGTGGACGACGAGTTGATCTTCGAAGGGCATTACCGGGACGGACAAAGCTATGAACGCCGTAAA
>ENA-OQAB01000930-OQAB01000930.1-human-gut-metagenome-genome-assembly--contig:-NODE-930-length-14651-cov-2.879372_pt1 | contig 14651 bp, 19 predicted proteins | sample MGYA00242490_ERZ504517 | MGnify/ENA primary metagenome ERZ504517 (study PRJEB26092, sample SAMD00036298) | human gut metagenome | host: Homo sapiens | study: EMG produced TPA metagenomics assembly of...
CGCGGGCATCGGATACAGCTTTAAAAACGTCGCTTTCGTGGCAGCATAGCCTTACGGTATGACAGATTGGAATCAGTCGTTACGGCGCTGGAGCTGGTTTTCGACCTGCGACCATTTGCCGTTGACGTTTTTCATTCATGGAAACAAGGCTGTTGTAGCCGCTCATAATAATGCCTGGCGAAAATAACAACGACAGCGTATAATAATCATTAAAGTTTGTTCATTTTTATCTACCTCCAAGATTTTTTACTTAAGCTATGCTTCCATTGTAACTAAAGCGGGGGCTGCTAGTCAAATGGTAAGCAGCGCCTGAAAATGTAAAATATGCTGTGATTATTATGTATTTGTTTTATAATATTGCTGTGAGCTTAATTAAAGCAGAGCGTTTGCCAGCAGATTCCTTGTGGTATAATGTTGTTAGAAGATTATAAAGAAGGCGGTGTCGACGTGGGTGCACTTGACGGTATCAGGGTTCTGGATTTGTCGCGGCTTTTGCCGGGACCGTATTGCAGTATGCTTTTGGCGGACTTCGGAGCGGAAGTAATAAAAATCGAAGAACCGGGGCGCGGCGATTATTCGCGCAACTTCCCGCCATTTCAAAACGGGTTCGGGTACTGGCATTTGCAGCTGAACCGCAATAAAAAAAGCGTTGTGCTGGATTTAAAAAGCGACGCCGGCAGAGCGGCCTTTTTAAAATTGGCGCAGACGGCGGACGTAGTCTTGGAAAGCTATCGACCCGGCGTTTTAAAGCGTTTAGGTATTGATTATGAGACCGTGAGCAGGCTGAATCCGAAAATAGTTTATTGCGCGATCACAGGCTATGGCAAGCGGGGACCATTGGTCGACCAGGCTGACCACGATATCGGCTATGTGAGCCTGGCGGGCATCACGTCGATGAGCGGCGAACCAGGAGGCAGGCCGGCGATACCTGGTATTCTGATGGCGGATATGAATGCGGCGCTGATGGCGGGCATGAGTATCCTGATGGCTGTGCGCCATGCTGAGCAGACCGGGACCGGACAGGAAATAGACATCTCGCTGTATAATACGGCGCTGACCCTGATGCCGGGCGCTGCCAGTTTATATTTCGGCAGCGGTTTCGTTGCCGAACGCGGCAATAACTGGCTGACCGGTGCATATGCCAACTATAATATTTACGAAACGCGGGACGGCCGTTATGTTTCGGTAGGGTGCCTGGAGAAAAAATTCTGGAGCAACCTTTGCCTGGCCTTAGACCGCGCCGACCTTATCGATGCTCTGGACGATGAATCGCAGCATGAGCGCGTTAAGGACGAGCTGACCGAGATTTTCAGGACTAAAACCATGCAGGAGTGGACGGCTTGTTTGGAGGGGAAGGACACCTGCGTAACGCCGGTACTGAATTTTGACGAAGCGTTGGCTGCGGAGCAGACCCGTGCGAATGCAATGGTGCTGACGGTCGAAGACGAAGAGATCGGCACTTATAAGCAGCTGGGCTTTGCCATGAAAATGTCGGTAACGCCGGGAACGCTGCAAAAACGTGCTCCCAGGCTGGGTGAGGATACAGAAGCCGTTTTGCGCAGCTGCGGTTTGAGTGAAGCTGAGCTGGACCGCCTTCTGGTAAAAGAATAAAAGGCTGAAAACTTACCTGTATATTGAAAAATATGCTCCTTATAGAAATATATGCTATAATAACCATATAAAGTTTTTAATTGTTTTAAAATATCACTCTCTATATTATAATATAGAGAGTGATATTTTTATTTACTAAAAGAAAGCTGTGAAATGCTTTTGCTGCCTTGATAAAAGGTGAGCGGGGATATGGCTTGGTATATGACAGTCAGTTCACTAGGGAGTTGAGCTACAATGCAGTGTAAAAGGTCTTTAAACAGTTTGATAATGCTGATGCTTATGAGCAGCAGTCTGGTCAGCGCGCAAAGTGCCGACAGCTTTAAAACTGATGAATATAATGCGATGGGCCCTAATGTATTGGATGTAGTGAATGCAGCATCGGCCTATGCCCAGGGTTATACGGGCAAAGGCGTTATTGTGGGTATTAGTGATAGTCCTATCAATTTTCTTAATCCGGAATTTGATTTAAAACAAAATTCAGAGATGGTAAATATTGCGGATGATGGAGTTTATGATTGGGCGGATATTACGCATGGTACTCATGTGGCAGGCATCGTGGCCGCTTCTAAAAACGGCATAGGTATGCATGGCATTGCTTTTGACGCTGAGATCAAGGGGCGCTGCGGCAGGTAATGGTTACCACAATGGTTCTTTTATTCCGCGATGATCTTTATGCGTATTATTTGCAGCACCCGGAAATCAAGATCATCAATAATTCCTGGATGAGTAGTTACCAGTTGGAGAACATCAGTGATAAGGAGGCTTATGAGCTGCTGCAAAATGGCATTCTTACTCCTGGCGGAAACCCGGTATGGGAAGATAGTGTTTATAACCAAACCATTATATTTAGAGAAATGGTCGCCCAAGATAAGCTTTTAATATGGTGTGCTGGCAATGAAGGACGGACTATGGCTCATCTGGAAAGTATGACTCCGTTTTTGACCAAAGTCTAAGCAACAACTTTATTACTGTTACCGCAAGCAATGCAGAAGAATTGAGCCGTAATAATAATGGAGGTTTTGACGCAGACTGCAATTCTATAGCAACTTTTTCCAGTCTGGCTCAATATAGAGAGGACAGCACTCTAAACGCGCCGGGGGTTTATATTGATTCTGCTAACGCTAATTTTGCAGCTGATGGAATGACGGATGTGTTAATGAGTGGTACGTCCCAGGCTGCGCCAATGGTAACAGGGGTAGGTGCTTTGGTCCAGCAGGCTTTTCCTTATTTGGCTGGCAAACAGATAGCGATGTGCTGCTTAGTACAGCCAACAATATTATACGGCTGTGGACGGCTTTTTTATAAATATGCATGATGATGCAGGACAGTATAAAGTAAATATCTTTTTCACTGGTAAAAAAACAGATACTGATAAGCCTTGGAAGTAGCCTACAAAAAAATGGGTTAGTTTTTTTACTTGGGATATGGCATAAAATCGTTAGATGAGTTAAAAAAAATCGAACTGGATATTTTTTGAAAATGTACCCGTGGAGGCACTGTTCGGACAGGGTGTGGTCGATGCTGGTAAAGCTGTCCGCGGACTTGGCGCTATCAATGTACGGCGGCTGAGCGCCGGCGATATCAGCAATAGTTATACTGTGCAGGGCAAAACTGAAAAACAGGCTTTATACAGTGTGGACACTCAGGGCTATGATTCTGTCTGGAGCAACGATATCAAAGAAATACGCGCGGGTTATATTGCCGAGGATCCCCTTGGCATTGGAGGCAGCATCGATTTGGCAGGGGCAGACAGTGTTGTGAAGGATCTGCACGATCGCTGGCTTTACTATAAAACCAACTGGCTGGATAAAGTGCCGGATGACAATAACCGTTATATGGTTGAGCAATATATCAAAGACTTCAACCAGCAAATCGCGGATGCAGGGCTGGAAGGCTTGCACGCAGGATTGATAAAACAGGGTGAGGGTATTCTTAATCTGACTGGGAATAATACCTATCTGGGCAGCTCTATAGCAGCGCAGGGCACACTGCAAATAGATGGGTCAGTGGCCGGTGATGCTTATAGTACAGGCAGCGGCACGATTACAGGTAAAGGCACGGTCAAGGGCAGTTTGTATAATGATGGCAAAGTGCAGGCCGGCAGTTATGGCAGTATCGAAAATATGCAGGTTATGGGCAGTTTTAATGGCAGTGGTACGATATTGCTCAATACAGACGGTAAAAAGTATAATTGTCTTAATGTAGACGGCGATGCCCATATCGACCGGATGGAGGTTAAAGCGGCTAATAGTGCTGCCCCCGGAGTCAGCGGCGTATTTATTACTGCGAATAGCATAGTTTCAGGGAGCAGTACAGAACAGGAGTTTTCCGGGATGCTGGATGCCCAAATAGTAGTCGATAATAAAGATGGCAAGCTTACTACTTTTGTCAGTAATAATACCGGCGGCAACAGCGCTACCTTTGCTGCTTTGAATAATATGTATTTTTCGCTGGATAGTGACCGGCAAAAACAGATGTACAGGCTGTATGCCCTGGATAAAACTAATGCTGCAGCCGCTTTTTCGCAAATAGAAAATGGGATGCTGCTGGATCTGGCCCATGATGCCATGAAAAACGGCTCTGTAATGAGAGCGGTATATGAGCAGCCGGCACTGGCGCGGCAGGACGGATTGTGGATGCTGAATAACAAGCGCTGGGGACGCATTGGTGGCATAAATGGGCACGGCTATAATCTGACCATTGGCAAGGATTTTCTTTTCGATGAACATGGATATTATGGTCTGTTGTTTGATTACGGCAGCAATACTGTCAGCGGAGCTGCGGGAAGCGGCGAATATGACAGTTATTCATTGGGCTTATATGCTGGAAATAAAAACAAACCCGGCAGTATAACAGGCTTTGTCAGCTATGGTTTACAGGCCAATAAAGGTACCGCTTATCTGCCGGTACTGGGGCAGACCGCTGAAAGCGGCTATGACAGTAAAACGTTGGGGATAGGCGTTGAGTATGCCTATGATCTGGATTATGGAAAGCCGGAAGAATTGTGGCATGTCAGTCCTTATGCCAGGCTCAATTTTTACCCATTATAGGCAGAAGGCCTTTTAGAGAGCATGGTGCAGGTGTTTTTGACCGCAGTTTTGGCAGTTATAGTGATAATTATGCCGAAGGGGAGCTGGGCTTATCCTTTGACCGCAGTGAGGGTACGGGCGGTTATGGCATTCGCCTGGGTTATAAGCGTATCCTGGCTGGCGAGCGGCAGCTTATGGAAGTCTGCTTTGCTGAAGATGAATGCGGGTCCCTGCTGCCGGTACGCAGTTGGGGAGAGGGCAGGAACCATTTTGTGGCGGCGGCTTATGTCAGGCATGATTTCAGCCGAAAATGGTCGGCTGGCGGCAGCCTTAGCGGGGACTGGTCTAATGGTGGACGGGAGATCGGGGCCCGGCTTGACTTGGCTTATCATTTTTGATTTCTTAATAATAAAAAAGACAAAGCCACTGTCACACTTATCACAGTGCGGCAGTGGCTTTGTTGCGTGAGCAATCGGCACATTTACAGTGCATTTTGGGGGGGATGGCTCAGCGAACTTGGTATTTAAGTTCTTTTTCCATCAGAGCGCCGTTTTCAGGGTTGAATTTCATTTCGCCGCGTAATTCGGGGGTATAGAATTTCAACTCATATTCATAAAGGCCGTCGTCGCTGTCAAGTTTTACTTTAGTGAAGGTTGCGTTGGGGAATTCTTTGCGAACGAGGTCCTGGACATCAGCGGCAGATAGTACGACTCTGGGGCTGCCGAGAACTGTTTGGGCATCCATTTTGAATTCTTTTACAGCGCCGCCGTTTTTGAGCACTTCAACTTCATATTCGGTGTTGGTAGTGTTGTCGTAGAATTTTACTTCGTAATAAGCTGCGTATTTGTGGCTTTCGTCTTTGGTTACCAGATGAGTGCTGCCGGCAGGTACCCATTGTGCAGCGATGCTGCGTGCCTGATCGGCGTTGATGAACTCAGCGGCAAAAGCGGTTGCTGTGATTGCTAATGTACAGATTGCGGCGGCGATGATCGCCAGGATTTTTCTAGTCATGTTTTTTACCTCCTTGCGCCGTTTTCTTTATTCGGCGTTTTCTTTGTCTTTATTATAACGCGGAAAGATTAAAAGAAGATTAAAAGAAAATTTAATAAAAATTTATTTTAAAAACTTATTCGTTAATTTGCTTTTTTATTGTAAAATTCTAGTAGAAGGCTTATTGAAAAATAGGAAAGACAAGGTCTTTTTATGAAAGAAAATAAAAACTGGAAAAAACAGATCGCCTTATTCCTGATCAGCCAGAATCTGTCGATGTTCGGTTCGTCAGTAGTGGGCTTTTCGATCGTCTGGTATATTACCGTAACGACTGAGTCCGGATTCTGGATAACGCTGTCGACGTTGGCAACGCTGATTCCTCAGGTGCTGGTTTCATTGTGGGCGGGAGTATTTGCGGACAGATATAATAAAAAAACGATCATCATGCTGGCGGACGGTTTTACTGCTTTGGCGACACTTCTGGCTTTTGTGGCTTTTCATTATGGTTTTGCAAATTTAAGCTTTTTGATCTTTATCGCCTGTCTGCGTTCTGTCGGCGGCGGGTTTCAGGCTCCGGCAGTCAACGCGCTCTATCCGGAGATTGTGCCACGGGAGCATCTGCTCCGGATCAACGGTATCAACCAGATGGCGAATAATGTGCTGCTGTTGCTTTCTCCGGCAGCCGGCGGCGCTATTTTGGGTATGTTTGGGATGCAGTGGACTTTTTTAGTAGATCTGCTGACGGCAGTTATTGCCATTGCCATCATGTTCAGGCTGAAAATAGTAACAAGAGCAGCGGACAGATCTGATAGTTCGGTACTGAAGGAACTGAGGGAAGGTGTACGTTACACCTGGTCACAGCCGCTGTTAAGAGTAATGCTGGTCTGCTATGCGGTAACTTTTGTTCTGATCACTCCGGCGGCGTTTTTGTCACCGCTGATGGTAGTAAGGAGCTTCGGCAGTGAAGTTTGGAAACTGACGGCCAATGAAATGCTGTGGTCGCTGGGCGCTCTTTTGGGCGGCGCGTTTGTCGCCTGGAAAGGCGAGTTCAAAAACAAGATTACGATGATAGCGGTCTCGTTGGCAGTGTTTGGCTGCACCTTTGCGCTGATGGGACTGTCGCGGGTCTTTTGGGTGTATCTGATCTTTGATTGTATCTGCGGGATGTTTGTACCGGTACTGATAGCGTCTGAGACGGTTTTGATCCAGACTAATACGGAAAAGGGGTATATGGGGCGTGTTTTTGCATTGCTGCAGTTTGTTTCGCAGGGGATGATGCCGATTGCTATTCTTGGCTTCGGACCGCTGAGCGATCTTGTCAGGATAGAGTCGATCATGAGCGGCTGTGGCCTGCTGCTGATATGTTGGAGCCTGTATTTTAAAAAGGCGGCCGGCCGGGCGCTGCGCAGTATTTGACTGCTGGCAGGGAAACAGCATTAGGCTTGTGCTATAATAAAAATAATTGAGGAGGTTGCGCCTATGAGACTTTTATTTGTGGAAGATGAGCCTGACCTGCGTGAGGTGCTGAAAAAGCAGCTGCAGGGAAGCGGTTACAGCGTCGATGCCTGCGGCGATGGTCTGGAAGCTCTTGATTATTTACAGCTTACAGCCTATGATGCCGTCATTTTAGATATTATGCTGCCCGGAGTCGATGGGTTGTCGGTACTGAAAAAAATGCGTACTGCCGGCGATAAAACTCCGGTGCTGCTGCTGACGGCGCGGGGCAGTGTTGAAGACCGCGTCGCTGGTCTTGATCTGGGGGCTGATGATTATTTAGTCAAACCATTTGCTTTTGACGAGTTGGTGGCGCGTTTACGGGTGCTGCTGCGCCGCAGCAATGGACAGGTGTCGAACGTGCTGCAGTGCGGTGGTCTGGAAATGGATCTGAACAGCCGCCGCGTCAGCAGAGACGGGCGCGAATTGCAGCTTTCCGCTAAAGAATTTGCTGTTCTGGAGTATTTACTGCGCAATCAAGGGCGTAGTTCTTAGCACTGCGAAACAATCGAAAAACCATGTTTGGGACTATGATTTTGAGGGCGGTTCCAATGTAGTCGAACGTATATATCCGCTATCTGCGGAAAAAAGTAGATGATGGGTTTGAGAAAAAACTTATCCAGACAGTGCGCGGCGCCGGCTATGTGCTGAAGGAGACTTTATGAAAAAGCTGTCTGTTAAAATGAAAATAACCCTGTGGTATACAGGGTTGATCGTGATAATTTTGAGTGCTATTTTTACGGCTGTTTTGCTGGCAACAGACAAGGTGTTGCTGTTGGGTGTACAGAACAAGCTGGAAGAAGAGGTCTATGATTTTGCCGAAGAACTGAAGGTCGACAGCAATGGCCGTCTGCGTCTGGAGAAACTGGATTTTTTTAAAGGACGGGGTCAGGCTTGCTGTATATCACGAGAATGGTCAGATGATCACGGGCCTTGTGGCCAGCGGTCTGCCGGAAACACCCTTTGCAGACGAGCTGCTGCAGAAGGCTGGAAGTGACCAGCAAAACTGGTTTGTATATGACTTTTATTTTAAACCGCGTCATGCTGATAATTTTTACTGGGTACGTGGAACGGTACCGCTCAGTTCTGCATATGCGGAACGGGATAAGATTTTGCGGCAGTGCGCATTGTTTTTTCCGCTGCTGATCCTACTGGCTGCCCTGGGCGGCTACTGGATCACTAAAAAGGCTTTTCGTCCGGTAACACGGATCACGGAAGCTGCCGCGCAGATCAGCAGCGGCAGTGATCTGTCCAAAAGGATCGAACTGGAAGGCGCTGATGATGAGATCGATACGCTGGCGAAAACCTTTGACGGGATGTTTGCCAGACTTGAGGATGCTTTTGAAGCCGAGCGACAGTTTACCGACGATGCTTCCCACGAATTGCGAACACCGACCTCGGTGATCATCGCGCAGGCTGAATGTGGTTTACAGTCGCCTGATCTGGAAAGTAAGCAGCAGGCACTGCAGGGAGTGCTGCAGCAGGCCGGGAAAATGTCGAAGCTGGTCAATCAGCTGTTGCAGCTGTCTCGGGCGGACAGGCATAAAGAAAGCCTGCATTTGGAAGAATTTGATTTAAGCGAACTGACCGAGATGGTGGCAGAGGAAACCCAGGGGTTGGCAGAATCCAAAGCGGTCACGCTGACGGCAGAGATCGAACCGGGAATCTTAGTTAAAGCTGATCAGACTCTGCTGATGCGTATCTGGCTTAACCTGCTGACTAATGCGGTCAAGTATGGCAGGCAGCAGGGGCAGATCTGGCTTACTTTAAAGAGTGACGGTAAAAATGCGGTCGGTACTGTTCGCGATGATGGCATTGGGATCAGCGCAGCCGAGCTGCCAAAAATCTGGAAACGTTTTTACAGAGTCAATACCGCCCGCAGCAGTGGTGACGACAGCGGCACCGGTTTAGGGCTGGCGATGGTGAAATGGATGGTCGAAAGTCATGGAGGAACAGTAAGCGCTGTCAGTACCTTAGGGGCAGGCAGTACTTTCAGCTTTACGATCCCGCTGCGGCCTTCGTAAAATAAATAGGCAAACAAAAAAAGCTCACTTCGCAAGAAGTGAGCTTAAATTTCTGGTGGCCCCGGCAGGATTCGAACCTGCGACCTTTTGATTCGTAGGCAAGGGTTTTAAAATAAAATCTTGTGTAAAAATGCCCTGTAAGCGCATAAATACAGCGATTAAGGTATTTTATGTGATCTGTTGTCTGATCGTGGTAATACCTAAATTTTGGCTAAAAAGACAGTATTTTGGGGTATAAGTTCCCCAACTGTTTCCCCATAATTACAGAAGCACCGTTTATAAAAACGGTGCTTTCTTTCTAAGCAATATTATAAATATTGGCGGCTGTTTTGGCAATCTCTAAAACTTTGTCCTGCCGGCGCAGGGCATATTTGTTGGTTGTTTCTAAACGGCTGTGACCTACTACAGCGGCAATGTCTGCTGCAGCATAACCTTGAATAAACATTTCTGTTATAAAGCTGTGGCGCAGATAGTGAAAGCTGCGGTAACGCACGTTAGCGTGCTTTAAAATCATCTTCCATGCTCTTTGCATATTACGGACGCTGATAGGCGTTCCGTTGGCTGTGCAGAATAAATATTTACTATCTACATTGCACGCTGCCAGGTAGTCTTGCAGGATTTTTCCTATACCGGCATCAAAATATTGTATTCTAACAGAAGCTTTGGTTTTGGTTTGCCCACATAGGTTCGGCCGTTTATATCAGCTTTTACTGCATCTTTTATTTTGCAGTAATTTTTTCAAAGTTTAATGTACTGCGCTCAATTCCCAAAATTTCACCTATACGTGCGCCTATAACACTTTCAAGTGAACAGAGGGCATAATAGCGTAAAAATTTAGGCGTGTTTTTTAATTTAGTGATAATAAGTTTTATTTCTTCCGGTGTAAACGGTTCATCGTATTCCGGTTCATACTCCGGAATAATGGCTATATCCATAGGATTTTCAAGAATAAGGTTATTTTTCCTTGCCGCTCCAAATAGGATTTTTAAGGAATTTATATACCTTTGATTTATTGGAAGCGGACAGATCAGCTTCTGCAATAAAGGCATTGATATCTTCAGGCGTAATTTTGATTCATTACTTCGTTTGCCAGCGGATAAAGCTTTGAAGCCAGGTAGGTGTAATAATTAACAGTGCTTTCAGCTATTTTAGGATTGGCAGCCTTATTTTTTATGAAGGCAAAGGCAAAATCCTGCAAAGTAGTATCATAGCTGTAGAGCGGGTTTAAACTGCTGTATACAAGGCGCATTTTATTGAGCCAGTTGATTACTTCTACTTTATCAACATGCCTGAATTTATGCGGTTTGCCGTTAGTATCGCGCAGTGTGCCGCACCATTTTTGGCGTTCCTTGTCCCATGATAGACCGCCTTCACCGTTTGATCGTCTTTTTTTCATATAAAAAACCAGCCTTTCTTTAAAATTGTGTATAAAGTAGTAAAGGCTGGTTGCAATATGTTATAATATTAGCGTAATCAGCCTTACTTTTGCGGGTGGGGTTATTACAGAGCCGTTCGGTGCGCCAACACCGGGCGGCTATTTTGTTTTTATATAATAAAATTAGTATATCTCTTCACCAACGGTTATACCTCTCTTATTATCGAAATATTTATCTATTTTAAATACATGGAATCCAAAGTTTTTATAGGAGTTTCTCAATTTATCGGTTACGGAAATAAGCATAGTAGGTGTGATTTTATCAGAAGTATTATATATAATTTGTGAAATTTCATTGCCGGTTAATGTAAATGGATAAACAGGAATTTTGATTTCAGAATTATTATCAAATGAAGTACCAATTATAGTATAGTTTTTATTGGCGGTGACTATAGCTCCCCGAGTTGACAATCTTGCTGTGTATTCTATATAGTTAGCGATATTTAATAAACCGCAATCAGACAATGTCAATAAATTTTCATATGAAATTTGATGCGATGCTAACACAGAAGTGTCGCGCAATAGAGCATAATCCCCTCCTTTTATAGTGAATGAGTTTTTGTAAACTTTTTGAAATAAAAAGGCTTCGTTTTTTGATAAGTTACGTAATTTTTCTAGTGTTCTTAGCGAATATGACATGGGTTTTTTGATTTCACCGGCTAATACTTTCCCCCAAAGTTCTTGCATATCTTTATCGCTGATATCTTCTATAGAATTAAAAAAGCGCAGTATCCAGTCTTTATTGACTGGTTCTGGACTTACCTCAGATTCATTTTCTAATTCTTTATAGGCATTTACAACTACTGCTTCAACATTTTGTTGCTTTTGTATTTCTTGGAAAGTTACTCGGTTTTTGGCTCTTTCTTCTAAAGTAAGTGGAATTTGATTGGCAACATTTACTTGACCGTCGGCATAGTGTGAGGCGAGATTTGTTGTTGATTCTATTGCTTCAGATATTTTTTTTATTTCGTATGCTTTTGCGTCTGCCAATTTTTTTATATGTAATGGTTCGTAAACTTTTCCACAGGCAGCTGAAGCAACATCAATTAATTTTGATAAAGGTTCAGAAAGACCAAAAACATCAGAAATTTCGATTCCGCTGATATCGGTCATAAAAAAATCACATCCTTTGAAATTTTGTGCAGAGAGGTTTTTAATTTTCAAGCAATGCTTTGCCTGATTCAGTTAAGAAAGATTTTGAACCTTCTGTATTTAATCTTTCATAAATACATTGTGTTGTAAAATAAGTACTATCCATTTTGGTGTCAATAAAGTCATTTTCATATAATAGATCTAATTTTTTCAATAATATTTTTTAATTCACTTGATGGTATGTTAAAGCATTTTCGAAAAAGAGTGAAATAGGATAAATTAGGATGTTTAGCAAACACTTCTTGAATATTAACATTATGGATTTCACAGCATTTAATAATATTGTCTAGAAATTCTAATATATTTTTGCTAGTATCGTCTAACAAAGTAGAAACCTTCTTTCTATTAAAATATTTTGTTTTTTACAATGATTCTGCTTTTACATCAATTACTTTATATTTACTGTCCATATCTACAAAAAATTTACTTAAAACGACAGCATTCAAACTATTTTTTGCATATACTGTACCAACAACGCGAATAATATTATTATTTTTAGTTACCCAATAATTACCGCTGAACTTTGCGGAATCGGGATCTTTTAAAATAGATTTTACTGCTCTTTCAGCTTCTCTCATTGCAATATTTCGTTCGTTGTCAGATAAAATAGTACCAGTGAGAGTGTTTAAAATATTTCCAGATTCATATAATTTGTTATTTCTGAATACAATTTTATCAATAATATTATTTGGTTTAATATACATAACTAAAATAACATCTACTTTTTGATTTGATAATGGTGGAGCAGTTATTTGATAAGCGGTATCTGTCATTTTGTACATAGAAGTGATTTTTTCAAGCCCTATGGCAGATAAAATACCGTCAATTTCCACTGCTTTTTCATTGTCTATATTCATTGCTTTAGCGATAAGATTAGAGTTAGAAGCTATTTTTGTTACTTTAATTTTTTCTTCCGAATTGTTCGTTGATTGGGATACGTTCGGTTTGTTTTTATCAGCGTTTTTTGTGTCATTAGAACCGCATCCAGATATAGTAGAAATTATTAAAATCATAAGTATTGCGAATAAAATTTTTTTCATCACTAAACACTCTCCCCGGGACTATAATATTTATTTAATCGCCATTATGACGATCAGAACTGAAATTAACATATATTACCCGACCTTGTTTTCGAACGGGTCTTCGCCGTTTTCCGTTGTTTCATCTTTTTTATTTACTTGAATAAAATAGTCGATATTATTCTCTACCGCTCCTTGCTGTTCTGCAGTAAGTTGGCGGTATTTTTTTTATTAGAATAGATTCTTTTGTTGAATAATCTTTGGTTTGTTCATTTAAGAAATAACCTAATACATTAGAAATTTGATAAATGGCGCATAGAATTAGAAATGTGTCTGCGTCTGGTTGTCTATAATTGTTTTCCCAACCATATAAAGTTTTTTCTGATATTGAAATATTATAGCTCTTTAGAGAATCTACAACTTGTTTGACAGACAGATTCAATTCTTTTCTTTTCAATTTTAAAAGAGTTCCTATATCCATATTACCCTCCTTGTTGAAATTATAATAACACTTAAATTCCCCGAAGTAAAGAAAAAAATCTTCAAAAAGAAGAAAAAAGACTGCTGAGATAGTTGACTTTCTACGAAAAGAAGATTACAATAAAATAAAAATCTTCAAAATGAAGAAAGGAAGGGGTGGTATTATGGATGTCACACAAAAAATTTATAACATTATAAAAGAAAGACATATTCCGGTAAAAGCAGTATGTGAAGGTGCAAATTTACCGTTGAAAGTTATGTATTCTACTTTAAAAGAAAATGGTAAAAGAAAGTTGAGAGCAGATGAATTTTTGAAAATATGCAAATTTTTAAAAATAAATCCTATGAAGCTTACGATGACGATAAAGATGAAAAAGCAGCAAAGGGGGCATAAAGATGTTTATTAAAGATTGAGGTTGATAATTTTGAGCAGTTCGAAAAAGATTTACAACGTGTGCATGAATTGGAAAAAGAGCTTAAAGATTTACTATCAAGGATGGGGTGGAATTTATGCTTGAAGATGAAAATTGACGGAGAAGAAAAGCAGCCAGCTGAAAAAAGCTGACTGCGCAGAGTAATTATTTATTTTTTGATAAATATTCAATGATTTCTTTTCTAAAAGTATCCATAGTATAAAAAGTACTTCTAGCTACGGTGTGGATATCGTCTTTTGTTGCGGGTGTTGAATCACCTTCATCAAAATGGGAACGCATCTCTTCAGAAAATTCAATTAAAGCATTGTTTAATTTTTTATCTAATTCATAAATAGTCATTGTTTTCACCTCTTTTCCGTTTATATTTGATGGTACTTATATTTTAACACTAAAAGAGGTTGGATAAAACTATTTAAACATTAAGGGGGCATAAGTATGGAAAGAGAAAAAGCCCCGCAAAAGCGGGACGATTGTAGTTTTCATATTGTATATTTGTGCAATTTAACGGCTACGCTGGCATTTCATGTGCAAGGTGATTATTTATTTTACTTTTTTCTAGTTGTTCATATTATATGTTTCCTAAAACTTTTAAGGGGGTAAATATGAAAAAAGAAGAGGAGCTGCAAGAGCAGAGCGAAAAAATGTTAAAAAATTTTGGCAGAAAATAAGAAATGCTTTAGAAATGCTAATTATATGCGTAATATTTCAAGCAGCATATTTGAGAACAGAAGATTATTTTTATGTAGTAATAATGCTGGTGCTTTTTATTTGGATATGCGTTTATTTGTCGGAAGTAGAGTGGCGGTTAAGGTAAAACCACCTTATCGCAAGTGCCGTAAATAAAAAAGTTTACTAACCATTGCAGTTCGACTGAATAAAAATTCGGTCTTAAAGAAGCCCAAAATTAATATCAGAAATTCGACATTAGTTTTATTTAATTTAGCAATAGGAAGTGCTGCAAGATCGTTGTAGAATTTTTTTTC
>ENA-OQAB01000931-OQAB01000931.1-human-gut-metagenome-genome-assembly--contig:-NODE-931-length-14628-cov-2.488242_pt1 | contig 14628 bp, 15 predicted proteins | sample MGYA00242490_ERZ504517 | MGnify/ENA primary metagenome ERZ504517 (study PRJEB26092, sample SAMD00036298) | human gut metagenome | host: Homo sapiens | study: EMG produced TPA metagenomics assembly of...
CATACGATAGCCGGTGATGCCGATGCGGCGACCGAACGAGGTAGGCAGGTTCGTGCCCATGTTGAGCGTGCTGCGCCGGATGGGACGGTAGGCGTCCGGATTGTGCGCTTTGAGGTACTCCCAGATGGCCTCGCGCTTGTCCTCTGCCTCGTCGGTGTCGATCATGCGCAGGAAGATGGAGCAGATGCACATCATCATGGACAGGTAGTTCTCCATGTAGCGCTCCAGGCGCTTCTCGGGCACATCGTCGGGCAGGCGCACGGCATCGATCATCTCGCGCGTCACGCGCAGCTGCTGGTCGATGCGACCCATCATGACGTTCTCGTTCACGCTCTGATCTTCGCGCCCGATGAAATAGCGGTACATGTCCACGTCACGGTAGTAGATGGTCTTCACATGCGGAAGAGGAACGTACACGAAGATGTTGTCCACGTAGAAGCAATGCTCGGGCAGCTTGAGATCGATGTCCCGCAAAAGCTCGGTACGATAGATCACCGAGTGCATGAGCAGGTACTGGCTTTGCCCGAAATGGCCCACGTCGGCCCAGCCGAACTCGCGCCCCTCGGGAAACACGTTACGGTAGTGCATGACCGTGCGCGCGCCCTCGTGAACCTTCTCGTACACGTAGTTGCCGATGACGAGATCGGTTGGATGCGGCAGTTCGGCCTGACGGCGCAGGTAAACCATGATCTCGGCCATGGCGTGCTCGTCGAGCCAGTCATCGGAGTCCACCACCTTGAAGTAGCGGCCCGTCGCGTTCGCCAATCCCATGTTCACCGCCGATCCATGACCGCCGTTTTCCTTATGGATGGCGCGGATCAAACCGGGGTGACGCTCCTGCCACGCATCGGCCTTGGCGGCCGTGTCGTCCTTCGTGGATCCGTCGTTGACGATGAGTATCTCGATGTCGTCCCCGCATTTCAAAATCGACTCGATGCAGGTATCCATGTAGGCGGCCGAGTTGTAGCACGGCACGGCGAAGGAGATGGTCTTCATGCCGCTACCCCACCAGCTCGTCGGCGAGCGCCAGCGCACGGCCGATGATGACGTCCATGTTGTAGTAGCGGTACTCGGCCAGACGGCCCAGCGGATGGAAGTTCGGAAGCGACGTGGTGAGCGCGCGGTAGCGCTCGTAGTGCGCGGCGTTCTCGTCGTTGATGATGGCGTAGTACGGGATCTGCTTCTTCGGATCGTCGTAGGAGTGGCTGTACTCCTTCATGATGGTGGTCTTGTCGCTTACCTGGCCGGTGAGGTACTTGAACTCGGTGATGCGCGTGTAATCCTCGGTCACCGTGAAGTTCACCGTTCCGCAAGGCAGCACGTGCTCGACGTCGTGCGTCTCGTACACGAAATCGAGGCTGCGGTACGGCAGTCGGCCGAAACGCGACAGGAACAGCTCGTCGAGCGGCCCGGTGTAGACGATGGGCCCCTCGAACGGCGCGCCCTTGATGAGAATGGCGGACAGAGGCGCGTTCTCGTCGTTGCTCTCGAACTCCAGTTCGAACACGTTCTCGGCTTCGGTTTCCAGGCACACCATGATGCGCTCGTGGTCGAGCATGCGCTCGAACAGCGGGGTGTAGCCCTCGAGCGGCATGCCCTGGTAGGCGTCTTGGAAGTAGCGGTTGTCGCGCGACAGGAACACGGGCACGCGCGCCGTCACCGACGGATCCACCTCCTCCGGCGTGAGCCCCCACTGCTTCTGCGTGTAGTAGAGGAACACGTTCTTGTAGATGAAGTCCGCCACCTCGGTGAGATCGGGGTCGTCGACGCTCCGCAGCTCGGTGATGGTCACCTTGCGCTCGTCGCCGAACGTGGCGATGAGCTTCTCGATGAGCTGCGAGGCGCGCTCCTCGCCGAAGGCGATCTCCATCGAGTTCTTGTTGAACGGCACCGGCATGTACGTGCCGTACCAGTCGGCCAGCACCTCGTGCTGGTAGTCGCGCCACTCGGTGAAGCGGCGGACGTAGTCGAACGCGCGCTTGTCGTTGGTGTGGAAGATGTGCGGCCCATAGCGGTGCACGAGGATGCCCGCCTCGTCGGCCTCGTCGTACATGTTGCCGGCGATATGGGGCTTCTTCTCGATCACGAGAACACGCTTGCCGCCGCGCTCTGCCAGCTCGCGCGCCATGACGCTGCCGGCGAACCCGCTGCCCACCACCACGGCGTCGAAATCGCCTCGATCGATGTCATGCAAATCGCAGTAACGCACACCCATGGGGGAACCTTCCTTGTCCGTATTGACCCGCACGAACCGCGCGGTCGCGATATCCTAGAAATAAAGCGCGGTATTTGCCGCGCCATAGATGCCGAACGCTATTTTACCGGGAAGGCTCCGGGTTGCGTGGATTATCATACAAAGCGGATAAATGGAAGCGAGCGACGACCCGCCGCTGCAGCATGCGAAGAGGGCGTCGCGCGAATCGAAAGGCCTGCCATGAGTTCATTCCTGGAAACGATGCTCGCCCGCGCCAAAGCGGATCGCCAGACGATCGTGCTGCCCGAAGGCGACGACGAGCGCACCCTGGCGGCGGCCGAGCGCATCTTGGCCGACGACATCGCCGACCTCGTCATCCTCGGCGACGCCCACGCCATCGCGGCCAGCCCCTACAAGCTCAGCGGTGCGCGCATCATCGACCCGCGCACGTCCGAGCTGCGCGAAGGGTTCGCTGAGGCGCTCTACGAGCTGCGCAAGGCCAAGGGGATGACGCCCGAGCAGGCGATGGGCCTCATGGACGACGTGCTGTACTTCGGCGTGATGATGGTGAAGACCGGCGGCGCCGACGGCATGGTGGCCGGCGCATGCCATGCCACGGGCGACGTGCTGCGCCCCTGCCTGCAGATCCTCAAGACCGCGCCGGGCGTGAAGCTGGTCAGCTCGTTCTTCGTCATGGTGGTGCCCGACTGCGACCTGGGCCAAGAGGGGACGTTCCTGTTCTCGGACTGCGGCCTGGAAGTGCAGCCCGATGCCGAAAAGCTCGCGCACATCGCCGTGAACTCCGCGAAGTCGTGGAAGACGCTCATGGGCACCGAGCCCGCCGTGGCGCTGCTGTCGCATTCGACCTACGGCTCGGCCAAGAACGACGACGCGGCCAAAGTGGTCGAAGCAACGGCCATCGCGAAGGAGCTGGCGCCCGGTCTCGCGCTCGACGGCGAGCTGCAGCTGGACGCGGCCATCGTCGAGTCCGTGGGCTCCTCGAAGGCTCCCGACTCCCCCGTCGCAGGCAAGGCCAACGTGCTGATATTCCCCGACCTCGATGCCGGCAACATCGGCTACAAGCTGGTGCAGCGCCTGGCGAAGGCCGAAGCCTACGGTCCGATCACCCAAGGCATCGCCGCCCCCGTGAACGACCTTTCCCGCGGCTGCACCGCCGACGACATCGTCGGCGTCATCGCCATCACCTGCGTGCAGGCTCAAGCGAAGCAGGCGGAGTAAGGCGGACGCCGCCTGCTTGCCAAACGACGAGGCCCCCGCGTTGAACTGCGGGGGCCTCGTCGTTTACAGCTTCGTGCGTTTACACCAGCGGGACGTCCACTTTCTCATGGAGAATCTCGTAAGTGTCGCGAGCGATCATGTACTCCTCGTTCGTGGGGATGATGATGATCTTCACCGGAGAGCTCTCGGTGGATATCTCGCGCTCGAAGCCGCGTTGGCGGTTCTTCTCCTCGTCGAGGATCATGCCGAGAGGCTGCAAGCCCGCGAAGATCATGCGGCGCATCTTCTCGCAGTTCTCGCCGACGCCGGCCGTGAGCACGATGGCATCCACGCCGCCCATGACGGCGATGTACTGGCCGATATACTTCTTCACCGAGTTCGAGTACATGTCGTAGGCCAGCATGGCGCGCTCGTGACCCTGCTCGGAGGCATCCCTCACGCTGCGCAGGTCGTTCGAGATGCCGGATATGCCCAGAAGACCCGATTTCTTGTTCATGAGGTCGTTCATCTCGCCCGCAGTCAGGCCCTCGTGCTCCATCACGAACGGGACGATGGCCGGGTCGATGGCCCCGCAGCGCGTGCCCATCATAAGGCCGTCGAGCGGCGTGAGGCCCATGGAGGTGTCCACCGCCACACCATGGTCGATGGCCGATATCGAGCAACCGTTGCCCAGGTGGCACGTGATGAGCTTGAGGTCCTCGATCGGCTCGTCCAGCACGGCGGCCGCGCGCTCGGAGATGTAGCGGTGCGAGGTGCCGTGGGCGCCGTACTTGCGGATGGCGTACTTCTCGTACAGCTCGTAGGGCAAGGGGTACATGTAAGCCTTCGGCGGCAGCGTCTGGAAAAACGACGTATCGAACACGGCAACCATCGGCGTGCTCGGCATGTGCTTGAGGCACGCGTTGATGCCCATGAGCGCCGCCTTGTTGTGCAGAGGCGCGAGCTCCGCCAGCTCGTCGATCTTCTGGATGACGTCGTCGTCGATAAGCACCGAGCGATCGAAGTACTTGCCTCCCTGCACGATGCGATGGCCTACCGCATCGATTTCCTCGAGCGAGTCGATGGCCTTCGTCGGCCCGCTCGTCAGCGATTCGAGGACGAGCGCCATCGCATCGTCATGATCGGCCATCTTGGCATCGATGACCTCTTCGTTCTTATCGAGGCCGTGCTTATGGAACGCCTCGGCCGAACCTACCCGCTCGCAGATGCCCTTCGCAAGCAGCTCCTGCTGCTCCACGTTGACCAGCTGGTACTTCAAGGAAGATGACCCCGCATTGATGACTAGTACGTTCAACGACCTGCCTCCTTCGGTATTCCTAAAGCATATATTCTAAGGTGGCGGCGGAAAGCTCCGCGGGCAAACGGAGGCCTGTATCGGCCAGCGGCGCGCCGCTCACCGAAAACAAGCGTCGAGGCCGTCTGCCGGACAACGGCAAGACGACCTCGATCGAAGCGTATTCGCAGGTCAGAATATTACTTCGCCGAAGGATCGCCCGAGTTCATGGGAGCGCCGCCCAGCACGTGCACGTGGATATGATGCACGGACTGCTGCGCATCGTCGTTCGTGTTGACGATCACGCGGTAACCGCTCTCGGCGATGCCCTTGAGCTCGGCGATCTTCTTCACCGTGTTGAACAGATAACCCATCTCGTCGTCGGGGATGCCGTCTCCGATGTTGTCGTAGTGATTCTTCGGCACGATGAGGGTGTGCACGGGCATCTGCGGGTTCACGTCCTCGAACGCGAGCACGCGGTCGTCCTCGTACACCTTCGCCGAGGGGATCTCCCCCGCCACGATCTTGCAGAACAGGCAGTCTTCCTTGCGCATATCCTTCTCCTTCTCGAAAGCCGGTTTTCCCCGCTAGGACAAGCTGGTGTCGCGCGCACCGTCGTCGGCGTCGGCCACGAGCTCGCCCATGAGCACGTCCACTTTCTGCTGAGCCTCAGCCAGACGGCCTTGCAGCGCCGCGAGCAGGGCCACGCCGCGCTCGTAGCTTCTCAGGCTGTCTTCCAGCTCCAGCGAATTGCTTTCCAGCACTCCGACGATGCCGTCCAGCTCGGCCATGGCCTCGCGAAACGTCAGCTCCTCGATGGGCCTGAGTTCGGTGTTCTCCGTCATGATGCATCCTCCCAATCGATGATTTCGGTGTCCACGCGCCTGGCTTGCTCCACCCGGCAGGCGAGCACGCCGTCCGCGACGGCGACGTCCACGGCCGTGCCAGGCGGCGCGGCCTCCACGCTCTTGACCACGGCGCCGTCTTCCGTGCGCGCGATGGCGTAGCCGCGCCCCAGCACGGCAAGCGGCGACAGGTCGTGCAGACGCGCGGCGGCAAGCGCCGCCTGTTGCCCGAAGCGCGGCACGAGAGCGCCGCCGCACGACGCCAGGCGCTCGCGCTCGTGCTCGAGACGCGTGCGGCTGCGATCGAGGCTGGCTGGCAACGCGCAGGCCAAGCGCTCGCGCTGGCGCGCGACCGAAGCCTCGTCGCGCGGCCAGGCTTGCGCGGGCAGCGCCCGGGAACAGACGATCGGAGGCCAGGTCGAGCATCTGAGCCTCGGTGGCGTACAGAAGCTGCGCGTCGCAGAACAGCGGACGCGTACGCGCAGCGCCGCACCCTCGGCCCCGGCGCGGTCGAGCGCCCGGGACATGCTGGCGCGCAGCGACGACGAACGCGCCTCGAACAGCGGCCGAGACTCTCGCGGGCGGGGCTTACGGCTTCGGCGGCGGCCGTGGGCGTAGAGGCGCGCAGGTCGGCCACCATGTCGGCGATGGACGTGTCGGGCTCGTGGCCGATGCCGGTGACCACCGGCACGGGGCACTTCGCGATCATGCGCGCCAGCCCCTCGTCGTTGAAGGGCATGAGATCCTCGAACGACCCGCCGCCGCGCACCACGAGCACCACCTCGGCCCCGGCGCGCACGACCGCGCGCATGCCCTCAACGATGCCGGCGGGCGCGTTCGAGCCCTCGACCGCCACGCCCGCGACGAGCACGCGAGCCAGCGGGAACCGGCGGCGCAGTGTGCGCAGCACGTCGTGAACGGCCGCGCCCCGCGGCGAGGTGACCAGTCCGACGAGCGCCGGATACGCAGGCACCGGCCGTTTGCGAGCCGGCGCCATAAGGCCCTCGGCTTCCAGCTTGCGCGCGAGGTTCGCCACCTGCATGCGCAGGTTACCCTCTCCGGCCAGCGCGATGGAAAACACGTCGAAATTCATGCGGCCCTTCGGTGCGTACAGCGTGAAACGCCCGGTCAGTTCCACGAGCTGGCCCACGGCCAACCGCACGCCGGACGCTTGGAAACGGTTGTTCCACATCATGCACGGCAACGCGGCGTGCTGGTCCTTCACGGTGAAGTACACGGCTTTGTAGCCGGGCTTGTTCGAGACCTCGGACACTTCGCCCACGAGCCTCACGGTCACGCCCTCGAGCGCTCCCTTCGCCAACGCCATCGCGCCCGACACCGACAGCGCATCCGGCGACCCCCGCCCTCGGAGCGCGTCGCCGCGCGAGCCCGCTCAAGCGCGGCGCCGAGGCCGTCTTGGCGCGCCGTCTCCCCGTACCCCATGGCTCGCCGCTAGTCCCGGCGCTGGCCGAGCAGCCACAGCAGCTGCAGGATGGAGGTGAGGGCGGCCGCCACGTAGGTGAGGGCGCAGGCGCGCAGCACGTTGAACGAGCCCGCCTGCTCGGCCTGGGGCAGGCCCGTCGTGTTCATGTAGGCCATCGCGCGCTGCGAGGCGTTGAACTCCACCGGCAGCGTGACCAGCTGGAAGATGACCACCGCGGCGTACATGACGATGGCGGCCGTGGTGAGGCCGGCGATGTTCAGGAAGATGCCCATCATCAACAGGAAGATCCACGCATTCGACGCCAGGTTCACCACAGGCACCAGCGCGCCGCGGATCTTCATGGGAGCGTAGCCTTGCGCGTACTGGCAGGCGTGGCCCACCTCGTGGCACGCCGTGGCCGTGGCCGTGATGGAGCGCCCGGCGTAGGCGTCGGGCGACAGCGTGACGGAGTTCGTCCGCGGGTCGAAGAAGTCTTGGCCGGGACCGCCGCGATGCACCTCGACGTCGCCGATGCCGTAGTACATGAGCATGCGGCGCGCAGCCTCGGCGCCGGTGAGGCCCGTGGATATGGGCACGTGCGTGTATTTCTTAAGCTGGGAGTTCACGTACCAGGTTGCAAGGCCGCCGATGGCCAGCGTGACGACGATCAGCAGCAGGTATCCGTTGCTCAATCCGAACATGGGTGTAACACTCCTTCAGAAGGTTGCATGCGCGAACGCTCTCGTCCGCATCGTTTTCGTTCCCCGCTATTCTATAATGAAACAGATGATCGCCTCGAAACCGTCATGGATTCAGCGCGAAAGATTCGTAACTGACGGCGCCGAGACGCCGGAGGCGCTCAACTCCGATGCTCCACGCGCAGCTCGGAGCCGTCGATGCTGAGCGCGAGCCTGCCTTCCAGAAGCTCCAGCAGCTCCTCTCCCACGAGCGCACGACGCCAACCGCGCAGAAGATCGACGCCCTCGCGGTACCCGCGCGCGACGCGCGCCAGGTCGTCATGGCTGGCCAGCGTGGGGAACGCCACGCCGTTCTGCTTCGCGCGCAGCCGCACGAGCGCGCACATGAGATCCAGCTCCGCGTCGACGTTCGGCTCGTTCTTGCCGCAGCGATCAGGCTCTGGCCAGGTGTCGGGAGACGCGTCCAACGCGGACGCGATCAGCGACACCACGGTGCGCGCGTCCTTCGTGGAGAGGCGGTCGGACAGCCCGCGCACCATGAACAGGTCGTCGATGGAACGGGGCTCGCGCTTGCAGGCCTCCACGATCTGCTCGTCGGTGACCACCCACTTGCGGGGCACGTCGCGTCGCTGCGCTTCAAGCTCGCGCCAGGCCGCTACCTCGCGCGCGGCCGACAGCTGACGGCGCGACAGCTGGGACACGCGCTTGAGCCGCTTGTAGCGCTCGCGCTCGTTGGCGGCGTAGCGCGCCGGATCCGCCAAATCCTCGAAGTCGCGATCGAGCCATGACAGTCGCCCCAGCTCCACGAGCTGCGCCCGCATGCGCTCGTACATGCGCGGCAGATACACCACGTCGTCGGCCGCGTACTCCAACTGCGAATCGGACAGCGGACGACGCGACCAATCGGTGAACGAGTCGATTTTCTTCAGCGTCACGCCGCACTCGGCATGCACGAGCGCCGCGTAGCCGATCTGCTGCGTATGGCCCAGGAGCGCGGCGGCCACCTGCGTGTCGAACAGGGGATGCGGCAGCACGCCCACCTCACGCAGCAGGATCTCCAGATCCTGGTTGCCTGCATGGAACAGCTTCATGACGTTCTCGTTGCGCAGCACGGGCGCGAGCACCTTCAGATCGTCGACGGCGAACGGATCGACGATGGCCGTCTCATCGTCGGTCGCGAGCTGGATCAGGCATAGCTTCGCATAGTAGGTCTTCTCGCGCAGAAACTCCGTATCGATGGCCAGCACGCTGGAATGCATGGCGCGCTCCGCGAACGCCGCGAGGTTTTCTTGGTTTGCTATGTACACCCGGTGTTCCTTACCTTGTGTTTCTCGGTTCATGTTGTACCATGCCATCATAGCAAACGATCGGAAAGGGAACCGGTGAAACTGCTCGTCATCAACAACCTCTCCTCCGGCTTCGGCGAAGGAGCCGTGTACGACTTCGTACGCTCGTTCATGCAGGACGGCGACGAGGCGTGCTTGCGCTCGACGGACGGAACCACCGGAGTGAGCACCCTTCTGGACGACGCCGCGTCGTTCGACGCCGTCATCGCAAGCGGCGGCGACGGCACCGTGGCCACGGTCAGCTACATGCTCGCCGACTCGGGCATCCCCGTCCTGCCCTTCCCAGCCGGCACCGCGAACCTGCTTGCGCTCAACTTGGCCTCCCCCATGGAGCCCCACGCGCTGGCGAAGATGGTGCGCGAGGGCCGCACGCTCGACTTCGACCTCGGCGAGATCGAAGTCGAAGGCCGCAAGTTCGGCTTCGGCATCATGGCGGGTGCGGGCTACGACGCGGCCATCATGCACGGCGCCGAAGCGGGCAAGCGCCTGTTCGGTCCCATGGCCTACCTATCGGCGGCCATCGCGAACCCCATGCCGCAGAAATCGCATTTCATCCTCGACCTCGATGGCGAGCGCCTGGAGAGCGACGGGCTTGGCATCTTGCTCGTGAATTTCTCGAAGATCCAGTTCGACATCACGGTAACGCACGACAACGAGCCGCGAGACGGCGAGTTCAACGTGGTGGTGCTCAAGGCGAAAACCGCCTTCGAGCTGATTCCGGCGGTGCTGGCCGGCCTCCTCGACCGCGGCGGCGACTTTCCCGACCGCACGGGCGCGCTGGAAATCCACCGGGCACGCACGGTGCGCGTGGAAGCCGACCCGCCCATGGAGGTGCAGTACGACGGCGAGGCGACGCGCCTCTGACCCCGTTCTCGGCGCGCATCCTGCCGCGCGCGGCGCGCTTCTTCGTGAGCGAGGAAGGCTACGACCTGTTCGCCGTCGAATAGGGAACTGTCCGACGAGGATCGCCTTCGTCCGACATCGACGAACAGGCGTCAAACCGAACGGAAAGGGGCCTGCAGGTCCCTTTCCGACAAGCGCTACTTCCCTTCCGGGACCTCGTAGGACGGATCTTCCGATGCGGGGACGTCTTCCACCTGCGCGCCGATCTCGAGCGGTTGGCCGAACGCAGCGTTCGCCGTGTCGGAAGTCGCCATCAGCTCCTTGAACGACGCGGCGTCCTCTCCCGCCATGGGCATCATGACGTACACGTTGTTTCCGATGATGACCGGCGTGATGCGCTCGGGACGAGCGTCCGAAACGCCGGACGCGTCCGCGTCTTGCGGCCGGGCGTCCTCGCGCTTCATCTGCTCCATCATCTCGGCGCGCACGCTGTCGATCTGCGCGGCAGTCTCGTTCTTCCAACGATCCTTGCGCCACGCGAGGAAGTTGGCGTTGTAGCGCATCTGGATGAGCTCGAGCACGATGCAGAACACCATGGCGAAGTACACGATCAGCTTCTCGAGCGGCATATGCAGAAGCTCGATGCCGGTATGGAAGCCCGCGCTGTCGATGACCAGCAGGCCGCCGATGGCCACGATGAACGTGAGCGCGAGCATCTTCATCTCGGGGTGGCCGTTGATGAAGTTCGAGATGGGGTCGATGAAGATCATCATGAGGAACACGGCCAGCATGACGGCGATGATCATGATGATGAGGTGGTCGGCCATGCCCACGGCCGTGATGACCGAGTCGATGGAAAAGACGAGATCCATGACCATGATGGTGCCCACGGCCTGTGGCAGCGCGATACGGTGCAGCGCCTTGTGCTCCTCGCAGTGCTCGGCTTTGAGCTCGGTCAGCTTGAGCGTGTCGCGCAGCTCGGCGATACCCTTGTATATAAGGTAGCCGCCGCCGACGAGCAGCACGAGGTCGCGCACCGAGAATCCGTGCGCGTAAGGCCCGAGGTCGATGGTGAACAGCGGCGTGGTCATATGCACGAGGAACGACGCGAAACATAGGAAGATGATTCGCATGACACGGCGGTCGGCCAGGCCGAGCTTACGGCCTATGTGCTGCTTGTCCTCGGGCAGGCGGTTCGTCGTGATCGATATGAACACCAGGTTGTCCACGCCGAGCACGATTTCCAGGAAGATGAGGCTGACCAGGCTGATCCATGCCTCGGGTGACGCGAAGATTGATAGATCCACGGGTTGCAAGCTCCTTCTTCGAGTTCCTCGTCTGTTCCGCGCGGGGGACGTCCATAAAAAAAGACTCATGGCGCGGCCGCATGAGAGCGGACCGCGCCATGAGTCCCGTTATTTAAGACCACGCCAGGCCTTTCGGCCATGATGTTGATCGTGCCGCTTGCGCTTTCGAAACGCAAGCCAACTACTCCCCCACGGGCGTCTGGTATCCTACCACGACGCAGGAACTCCATAATGACCGAAACCGTAATTCAACACAACGCGTACATATCGCGTTGTCGCAGGCGCTTGCACGCGGGGCGCGGCGGGCAATGCTATAATGCGCAGAGCGCAACGTGGGTTGCGCGCCGATCATGCACATCGTCGCAGGAGACGCAATGCTATTCAAATCACGCAGAAACGAATACGCGGACACGGACGGCCCCGTGCGCTATCTGGATGACAGCGGCCTTCGTCGCCCGCTCGACATGCCGAGGCCGCAAATCGCCATCATGTTCGCCTTCGTCCTGGTCGCAGCCCTTATCGGCGGCTACTTGCTGTTCAACGTCCTAGACGCGGTGAGGGGCGGCACGGCTCGCGCGCAAGCCAGCGTCGAGGAGAACCTGTCGCGCGAGGTGTCCTACGACCTGCCGGCGCTCACATCCTACATCACGCTGAACGACGACGAGATCAAGCAGGCCGTCGCCGATGCAGGCCTTACCGTCATCGACAAGGGAGGCATGTCGGACGATCCGGAAGCCGCCCTCGAGCTGATCAAGCTTCCGTCCGACGTGAGCGAGCTCGACGCAGGACTGATGTACACAAAGGCGTGTCCAGCTTTCCGCAAGCGAGGCGGCCTTGCTGCTCAACGGTTCGTGGACGCTCGACGCCGACCGCAGCGACGGCACGTCCATGCGACTGCGCTACGCCGATTTCTCTTCGGGCAGCCTCGATGCCGCCATTGACGCCGCCATCGCCGCCGAGGGCTTCGATCCGGCCACCATCGCCGAGGACGGCATGGGCGTGGACGAAGTGGGCAACACGTTCAAGCAGGGCACGGTCGACGTCGACGGAACCGCGTACACATGGAAGGTCTCGGCTCTCCCTTTGTCCGAGATGTACGACATCTCGGGCCTGCCCGAAACCGCCGTGTACGTCGGCGTTCGCCTGAGCTCCTAGCCGCACGCTTCCATCCTCGCATTCGAGCATTCGAATATTCGCGCCCCGCATCGCTTTCGACGATGCGGGGCGCTTTGTTTCTCCACCTCAATATTATTCTTTTCTAAAAACAGTATAAAACCCTTGCCCCGCGTCGGGTTTATCCTCACGCGCCCTCGGATATACCCCGATAGGCATATGACCTGCTCGAGCGCATGATACGGAGCAAGGAAGAGGAGATTTCATGAAAGTATCGAGCGTCATAGCGGGTGCATCGGCAGCCTTGGTGGCATTCCAGGCGGCGCTCTACGCCTCCCATGGCGAAGCCGATCTGCTGCGGCCCCCCGGAGCGCATGGCGAGAAAGACTTCGCTTCGCGCTGCGTCAAGTGCGGGAAATGCATGGAGGCCTGCCCCTATATCGCTATCAAAGCCGGCACGCGACGACGCAGGAGCCGCCGTGGGAACGCCGATGATCGATGCGCGCGCCCAGGCCTGCCGCCTATGCGAGGATTTTCCCTGCGTCGAGGCCTGTCCCACGAACGCGCTGCGCGACATCGAAACCCGCTCCGACGTGAAGATGGGCATCGCCGTCATCGACGAGGATCTATGCATCGCATTCCAGGGCATGCGCTGCGAAGTATGCTACCGCACCTGCCCTCTCATCGACGAAGCTATCGTCATCGACTACCGCCTGCGCGAAGGCGATGCCATCCACTCCGTGTTCGCCCCCGTCATCGACGAGGACAAGTGCGTGGGATGCGGCCTATGCGTGGAACGTTGCGTGGTCAGCGAGCCCCGCGTGGCCATCCGCATCGCAAGCGACGAGGAGCGGGCGGGCGGCATCGAGCCCTCGGCATGACGAGCTCGGCGCAGCTGCGCCGAGCTCCCCTGAACAAGCTGCCAAACCGTTGGAGGTTTAGGACATAGCAATGGGTAACGGGAGGAAAAGGAGGGATGTCATGGACATCTCAAGACGAGGATTCGTCAAGGCCACGGCAGTAGCGCTGGCGAGCGCGGCGGCGGCAGGCACCATGTCGTCGCTCGTGGGATGCGCAAGCGGCGAAGGCCAATCGACGACCGCCGCTTCGGGCGACGGACAGAAGTACACGTCGGTATGCCGCTTCTGCGGCTGCGGTTGCGGCGTCATCTGCGAGGTCAAGGACAACAAGCTGATCAGCGTGACAGGCGACCCGGACAACGAGTCCAACAAGGGCCTCAACTGCGTCAAAGGCTACTACTTGGCGAAGATCATGTACGGCGACGACCGCCTGACCACGCCGATGATCCGCGAGGACAAGTCCACGAAGGGCACCGGCGAAGGTTTGCGCGAGGCGAGCTGGGACGAAGCTCTCGACCTCGTGTCCTCCAAGCTCAAAGAGACGTGGAAGAGCGACAAGTCGCGCCTGGCCTTCTGGCTGAGCGGCCAGCAGCCCATCACCGAAGGCTACGCCTGCGCCAAGTTCATCAAAGCCGGTCTTCTCTCGAACAACGTCGACCCGAACGCGCGCCTGTGCATGGCCAGCGCCGTGGTGGCGTTCATGAACGTGTTCCAAACCGACGAGCCCGCCGGATCATACAGCGACCTCGACGAAGCCGACGTGTTCGTCACCTGGGGCGCCAACATGGCCGAAGCGCACCCCATGCTATACTCGCGCCTGACGGCCCGCAAGCTCTCGGGCGAGGGCGTGAAGCACTACGACCTCGGCACCATCAGAACGCGCACGAGCGCGAGCGCCGACAAGACGATGATCTTCCATCCGAACACCGACCTCGCCATCGCGAACTGCATCGCGAACTACCTCGTGTCGGAGAAGAAGTACGACGAGGCCTTCGTGAATGACCACCTGCAGTTCAAGCAGGGCACCGAGGACATCGGCAACTCCTTCGAGGACGGCTACGACAAGAGCGAGATCGGCTCGAAGGTGGACGCGGTGAGCCCTATCACCTTCGAGGAGTACGCCGCACGCCTGGAACCCTACACCTTCGAGTACACCTCTCAGCTCTCCGGCGTGGCCGTCGAGGACCTCAAGGAGCTGGCCGAGGTGTTCGCGGACCCGAACAAGAAGGTCATGTCGCTGTGGACCATGGGCGTGAACCAGCACAACCGCGGCACGTGGATGAACCACTGCATCTACAACATCCACCTGCTGTCCGGCAAGATCGCCCAGCCCGGCTGCGGCCCCTTCTCGCTGACCGGCCAGCCCACCGCCTGCGGCACCGCGCGCGAGGTGGGCACGTTCAGCCACCGCCTGCCGGCCGACCTCTTGGTGGCCAACGAGCAGCACCGCCGCTACACCGAGGCCATCTGGGACCTTCCGGAAGGCT
>ENA-OQAB01000932-OQAB01000932.1-human-gut-metagenome-genome-assembly--contig:-NODE-932-length-14615-cov-4.471701_pt1 | contig 14615 bp, 10 predicted proteins | sample MGYA00242490_ERZ504517 | MGnify/ENA primary metagenome ERZ504517 (study PRJEB26092, sample SAMD00036298) | human gut metagenome | host: Homo sapiens | study: EMG produced TPA metagenomics assembly of...
CGGGGCGAGCCTTCATCTCCATCGAGCAGAAGGTCAGCGCCGCCCGAAAAGCCGATAAAATTCTGGTCATCAATCAGGGCCAAGCCGTCGGCGTCGGCACTCACGACGAATTATTGGCCCGCTGCCCCATTTATCAGCAGATCGTGACGTCACAGGAGGTGGCCTTATGAACCTCGTCAAACGCTTTCTCTGTGACTCCCGCAGTCAGTGGTGGCGATTGGCCGTCCTGACCTTGGCCCTCATTTTAGCGGCCAGTTTGAAATCATCGCACCCCGCCTCTTGGGCAACATCGTCGATGCCATCGTCCACGGCATCGAGCAGCAGCAGGAAATCACGGCCATTTTAGACGGCACGACCAACACCGTTCTGCTACTGGTCTTCTTTTACACCTGTCATGCCGTATTTACCTACGCCAGCGAATTCATCATCGCCGGGGCATCGCAGCACATGGTCCTGGCCCTGCGCAGCCGCGTGAGCCACCACCTCCATCACCTGCCCATGGCCTATTTCAACCAGCACAACCGCGGCGACATGCTGAGCCGCCTGACCAGCGACTTGGACTCCGTCGGTGAAACCCTGCGCGAAGGCATTCCCGGCCTCATTTCGTCCTTCATCGGCATCGTCGGTGCCGTGGCCATGATGATTTGGATCAGCCCCCGCTTGGCCGTCATCATCCTCAGCGTCATCGTCGTCGGCGTCCTGGGCCTGACCTTCACGGCCAAAAAGGCCCGCACCATCTACCTTCGTAAGCAAGAAGCCTTAGGCGCCGTCAACGGCGGCATCGAAGAGCTGATTTCGGGCAAGCAGATTGTCCAGGCCTTCGGCCTTGAAAAAATCACGACGGATAACCTCAGCGACTTGAATACCCGCCTCTTCACCCGCGAGCGGCAGTCGGGCTTTATGGGCCAGCTCATCATGCCCCTGGTCAATTTCATCAATCAAATCGGCTACGTCCTGGTCGCCATCCAAGGCGGTCTCTTCGTCCTCCGGGGCCAGATCACCCTCGGCGACATTCAGGCTTTTTTCCTCTACGTCAGCCAAGTGTCGGACCCCATTTCCCGCGTCTCCTATATCTTGACTCGCTTTCAAGAAACCCACGCCGCCTTGGGCCGCATCTACGAAATCTTAGACTATCCCATGGAAGACGATTCCGGTACCTTGGAAACCTTGTCCGATGAAAAGACAGTTCGGCAAGAACAGTCTTATGATGAAGCATGGCGACAACCGGTGACGGCCTCAAAGGACAACGCCATTGAATTCAAGCATGTCACCTTCGGCTATAGTGACGACAAGCCTCTCATGGAGGATGTGAGTTTTGCAATCCCCAAGGGTCACGTCGTCGCCATCGTCGGTCCTACAGGTGCCGGCAAAACGACGATCATCAATCTCCTCATGCGCTTTTACGAAATCTCCGGCGGCACCATTACCATTCACGGCACCGATATCCGCCGGCTGAGCCGCGAAGCCCTGCATCGGCAGATTGGCATGGTCCTTCAGGATACGTGGATCTTCACGGGCACCATTGCCGAAAACATTGCCTACGGCAAACCGGATGCCTCCCGCGAAGAAATCATCAAGGTCGCCAAATTGGCCATGGCCGACCATTTCATCCGGACCCTGCCCCTCGGCTACGACACGGTGCTGAAAAACGGCGCCGACGACCTGTCCCAGGGACAGCGGCAATTATTGACCATTGCCCGCGCCTTCTTAGTCAATCCCAGTATCTTGGTTCTCGATGAAGCGACGGCCAACGTCGACACCCGCACCGAAGTAGAAGTGCAAAAGGCCATGAATCAGCTGCTGAAAGGGCGGACGGGCATCGTCATCGCCCACCGCCTGTCGACCATTCGCGACGCCGATTTTCTCCTCGTCGTCAACCAAGGGCGCATCGTCGAACAAGGCACCCATGGCGAACTCTTGGCTCGCGGCGGCTACTATAAAGAATTGTACGAAAACTACGCCAAAGGCATGGCCTTGTAAGCCTAACATTCGGCCGAAAGGACGCTGTCCAAGACCATACAGCCTTCTGAAAACGATAAAACGGGACTGCTCCCGGGGAATCATTTCCCGAGGACAGTCCCGTTTTGCATTGCAAAAAAAGCGCTGATGACGTGTTCGCCTCCGGCCTATTTATTCGCCAACTGGCGCAGGATGTCCTGAACCTGTGTGCGTAATTCGGCATTTTCCTGAGCCTGTTTTTCAACCTGTGCCCGCAGAGCTTCATTTTCCTGCTCCTGCTTTTCTACGCGAGCATTCAAAGAGCCGATCGTCGAAGCCTGTTCCGATACGACGGCGGCTAAAGAAGCCTTCGAGTAATTCGAATATTCATTGCCGCTGCCAAACTTGAAGCTGACGCCGGCGTTGAACATGTTTTCTCCGCCGCCCATGCTGGTTCCGATGGAGAAGAGGACGTCGTTCGTCGGCCGATAGAAGGCGCCGATGGCAACGGCATTGGCCGATTTGTAATTGCCGTAGCCGGCTGCAAAGTCCCACTTCGCCGTCGGATCATAGTCCTGCGGATGAAGGGCCGCTAAGGCTGCGGCACCGGCACCGACGCGGTTGATGCGCGTGTCGAGGTTGCTGACGCGGCCGTTCAAGTTGGTCACGTTGTCGGAAATATCCGTTACCTGATTCGAAAGATTGGTAATATTATTGGTATTGGTCGTGATCTGCGTTGTATTCGAAGCTACCTGGCTGTCCAAAATCGTTAAGTTATCACCGGCCGATTTCGACTTCTTCACATACGTGCCGTCTTCAGAAACCCGTGTTTCATTGTATACGGTACCGCCGGTGACGATGCCCGTGTTGCCCGATTCTACCTTGCCGTCGGTATTGACTTTGATCTTGTAATTCGTTCCGCCGATATCATTCTTTTCCGTGCTGTCGATAGAAATCGTGTTGTCGCCGTCGGCGTTGGCAATGGTGTTTCTCGTATCGATTGCCGAAGCTATGGTAGATAAATTAACACTGCCCGTGACTTCTGTTCCGGCCTTATCTTTAATCGATAAGGATAAGGTATTGTCTTTGAAGGACAAGGCGTTTGAGTTTTCTTCTAAACCGGAACTCGATCCCTGAAGCGGCAACGGCTTCCTGCAGCTGGGCTACGTTAACGGCATCGGTGGCTTCCGTACCGGCAGCAACCCCGGTAATTTGGCGCGTGAGCTTATTGACAGCATCGCCGACAGAAACAGCGGCTAAGGTCGATTTCCAAGTCCCCGTCGTATCTCCCGTTCTGTCCGTTCCTTTGGGATCATAGCCCACGGCACCGGCGGCTGTACTTGCCGTCGATTGAGCCCCTAAGGCTACGCCGCCGTTTTCCGTAACGTCCGTATTGTAGCCGAGCATGACGGCGTTTTCGAGATTCGACGTATTATGTTTCGTTGGAACCATTTCTTTAACTACATACGAAACATTAGCTCCATCATAAGACAGAGAGGCGTATTGTTTCGTGACATCTTCTTCTGTCGCAGCCATCGAGCCCAAAACAACGTTGCGCTTGCCGCCGTCCAGAACATGATAGTCACCGAGAATTACATTATCTTCGCTATTAGTAATGGTATTCCCGGTGCCCACGATAGCCGTATGGCTTACGTTGGTACCCTGGTTGGCATATCCGCTGACCGTATTATAGCTGCTCAATTGAGCTTCTGAGCCTTTCAAATCATTGGCAGTACCAATGATTTGTGAGCGTATAGAATAATCTACAGTATTACTATTGCCGAGTACGGCTACAGACCCTCCCAGATTGGCCATATAGGCTTTAACAGCATTATTAATAGCGTCCTGATTATTAAACTGATCATTCTGTTGATTAAAAGCATAATATTTTGCCGCTAATATAGCCTCTGTTGACCATAGAGAATGCATCGGCATACTCTCATTGTATGGATCAATCCCATCAATATCAGAGCCGGCAGAATGCGTTACTGTGTTGCTGGCCCCGACAATCATGGTTCCCGTAGCATTAGATGTCGTATTCAGAGCCCCATTCAACGTGCTGGCAAACCCATCTACCCCACCCTGGTCATCCTCGGTCAAACCGTTTTGTATACGGTTAAAGGCACCATAAGTCGAAGAAAATGCACCTATATCCATCAGTATAGAAGGCCTGCTTTCAATATTTGACCGAATTCCGGTTATCGTCGAATAATTACCGTCAGCATGCGAGTAGTTGCCAATAGCTACGCTGGCTGCCGCAGCTGAAGTATGATACCCGATAATAGAGCTGCCTCCTTTTACTGAATATGTAAGACTTCCGTCACTGGTTTCATCTTGTTCACTTGGGGATAAAGAACCAATGACAACCGAGTCCTCTATGGATCCAATATTTTGGTTATCACCGATTACAATTCCAGCCGCAGGGCTACCGACAGAAGCTGTGCTAACAGTAGCCGAATTGTTATTGCCGATAACGGTCAGTGAATCCCATTCATTGCGATACATATTGGCGCCAGTCAGGACGTTGCCTCTCCCAATAGTCAAGTCAGAAATATTAGTTTCACGTCCTTCCGGATGACCATAGTCGGTAACGGTGCCTACATCTCGACCGATTATCTTATTATTATCACCGATGACGTTCTGTTTTCGACTTCCGCGAACTTCATTGTTATTCCCTAATATATGAGTATCCATACTCGGAACAGAGCTCCCAGAAAAAGAATCCGATACGATATTATTATCGCCGATAATCTTACTGTTGGCACTATTTTCAACGGTATTGTCAGTCCCCACTACGCGAGCTGTAGAATCATCTGCGACCTTATTTGTAGTACCGGTAATATTACTGCTGTCTACGACAATATTATCCGCCGCATAGACACTAACGTTTTCCCCCTGAAAACAAAGGCCGGTCAAAACAAGGGCTGCCAAGGCCGTTCTTTTGACGACTCGGCTTCCGCTTCCCTTCGTACGGCTTTTAGCCATTTCCGATACGACGACATAGCCATGCTTTACCTGACTCCAAATTACCCGATAAATCCTGTTCATGAAAAAGCCCCCTTAACGTATTGTCCATTTCGAGTGATGCCCTAACCGTCATAATTCTCATTACATCCATATCACAATTATGGCATTTTGTTGTCAGTCACGAGTATATACCCATTCTTTTCTGTTTTCAAACGGCCTTTTTCGATATGTAGATACTTATACTCTATATTATAAATTTAATATAATTATATATACATTTTATAGTTTTATAATTCTAATTGTTATCATTTTCTCTAATTATTAGGTCAATTTGTTTTTCTCTGCTTTTTTTAAGGCCTCATAAAATCTCCTGCACACATCGGATTTCCTGTCATTGAGAAATTCCTGCTTCTTTTCTTTTTGAATGAATATAAAAAAAATTCATGCTGTTTTTTTAATTTTACCTAAGACTCAGAAGACGCCGAAAGACATCTTGAAAAGGCGCTGCTATCGTCAAAAGATAAATTGAGTCCCCTATAAAAAGAACCTCCTTTATCAGTCATTCGATAAAGAAGGTTCTTCCGTTATATTCCTTCGAAGGATTACTTACTTATTCAAGCGGTTCATGATGTCCTGCATCTGTTTTTCAAGGGCATCGATGCGTTTATCCTTGGCTTCGTTATCGGCCTTTAAAGCCTGATAATCGGCTTTGACAGCAGCATTGTCCGCCTTCACCGCGTCAATTTCTTGCTGCTGCTCGGAAATGACACCGACCAACGCGTCTTTCGAATAACCGGCATAAGGGCTGGCCTGGCCGAATTTGAAGCTGACGCCGGCATTGAACATGTTTTCTCCGCCGCCCAGGCTGGTTCCGATGGAGAAGAGAACGTCGTTCGTCGGCCGATAGAAGGCGCCGATGGCAACGGCATTAGCCGAATTGTAATTGCCGTAACCGGCAGCAAAGTCCCACTTCGCCGTCGGATCGTAGTCCTGGGGATGAAGGGCCGCCAAGGCTGCGGCACCGGCACCGACGCGGTTGATGCGTGTATCGAGCTTGCTGACGCGGCTGTTCAAGTTAGTCACGTTACCGGAAATATCCGTTACCTGATTCGAAAGATTGGTAATATTGGCAGTATTCGTCGTGATCTGCGTCGTGTTCGAAGCTACCTGGCTGTCTAAGGCCGTCAAGTTATCGCCGGCTGATTTCGACTTCTTCACATACGTGCCGTCTTCAGAGACCCGCGTTTCATTGTATACCGTACCGCCGGTGACGATGCCCGTGTTGCCCGATTCTACCTTGCCGTCCGTATTGACTTTGATCTTGTAATTCGTTCCGCCGATATTATTCTTTTCCGTGCTGTCAATAGTGATCGTGCTGTCGCCATCGGCATTAGCGATGGTGTTTCTCGTGTCGACAGCCGCTGCGATGGTCGATAAATTAACGCTGCCTGAAATAATTTCGGTTCCTTCCGAATTCTTAATGGACAGGCCTAATTTATTGTCTTGGAAGGTCAAAGCGTCCGTACTTTCCTGCAAACCCGTGCCGGCAGCGTCTACGGCCGCTTTGAGCTGAGCCACGTTGACGGCATCGGTATCATTGGTACCGGCGGCGACGTTGGTAATTTGGCGAGTTAACCCCGTTTCACTGTCACCGACAGAAACAGCCGCCGCACCGGACTGCCAAGCCGATGTAATCTGGGTCTTTTCCGATACAGCCGCCGTGTAGGCCTTATTGGCAGCATTCATAGCTGTTTCAGAAGTATTCATGGCCGCTCTGGCTTCATCATTTGCAGTCTTAGCGGCATCCATCTGCTCTTTAATTTTTCGACCTTGGTCTGAATCATGGTCAATGCTGTTATAAGCATGTACGGCCTGCACATAGTCAGCGTTCTTGGCCAAATAATCGGATACCTTGGTATCATAATCAGCTTTGGCTGTCGAAAGAGCCGATTCCAAATCAGGGATACTGCTATTTAATTCGGCAAATCGAGCTTCTTTGCCGGCAAAGGCCACGATATCTGCCTCTTTTGCAAAGGCTTTGCCGGTAACCGGGTTATACCCAAAGGCCCCTTTATCGACAGAAGATACAGAGTTGCTGCCAATAGCCACGCCGCCGTCATTCTCTACGTCCGTATTATAGCCGAGCATAACGGCGTTGCTGATATTTTCCGTATGTTCACGTAACGCTTTCTGCACCTTTACTACATAGCTAAGTGTATCGCCTGTCCATTGTAAATCTCCAGTCACATGGTTGAAGCTCTTCGGAGTATACGTTTGTTCTTCATATCCGTCTTTGGTCCCCATCGTTCCCAAAATGACATTGTTTTTACCGCCCGATAAGGTATGGTAATCACCGATGACGACATCCGTCGCTGCATCACTCAGTTTATTGCCGGTCCCCATGACGGATACGTTATTCACATTGGTTGCTTTATTCTGATAGCCTGTAACCAGATTATAATCACTGACCACAGATTCAGAACCGTTCAAAGTATTGCCTGTCCCCAAAATAGAGGAACGTCTTGCGTAATCCGATACGTTGCCGTTCCCCATGGCAAAGACGGAACCGCCGTTAAGTGTCGCAAGCTCACCCATAACCTCAGAAAAACGATCAGTATATCCGAAATCATCACCGGCATGATAGAATAGCTCACCCCAGCGCCCGCTCATAAAGCCGCCTTCAATGCCTTCAGTCATATTACCGGCTGCATTGGTCACACGGTTGCCGGTGCCGAAAACCATAGAGTTCAAAGACGAATCCACTTTATTCAAAGTCCCAAAAGTTCCGGTTGCAATCGAAAAACCCATTCCATTCTCATTTTCGGAACTAAGTTTATTATCCACGCCATAAAGAGATGAATAAACAGTCATTCCTTCAATAGTTGAGCGAGTTCCGACAGCTGTACTGATAGGCCCTAAGGTCTGAACTCTATGCCCAATTGCCGTACTGCCATCGCTCGCCAAAGAATGGTAGCCAACAACAACTACATTCCGATTTCCAACACCGATGGTATTCTTTTCTTCAGGAGATAAAGAACCGATAATGACAGAATCTTTAATATTACTGCCTTTTTGATTATCACCAATAATAATACCTGCTGCCGCACCGTCAATAGCATTATTATTACCGATAACCGTTAAGGAGTCCCATTCATTGCGATAGGTATGGTTACCTGTAAGAACATTACCGCGGCCAATGGTTAAGTCGGAAATATTAGGTTCACGGCCTTCCGGATGACCATAGTCGGTAACGGTACCGACATCTCGAGCAATTATCTTGTTATTATCGCCGATGACGTGTTGTTTCCGACTGCCCCGCACTTCGTTGTTATTGCCAAAAATACGCGTATCAAGGCTCGCTTCATATCTTGTTCCGCCATCGTAAGGATAGCTCTTTGTCACCTTATTATCATTGCCGACGATATTGACATTATTACTGTCTTCAACCGTATTGGTGTCGCCAATGACATTCGAATCTTCGCTGCCGGTCACAGAATTTTCCGTTCCCACGACGCGAGCTGTTTTATCGTCAGTTACGGTATTGGTCGTGCCGGCAGCCGTCCCGCTGTCTACGATGATGTTATCCGCCGCATAGGAAGGCATCCCCATTCCGGACAGGCTCAATCCTACCAGAACCATGGTCGCCAAAGCAGTTTTTTTCACGACATGACTGCCATGGCTTTTCGTACGGTTTTTAGCCATTTCCGATACGACGACATAGCAATGTTTGGCCCGACTCCAAATGACGCGATAAATCTTGTTCATAAAAAAAGCTCCTTCCTATTCCGTTATTATTTTCACTTTACCTTATAAGTATATATAATTTATAAATAATAGTAAAGTTTGTTATTATTTTGTCATTTTTATATTATTTTCGAGTCGTTTTACTCGTCATAACGGTTATTATCTAAATACTTTCACTTTCCCCAAATTTCTCAAAAAAAGAACGACAGAACCATCACCGTTTCCAGTGACGATTCTGTCGTTACTTTATGTTATTTACCTTAAATCATAAAACATGTAACACGGCCACAGTCCACGTATCCGCCAAATGAACGGCCCCTTACGCCGGTCTCATCAACAAACGAAGTGTCGCCATCTATGCGGCTGCATAGGATGCCGGGCATAATATCTCGATTTAACTCCATTTATCACAGTTCAGCCCTCGTAGAATAAATTGCAGGATTCTTTTTTGCAGGCGATACCACTCATTTTCTTTTAATTCCAGTAAATCGCGGTTGACAGCACTGCTTCCCGTAACGATAAATTTAAAAAGGAGTTCTGCTTCGTCTTGGTTCAAATGGAGCTCTTTCATGAGTACGGGTACGATTTTAGGACTTTCATGCTGATAGATTTTTTGAACGATAATCGGGGATACATCCAAATCCTTTACAAGAAAGCGATAATCTTCAAGTTCCAAATATTTATGACAGGGAGGGAAAAGCGACCTGTCCTTCGGTAATTCGTCATCCTTCGTTTGGCTTAACATGCATTGCAATTTTTTAAGGGACCCTTGTTTTTCCTTCGGCGTCATAGAATCGATGAGATGCAGACTATCATTAATGATTTCTTCCAGCAAATCATCAATGGTATTGTAGTACAAATAAAAGGTGCCTCTGGCAATATGCGCTTCTCGACAAAGGACGGTAATCCGAATTTCCCGAAAAGGTCTTTTTTCAGCATGAGCAGCAACGTTTCTTTTATGTGATTTCGAGTATCGACAGATAAGGGTCGTTTCGTTTCTGTCTTTTTGTTTCGGCTTTGAGTCAATGTAAATCTCCTTACTGTTGAAATCATAGATGAATGATTATCTTTTATTTTATCACGGAGATTAGGCTTTCTGTAGCAATCCCATCTAACTATAGACACATTTCAATTTCTGTATATTCTTTCGGTACGTCCCCGTCCAACTATAGACAGATTCCGACTTCTGTATATTGTTTCTGAATATGCCCCTCACTATAATAAGGGTTGTAAGGGATATTTATTGATGTATGTTTTCTAATGAAAGGAGATTAACATGGAACTTTACAAAAATTTTGACGGAAAAGCCCCAATGATTGACGTGAATGACGCTGCAATGCTGCTCATTTGACCACCAAAGCGGTTTATTCCAATGTATCGGCGATATTGATTTCCTGCGCATTCGTGACAGAGCCATTGCGCTGGCTGAAGCGGCGACGTTAGTAAATATGCCCGTTATTACCACCGCCTCCGTCCCCCAAGGTCCAAACGGTCCGTTGATTCCGGAACTCCATGAAGCTGCTCCCCATGCGGTATATGTAGCTCGCCGCGGAGAAGTTAATTCTTGGGATTGCAAAGAATTCGTAGACGCCGTAAAAGCAACCGGCAAAAAGACCTTAATCATTGCCGGTACGGTAACCAGCGTTTGCATGGCCTTACCGGCTCTTTCTGCGGTAAACGAAGGATACCGTGTATTTGCAGTGCCCGACGCTTCCGGTACGTATTCACAAGAAGCAGCTATCGCTACCATGATGCGCCTTACCCAAGCGGGTGTCGTTATAACTGACGCCGGTGCCGTATTAGCCGAATTACAGCGCACCTGGCATACGCCAAAAGCCGACGCCTGGGCTCAGATTTGGGGCCGTATTTTCACCAACTATCGGCTGCTGTTAGAAAGCTATGCCAAAGCCGTAGAAGTAACGAAAACAGGCGAACCGATGGATAACGAACGCGAAGATTAAGGCGCTGCCTATTCCTAATTGATTTATAAAAAGTAAGACACGCATAAAGTAAGGCCGATGGAGCTGGTATTTACGAGTTCCATCGGCCTTTTATTTGTTTCTATAATAAGCGTATTCCCAGGGATTTGCAGAGGGAATTTTTATGACATATCCTGAATCTACTCTTTGAGCAGCCCCTTCGATACTAAGTACGCCCGCGCTACGTCGGCGGCCGGCTTGCCTTCAATATCGACTTCGTAATTCATCTTGAGCATTTCTTCCGTCGTAATCATGTGGGCCAGCTTATTCAACACCGGTACCAGCTGAGGATACTTTTTGATGGTGTCGGCCCGAAGGAGGGGTGCCCCCTGATAGGGCGGGAACAGGCCCTTGTCGTCTTCCAGCATGACCAGGTCGTGGGTGATGATTTCCGGGTCCGTCGAAAAGACGTCGATGACGTCGACATTGTCCTTGTCGATGGCTTCGTAACGAAGGCTCGGCTCCATGGTGACGACGGGAAGATTCAGGCCGTACAGGGATTTCAGGCCCTTATTACCGTCTTCGCGGTCGTTAAATTCTAAGGAGAAACCGGCTCTGGCCGTGTTTTCTACCTTTTTCAAATCGGAAATCGTCTTGAGGCCGTACTGCTCGGCATAGGAGCGTTTCACGGCAATGGCATAGGTGTTTTGGTAGGCCATCGGTTCCAAGAAGACCAGGTCATCTTGTTTCAAGATTCCCGCTTTAGCCGCTTCATAAACGGTTTCCGGATTGTTCGATAAGCCCGTCATGGGCGGCTTAATCAAGGACGACGTGACCGTTCCCGTAAATTCGGGGTACATGTCGATGGAGCCGTTTTTCAGAGCTTCATATAGGAAGCTGGTCTTCCCGAAACTGGGCTTTACGGTCACCTTGATATCCGTTTCGTCTTCGATCAGGTCCTTGTACATGTTGATTAAAATTTCCGGTTCCGACCCTAATTTTCCGGCAGCGATGAGGGTATTCCCGGACAGGCCGCCGATGTTGACCGTCGATAAGACCAGGAGGGCCAAGGCCGTCACGAAGGACAGGCCGATGACTTTTAACGAGCGTTTTTCCAAGAACTTGATGAGGGCGCTGACGACGACAGCCAATAAAGCCGCCGTAATGGCCCCGATGAGGATGAGGGCCGAATTGTTCCGATCGATGCCCAAGAGGATGAAGGTCCCCAGTCCCCCGGCACCGATCAAGGCTCCGAGGGTCGCCGTCCCGATGAGCATGACCGACGACGTGCGGATGCCGCCGATGATGGACGGCATGGCCAGGACGAGTTCAAATTTTTTCAGCTTTTCCATACGGCTCATGCCGAAGGCTTCGGCCGCTTCCTGAAGGAGGGGATCGATGCCCTGAAGGCCCGTAATGGTGTTCTGCAAAATGGGAAACAGGCCGTAGATGACCAGGGCCACGATGGCCGGCACCTTGCCGATTCCCAGGAAAGGAATGAAAAGCCCCAACAGGGCCAGGGACGGGATGGTCTGTAAAATCCCTGCCAGCTGCAGGGTTACTTCCGAGGCCTTCTTATACTTTACGACAAAGATGGCAAAGGGAACGGCCAGTAAGATGGCTACGAAGAGGGCAATCATCGAAATCTGAACGTGTTCCAACAATAATTGTACCAATTCGCCCTGCCGATCACTAAATGTACTCATTAAGTTTTCCATAGTTTACCCCTCGTAGAAAAAACGTTTGACAACTTCATGGGCCGGATGCTCCTTGACCGCCTGCGGCGTGTCGAGCTGTACGACTTCACCGCTGCTCATGACGCAGATGCGATCGCCGAGTTTTACGGCTTCGGCCATGTCGTGGGTGACAAAGACGATGGTCATTTTAAAAGTTTCGTGGAGGTGCTTGATGAGCTCCTGCAATTGATTGCGGCTGATGGGATCGAGGGCGCTGAAAGGTTCATCCATGAGGAGGATGTCCGGTTTGGCCACGATGGCCCGCAGGATGCCGACCCGCTGCTGTTCGCCGCCGGAAAGGTCGCGGGGATAGCGGTTCATATACTGATCGGCGTCGAGGCCGACTAAGGACAGATAGGCGCGGATCGTCTTCTGCCGCTCTGCCTTGGGCCAGCCCTTCATTTCCGGGATGATTTCGATGTTTTCATAGACCGTCAAATTGGGAAAGAGGGCCCCGGTCTGGAGGACGTAGCCGATGTTCATGCGCAGCTTTCTCGGCTCGAGCTGACTGATGTCGCTCCCGTCGATGAGGACCGTCCCTTCCGTCGGCGTCAAGAGGCGGTTGATCATCTTTAGGGTCGTCGTCTTGCCGCTGCCGCTGGTCCCGACGATGACAAAGAATTCGCCGCTCTTGATGGTTAGGCTCATGTGCTGTAAGGCTGGTTTCTTGTCGTAAATCTTGCTCACATTTTTAAATTCAATCATGGTAGTCACCTATATTCCTTGCCAGTGCGTCATTAAACTTACGACTAATGCGTAATAAGAGATTTCGCTCATCCGGTGTGAGTTCACTCATGGCCAGCATTTCCGCTTCTTCCAATAAGTCCAGGACCGACGCCGCGTAGGCCCGCCCTTCTTCAGTCAGTTTGATTCGTTTGATGCGCTTGTCGCCGGGATTTTCTTCAAAACGGAGGTAGCCCTTTTCCTTAAAAGACTTGATCGTCGCATTGACGACTTGCTTCGTCGAATAGGTCTTTTGGGCAATCTCATTTTGGGGAATCCCTTCGGGATTGTAGTAAATCCACATCAAGATGAGCATGGACTTGCTCTGAAGGCCCCGTTTTCTGGCGTAATTCTCAAAGATCGACAGTTGATGGTCCCGGATTCGCGAATAAGCCTTCGTCTCTTGATAAATGTCAGTCATTGATTACCACCACCTTACCGAAACTTTTGGCACTGTCCAAATAAGCCTGAGCCTCTCGAATATCCCGTAAGGAGAAGATTTTCTCCGGCGCCGCGTCGATATGGTATGCTGCGATCATATCGAACAAGGCCTGCAAAGCCCCTTCATCGACGAGTCCGGAATAGAAGCCTGTAATGTACTTGCCGCTCCCCAATTCCATAATGACGTCGAAATCGTCGAGGGTCCACTTCCCGCCCAAGAGGCCGGTATTGCATAAGATACCTCCGTCTTTCAGATGGGCCAAACTGTCGGCCATGGCGGATGGACCGACTAAGTCGGCAATTTTATCGAAGGAAAGTGCCGTGTCGAGGCGTCCCTCTTTTCAACGACGACGTCATCAAAGCCGGCCGCCTTCAAACGATCGGCCTTACGGGTATTTCGCGTCGAGCCGTACAATCGCGCCTTTGGGTATTTCCCTTTCAGGAGTTTGGCAAAGGCCACGCCCACACCACTAGCAGCACCGCGGACGAGGACGGCATCGGAGTCTTCGATTTTCAGATTTTTCAAGGTTCCAAAAGCCGTGTGGTACGTCTCGGGGACGGCAGCCATGGTCGGCCAGTCCAGATCAGTTTGTACCTTGTAAATCTGCTCGTTCGGCAAAAGGACGTATTCGGCATAAGAGCCGTCAAAGGCCCGCCCCATTTCACCCATAATAGACACGACTTTTGTTCCTTCGGGAAGCCTTTCCGGTTCCGTACTGTCTGTGACGATGCCGACACATTCGATGCCTAAAATCCGCGGAAACTGCACCGATTCCGAATAGCCCTCTCGGGTGAATATTTCCGAGCGATTGATACCGAAGCCCTTTACCTTGACTAGGGACCAGCCCGGCTTTACCGTCGGCGTCTCGACGTCCTGATAGATGAGCTTGTCGACGCCGCCGGCTTCATAGATGACGACCGCTTTCATGACATTCCCCCTTATATTCCAAACTATCCCGACGCCTTTCATCACCCGGATTTTAAATCTGAGTGGATGAGTCCAACATCAGGATATAATTAGGTTCTATAATAAATGTTGGGGTCTTGTGGACACTCTTGTTCACAAGACCCCTTGTTTATATAAAATAAGACATATCCAACACTGCCAGTTAGCTCAACCACCACGAAGAACTGAAAGGAGTATATA
>ENA-OQAB01000933-OQAB01000933.1-human-gut-metagenome-genome-assembly--contig:-NODE-933-length-14597-cov-6.177332_pt1 | contig 14597 bp, 12 predicted proteins | sample MGYA00242490_ERZ504517 | MGnify/ENA primary metagenome ERZ504517 (study PRJEB26092, sample SAMD00036298) | human gut metagenome | host: Homo sapiens | study: EMG produced TPA metagenomics assembly of...
ATAGCAAATGTGTGATAAAGCCAGTGAGATTATGAAAGATGTCTATAACTAGATTGTCCTAATATCAACCATAGCCGCAATGATTACTGCATCGGTTGCCTCACTGTTAATGAACTTTTCAAAAAGTGGGAAAACTGTAAATGAATCTAGAGCATGACTCAAACGGATCATTATTACTTGGGCAATCCTAAACGGACTTGGATTTATCATGACCTATATCACTCCGGTCTTTGCCGGCGGCAAGTGGAACGGTTAAAGAGGGAATGTAACTATCGTAATACTTGATGAAATCGTGAAATAGATTGCCGAACAGGTCATGAACATCTTAAATCTGATTACCACTACCGAAGTCAAGTTGACAGATACTGTTTCCAATAAAAGTTTGATATATTCTTCGTGTGATATCCCTTGAAAATCAAATTTTTCGGTATCAATTTCTATTAAATACACTTAGTTTCTCCTCTTGTTATCTGATTTTTCAAAATATCTTGCAGTTATTGTTTTAAATTATTTTTTTAAATCCGCTTTTATAACAATCCGGATATTTGCTTTTGCACTACAAGTAGACAATATGATTTCATTTTCCTTACTATCCTCAGCATATCCTCTTTCTATCTGATAAATCTCACTATCTGCTGGTACCTGTTCACAAGCTGTAATCTGATAGTTCAAAGTTCTTCCATCCGGTAAATAAACCTCCATATCCGTGTGCTCCTGAAAAAAAATCAATATCCTGATAATTTCTCAATACATGAAACATACTGCCGTCTTTCATATTATGGCCATAGATAATATTCTTACTATCTGAAAAGTCTCGTTCATTCCGGTAATCTAAAAAAATACTGCCCGCAATATTGTAAGTTTTTTGCACCGTATGGTTCAAATAATAGGAATTATCTTCCCCTCTTACCACCGGATATTCCAGTACCCCTGGAATTCTGATCCATGCTACAACATCTGGATTGATTTCCTGTAAAGCTGCAAAATCGACCGTTACGGTTTCTTCCGGCTTTTCTTTTTCCTTATCATCTTCTGTAGTTTCCGGCTTCATATCTTCTGGCTCTTTTGTTTTCTTTTCTACTTTCACATATGTTTGCAACTTTTCATATTCCTGTTCTGCTTTTTGGTATTCACTGATAATTTGATAAATCCAGACTCCTGCTGCCAAAAGGATCACGCTTAATATCCCAAGTAAAAAGTATTCTTTTTTCATTTGCTTACCTCCAACGTAAAAAAGGCGGCAGCATACCAAAACTGATATACTACCGCCTGCACTTATGTTTCTTATTTTCTTAAATTGCAACAATCCAGTGGATTTGGATTGATATGCTGCTTCCAATATTCATAATGTTCTGTGACATCTTCACAGACCGTCAACGGAAGATGAATTTTTTCCAATATCCTGATTTTTTCTTCCAACGGTAAATGCCAGTATCCACTCTGACGCAAAATATATTTCTGATAGTCCAAATCCGGAAACCATTTTTTTATCCACCCATTCACCCGAAGAAATTCTACCAAAACTTTATTTACCGGCAGCCTATTTAAGTAATCAAAATCCAAATATTCTTCTATCAGAGGACTTAATCGTAAGGTAACATCAAAACCCTCTTCCTGTAGATTTAACAATGCCTTTAACCGCTTTGAAGGACTGCTCGCTTTTTCATAGCCAAAAGCTTTCTTATCATCAAAGCAGGTAATCGTAATCTGAATGTGTGCCAGTTTCGGATCATAAAGTTTCCGGTATCGTTCTTCTCCTGCCAAATGGGATTTTGTCACAATCAGATACCCAATACCATATTCATTTAACTGTTCTATGGTTTGATAGGTAACCTGTTCCTGACGTTCCACCGGCTGAAAGCAATCTGTCATGCCTCCAAGTCTTAAAATGGTTCCCGGCGGCACTTTTTCCAATTTTCTCCGGATTTTCTGGATATCTGCCACTCTTGGATTTTCTGCATTCCAAAGCCCGCGGAAATCCAAAAGGCTGCGTGCATAGCAGTAGGAACAGTTATGCATACAACCACAGCCGTAGGTATCTAATCTGGTTGGATACTTACATTTTTCCGCTTCATTACCGCTTACGCTTTTATAAAAACTTTTAAATTCTTTTCTTTCGCTTCCACATCACCCTTCCTTTCGCTTGCGGGGTTCGGTACTGCCCCGAAATCTTCTGGTAAAGCATCCAGAAATGTTCTTTACACTACCCCGCAGGCCAGTATTTTATAACTTCCAAATATTTTTATCTCTTTGTGCGTCTGATTCTCCAAAGGACAATACCGATACCAATTACTGTCAGTACCGCAATGCCTATCGGTAACAGGATCATGGTAGTATCTCCTGTTTTTACTTCCTCCGATTTTTCCGGTGTCTTTGGAAGTTTCTTATTCTGGATTTCTTTTACCACTTCTATGACTTTTGTTTTGGCATCTGCATAACTGAATGTGATTTCATAAGTTTCCGTATGTTTTTCATATCCGTCCAATGGTTTTGTCTCTGATAATACATAAGTAATCGGTGCTACTGCCTTCCCTTCTTCATAAGTAGCAATTGGCAGCAGTTCACTGGTTGCAACGCCATCTTTGTCTGTCGTGAGTTTTCCAACTACTTCTTCTGTTTCTTTATTTTTCAGTTCAAATTCTACATTGGCAAGTGGTGTCTGATCTTCTGCATCTGTTTTCTTGATGATGAGTTGCCCCATCGGCACTTCATCTTTCATGGAAACTTTCTGTACTTCTCCGGTTTCCTCTACGGTAAATTCTACATCTTCTGCAATCAAAAATCCTTCTGGTGCAGCTTCTTCATGAAGGACGTAGGTTTTCCCCGGTTGCAGATATTCGATACGATATGGTTCTTTGGTAGAGATCCATTCTTCTACCACATTTCCTTCTTCATCCAGTACTTGTAGTTTAGCACCTTCGATTTCCTGTTCTCCGGTAATATCCGTCTTTGTAATTTCCATTTTGGTATGATCATCTTTCATGGAAACTTTTTGGATTTCCCCGGTTTCCTCTACCGTAAATTCTACGTCTTCTGCTTTCACATATCCATTTTCTGTTGGAGCCTGCTCTTCATGTAAGATATATTTGCCAGGTTTCAATGCATACACAAGATGCGGTTCTTTGGTAGAAGTCCATTCTTCCACTACATTTCCTTCTTCATCTAAAATCTGTAACTTAGCGCCTTCTACTTCTTTTTCTCCTGTAATATCTGTTTTTGTAATCTCCACCTTTGTCGGTTGGTTTTCTACCTCTTTTTGTATAGAAATTACCTCCAGTTTCGGATCTGTATAGGAAGCGTCAATTTCAATCTTCTCTTCAAACGGAAGATATCCCGGCAGTCCTTCCAGTTCTTTTAAATAATATTTCCCATGCGGAATGGTATCCTGATACTTCAGTTTCCCTTCTTCATTTGTTTTTTCAACTGCTACCAGTTCATCTTTTTTCACCACAATTTCTCCTGCTGCATTTAAAAGATCTTCTCCTGCATACAGTCCAAACGAAACCCCAGCAAGCGGTTCTTTTGTGGCTTCTGATTTTTTCAGCACTTCAATTTCCACTTTCTGCCGCTGGTTCTTGATTTCCTTTGTCACATAATCAACCGCCACTTCTTGTCCCTGATAGGTAATCTCAAAATCCTGTTCTTTTGGATCCAACACGAAAGAATCTCCTGTTTTGGTCTCTTTCATATAGAATTTGCCAATCGGAAGATTATTTAAAGTTCCCTTTCCTTTTTCATCTGTTACAATCGTTCCAACCAAAGCGTCTTTTTCAAAACGTATGATCCGGTTGCCTTCACTGTCCATCTGCCCATCTGGCGAATAAATGGTTTCCCTTGCATAGATAGAAAATTCTGCTCCTGCAAGCCCCTGTTCTTCATACTCGAACTCATATCCTTTTTCCATTTCCATAACATCGTCTCCAGTAAACAGGTTGGACACTTTATTGACTGCTTTTGCCAGACCATTTTTAATTTTTGTCAGCATCTGGTCTGTTCTTTTTTCAGCGCCAATAAGCACCTCTCCTGTTTTTTGGATTGTCAGGCTTCCTACTGCCTCATCATTTTTTACTTCCACAACTACAATATACTTTCCAGTTTCTTCTTCCACTTCATGTACGGTATTACTGTCTACTTTGATGGTAATGGATTTTCTTGGAGCTTTTTCATAAGTTCCTTCTTTTGTCACCTTATTTAAAGGAAGTATTTCCTCTCCCTTTTTTAACACCTGCTCAAATCCTGTCTGCACAAACAGTTCCGGGCTTTTTACTTCTTCAATACGGTAAGTACCCATTTTTAACGGTTCTGGTGTCAAAAGATAGCCTTCCTCATTTGTTTCAAATACCTCAATGGTTTCCGGTTTTGGATACCGTACTTTCATCGTGACATATTTCTTTTTCTCCACATCATAAATTTTATAATGAGCGCTGTTCTTTAAAATCGGAAGTTCCGTCTGTGCATCCTTTTTGATGATTTTAAAATAGAACTGCATTGGACGGTCATTAAAGACACGCCATACTTGTGGTTCTCTGCTGTCTTCATCAATTGTAACTAAAAACGGCTGAATCTCTTCCATATTTTCCGGAATGGTACTTTCGATACATACATATTTTCCATACGGAAGTTCCGGGGAACATAAATATCCCTTTTTGTCCGTAAACATTTCTTCTGTCTGTATCTTCTCTCCATTTTGATAATAAGAAGCAGTTTCCTCTTTACTGAAATCATATCCAATAAAATCCTGTGGAACAAATTCTGTTCCATTGTCTGGTTTTAAGGTGCCATCTTTTACTTTTGAAAGTTCACTGATCAGATACACTTTAAATCCGGCACCTTCCAGTAATTCTGTTTCTGTCTGGCTTCCGTCATCACTGATTTTGATCAACTGGAACGCCTGTTTTTTTATGGTTTCCAAAACTGTTACATTTTTCTGTACGATTTCCACATCCTGTCCTTCATACGCAAGGTCTACCGGATATTTCGTTTTATCCAATAGATAAGCATTGGATGGTGGTGCAGATATTTCCTGTACGTAGTATTTTCCAAGATACAAATCTTTGAAATGCAGAACTCCTTTTTCTATAGTTCCCTGCATGACTAACTGGTCCTTTTTATAAAGCAGTCCTGTCTTTCCATTTGGGTGCTGGATGTCTTCTGCAGCATACAATCCATAGACTGCCCCGTTTAAATCCCCATCTCCCTGGCTTAATGAGTCCTGTGTATCTTTGTCTATTTTCTTGATATGGACTTCACCACGTACCTCTTTGTTCTGGAAGATATGTGTAAAGGTGTAGGTATATGTTTTGTCATTTTTATATTCATAAAAGAATTCATAACTGCCATTCCCCTTGAAATACAACGAAGGAGCCTGAATTTCTTTTACTTCATAATGAAAACCAATTGGGATATCCGCAGTAAATATAGCCTTTCCGTTATCGCCGGACTCTGCTTTCTGGATCAAAGTTCCCTTTGTGACCAAGACAGAACCATCTGCACCGGTAATATCTTCCTTTGCATACAGACCAAAAATTGCTCCTTTTAAAGCCACCTCATCATTGCTTGATTGTTTCAGCACTTCCACAGATACCTTCGGTCTGGCATTCTCATATTGTGTTTCTTCCTCAACCACTTCTACTGTCTGCCCCGCATAAGAAAGGGTTACTACATGGGTACGTTCTTCTTCCGTTTTCCCTATGGTCAGCGTATCTGGTGCCTGCTGTTCTACTACTTTATAAGTTCCAAGGTACAGCATACCCGAAGAACAGCTTCCATCTTCTTTCGTCTCCATTTCTGCTGCCAAATCTCCTGCTTGATAGATTTTTGTCTGTTTATCCTGACTGTAAATATCTTCAGCTGCATAAATCTTATATTTTGCTCCTGCAAATGCTGCATTTGTATAAAGGAACTGAAGGTTTCCTTCCTCTCCGGATACTCCAGTCAGTTTCTCTCCCTGCTTATGTACAACTATTTTCCCTTTCTGTTCCTCATTTTTCACAGTCAGCATCTGTGTTTTTGCCACTTCCAGATTGACATTATAAGAATTCGTATTCAGTTTATACCCTTTCGGTGCAGTGATTTCCTTGATATACACCGTATCCTGTGTCTTTGTCAGTTCCGCTTTGGTTGCTCCTTTTTCATTGGTAGGAGGCATCTTCAGTATCAGATCTGTACAAGCCTGATCTCTATAAATTCCAAAAACAGCCCCTGCAAGTTTTACACTGCTCTTTGCGTCTTCTTTGATCACTTCAACCCAAGCGATATCCATCCATTGAATGGAAAAGGAAACCGATGCACTCGGTTCTTCATAAAAATCCCCATATCCAATATCCTGATTTCCAGATCCAGTTGAAACAACCAACGTTTTCCATTGTGCCCCTACCTGGCCACCCAGATTACCGCTTTCCCATGTTCCATGTACCGTTTTTAAAGCTGTAAAATAAAAAGTGGTTCCTCCATGGATTTTGACTGTGCCACCTGTTTGTTCTTTTCCGGCTGTATCATGATAGGTAATTCCTTCTGGCAAAGGCAAGGTGATATAATTTCTATGGTCTCCATTCAATGTAATATTCTTTGTCTTCTGCATATCTCTTTCCAAAAAAGCTGTTTCTTTTGTGGAAGAAAGGCTGATGGCAGCACTTGGCGGTGCTTCCTGCCCGCAAAGGTAATTGATATATTCCATGACGCTATAGCGTTTCAATCCGTCCTGCGTGCAGCCCACGAATGCCACCTCCGCTCCGCCGTAACAATAACTTGCTGCTAAATGTGTCAGGACATATTTGATGTCATTGCTGTAGTTTTTTAGATATTCCCCGGTTAAATCTCCTGGTCCTCCATATCCGTAATACAAAACTTTCTGTAAGTTTAAATTGCTTTCATAAAGTTCTGCAACATAATCAGAGGAAGGCGGGGACTGTAAGTTTGATTCCAGACAGTACGCAATTCGGTCATTGACATAGAAATAACAGGTACTGTAAGAACCTAAATCACTCGGATATACAATCTTCTGTCCTTTCACTAAAGAAGCTTTTTCTCTTGCCTGTTCTATGGAAGATGGTACAACAGAAAATAAAACTCCCGTTTCTTCCTTTAATGCACTGGTATCAATATTGGCGCCATCCGGCTCTGCATCTTCTTCGCCACTTTTTTGTTCTTTCTTCTGTTTTCTGTCCTTTTGGGGACTCTCTCCTTCTTTTCCATTTTCCTTTACAATGATTTTTCGTGTAATCTCATAAGTTTCTCCAGAAGGTTTTTGCACCTGGTAAATACAGTCATAAGTTCCTGGTCGGTCTTCATCAAACAGCTTTCCCTCTCTATCCGCAGATAAGACAAAAGAGAGTTTTTCCCCGTCTTTTACCGTAATCCCCTTAAAATCGGAAGCCGGATCAAACGTTTCTCCCTGTTTTATTGTAATGTCTTCTGCCTGTGTTTCCTCTTTACTTTCTGCCTGCTCTAATGGTGCTGCCATAGCACTGCCTGTGCCTGTCAGAAGGGAGGAACACCCTAATAAAATTGCCAAAAAGCCTGCCGTACATCGTTTTTTCCATGTTGTTTTCAATAAACATTCTCTCCTTTCTCTTTGATGTTTTTTCAAATGGGCAGTTCCATTTTTCGGGAATATGCTGCATATCAAAAACTGCCCTGCTTCCCATTTTTCTTTAAGGTCTATCCCGAATCATCCACTTCTCTCCTTTCTCATGGCCCTTTAAACCATGCAAAAAAGGAACTGCTTTTGCAATTCCTCTTTTGCACATTTTAAAAATAGCTATTTTCTATTTTCCCTGATTTCCTTTGTCAGCCAGTCATCAATCCCTTTTTCATGTTCTGCCCATAAACCGTCCGGATCCAGGTCCCACTGATTACGGTTGCAGGATAGAGAAAGTTCCTCACAGATACGGTATGTATGGTTACAGCCTTTTCGTATAGTATCCCGTTTCAATCTTTTTTTTGGGCATTCAAAATTTGGATTCCCTTTTTTCTTCCGATCTTCACACTCCTCACAGATTTCACTATACTTTTGGTCGCAGACAAGCCTAAGCTGCTTATCCATGTCATATACCTCTTCCACATGGGAAAGTCCACGTTTTTTTAATACCTGCAAAACCTCATACAAATCTCTCCAATTTCCAATTCCCGGATTTCCAAGGAAAGTTTTTCCGGATACCTGATGGGCTATCTCTGCTTTTAAAATTCCTTCCGTCACATAAATTTCACTGCTTTCTGCTTTTCCAGATACCCCTACAATACTGCTGATTCCACACCCTTTCTTCTGGTTTGCACTGGAAAGCCATACATATTTATTTTTTCCTTTAGGATGATCCAAACGTATCTGGAAACCTGCCAGATATTTATCTACCGTATAAACAGGGCAAAGATACCCTCTGTTTCCTTCATAAAAATTAAGATCCCAGTTTCCTTCCCAATTGATATAAAATCCCGGAACACCTTCCAATCGGAATCCTTCTTTTATCAGACGTCTCGCTATCTGCTGCGAATCCACCTCATTGGTACTTTTATATCCCTTTTCTTCCATGTGCAGGATCATCTCGCTATCTGCCCCTCTTCTCTCCAAATCTTTACGATGATACTCCTTTAGTTCCAGATAGGAGAGCATTTTTTTATAAACCCGATGTCGCTGTTCTAAATCCACTGGTTCAGCCAGATGTTCTTTCTGTTTCCTTGCCCGTTTCTTAATTCCCTGGCTTTCTTCCTGCATTGCCTGTCGCGTCTTTTTCTTTCTGCCAGGTTCTTTCTGCTTTCTTCTATAAATTTCCCGATATGCTTTTTTATACCGGTCTTTTCCTGTCAGATGACAAAGATCCGCATAAAGTGTCAGCATATTATGGCCGGTTCCACAATCAAAACAATGAAAGACATTCATGATTTTCCCTTCTGCACAGACACAGATGCTTGCCTTTCCCCTGGCGTCACCACAAAATGGGCATACAACATTTGCTGCATTCTGGGTGTCTTTTACCTGGTATCCATTTTTACAGTTTTCTAAAAATTCTATATCCAGTAACTTTGCTACATCAAAAATAGTAAACGGGGCAACCGGATCAGATTCTGTACGCTTTCTTTTTTTCATACCATTTTAACCTTTCTGGAAGTATCCCCTTATAAAGCGGAAAAGGCATGCCCTGCACGCCTCTTCCTTATCCTTTAACTTTTTAAGCAGCTTTCTGTTCACAGCCTTCCAATAAAAGCTGTGCTGCTTCTTTCATCTTAAAATCTGAACCTCTGTATTCCTTTGCAAACCATTGCAACTGCCGGTAACCTGCTTCTGTTCCAAGCATTTCCCCAAATGTTTTTCCTTCAAACAACGCATAAGGACAGATTACTTTTTTTGCCTCTTCTATCGTCAGGGGGATCTTCTCCATTTCACTTTCCATATCTCTTTGTAACTGCAAGAAAAAGTCATCTTCATCTACCTCTTCAAAAGGAACTTCTTCTTTTACCTCTTCAAAATCTTCTGAATGCCCGGAAATAATAGAGCCCTCTTTCCTGTCCGCTTCTTTATCAGTCTCTCGGGACCCTTCTGCTGTTTTTGCCTCATTGCTTTTTGTCTCCTGTTTCTCGGATGGTTCCGGCTGATGTGCTGAAAAATCCAAAAGATTCATCTGTCCAAAATCTTCCTCATTTTTTTGAGACTTCAAAGAAGAACTTTTTGTTTCTTCCTTCTTTTCCTCGTTGATCTTTTCTCCTGAAACATTTTCTTTTTTCTCAGGTTCCTGTACTGCTTTATCGGTTTTCAAATCTTTTGTAGGAGGATTGCTTCAGATGTTCCTTCATCATCGCTCTCCAAAAATTCTGTCGACATATCTCCTAAATTTTTTGTCTCTTCTTCTGTGTTCAAAGATCCCGATGTTTCCGTCACTTCCAAGGATTGTTGTTCTTCCCTCTCAACCTCATGACATTCTGCATCTTCTCCTGTATCTTCTGCTTCGTTTTCTTTCAAAAAATCGGCAGGATCTGGAAGAAAATCTACTTGTTTGATGTTTTCTTTCTTTTGATTCATATCGGTCACGGATGGTTGTGATAAAGGGCTGTCTGCTATTACATCAGAAGACTCCTTCTCTGGTTTCTGCGGTTTTACTGGCACTTTTGTTTTTTTCTGATCTGCTTTTTCTTTCGATTTGTCCGGCCCATTTGGTGGTGTACCTTTCATATCTGGATCTTCTGTTTCCTGTTTCATACGGAATTTATATAAAAAGAAGTATTTAAACCCATAGGTCCACGCTGCCCCTTTTGCTTTTGCAGGTGAATCCAAGTGATCTCCTACTAATTGGATACTCACCCGTTCTTTTTCATCCAGACAATCTGCATTGACAATAAAGAAGGTAAGTTTTGCCGTATAAATCCAACTGCCATCAACTTTACTGTAAGTTGCATCTGTTTCTTCCAATTCCTGCAAACAGATGTGATACTTTGTAAACGCTGGATTTAAAAGTTCAAAGATATCATCAATCTTTACAAAATCGTAATCTACTTCGTCTGAATAATGCTTTTTTAATAACTTTGGCATTTCATTTGATATTGCAATCAATTTTTGCTGTAAATTCATCGTGTCTTTATTTTCCATCCTTTATCCTCCTATTCCTTTCATTAAGCAGCCTGTTTTTGCTCAGCCATAACATTGTAATACCAGATATTCCTTGCCCCTACCTGATAAATCTCTTCTACATCCCAGATTTTATCTGCCCCATACTTTTCTTTCAGACGTTTCCTTTCTTGTCCGGATATCTGACTAAGCGGGTACTTTCCGTTTGTATTTTTTAACACCTCTGCATCGATATGAAAATATTCAAAAACACCTTGTTTTCCTCTGACAACTACGATTACGGTATGGTGTACTTTTTCCAACGCATTTCTCAGTGTCCTGATTTTTTCAATCCGTTCTGGCTGTTTCTTCAATAAAAATTGCACTTTACTGTTTACTTCTGTTTCAAAAATCCGGCGCATGGTTTCCCGATGCTGCAGTTCTCTCGCCCAGGCTTTTCCTAATTTCCGAATAACAGTCTTACGCTTTTTTAAATAACGAAAATACAGCCGGTTATCGAACACATATGTTTCTCCATTAAAAGCAAATTCCAGTTGTGGAATCATCTGGTCTGTCACAGATACTTCTTCAAAGATCACATCTGCTGCAGCCTGTTCAATCAGTTCTCGATATTTCCATGCAACTGCTGCTCTTTCAACTGCGGTAATTGAAATCTCCTTGTTTTCCTTCTCCAGTTTCTTTTGTGCATACTCCTGAACTTTATGTTCCAAACAATGCATACAGCCACGTTGGAAGCGGAATTTTTTCCCTTCTGGGATATTTAGCAAAGTACGCAGAGAATATGCAACATCTGTAAATTCAAAAGTCTTCTGGTTAAAAAGTCCGACAAAATCCATGCCCTGATATAAGTGACTAGCTCTATTTTCCATGTCTGGTCCCATATACACAAAAGTAAAACCTCGACTGGAAACCTTAGTAAACACCGCATCTCCTGTCAGAAGAGCTGGATTGTTCTTTTTTCTAAGCCATTTGAAAAATCGTTTTGCAAATGCATTGCCCTTTGCCCAATTTGGTACATTTCTCATATTCTTTTTCTCCTTTTCTGTTTGTTTTTTATACAAATGGAAGACAGTATGAAGATGCCCAATACCGTATCTTTTCCATTGTCTGCTCTTTCTCACATTCCACCCACAGCCACTCTAATAAAAATTCTGTGAGTATCTGCTGCTTCTCCTTATCCATAGTTACGAGTTCCAACCAGAATGCTTTCATAAACCGATCTTTTTCAGAGTCTGTCAACTGACCTAAAATGATTTCCAGCTGCTTTTCTGGTTCTCCTTTGATTTTCCGTATTCTGAAAATATTCTTTCTTCTGCATGTTGGAAGCGTCATAGGACAGGAGAATACTTCCTTTGCCATATCCACTGCCCACAATTCTTTCTCTTCCCATGGTGTGAATAACGACAGCCTATAGATCCAGTGTGTAACCAGATAGGTCATATTTTTGCGGATTATCCCTCCACTCCTTTGCAAAACAGAAAAGATTTTCTGTATTCCCGCTTTCTCTTTCCCGGCATTTTTAGCAGAAATTTCTTCTGCAATGGAAACCAGCGTTTTTGCATAATAAATGCCAAGTTCTTTCTTTCCTTTTTTGTAACCCATATTCTTTTCTCCTATATACATGGCAGCCCAATTTTAATTTCTCGGATCCAGGAAAGTTTCGTATCTTCCTTTGCTACATCCCGAAGCCACCTCATTGCAAATCTGGTGAAATTCTGTTGCAAAGTACGGTGTTCTTTCCGAAGTTTTAAGAGAAATTCCTGATACCCATTTGCTGCATCTTTTTCCAAATATACGGCTAAAACAGCTACTACCTCATTTGCATTTAAACTTTTCAGTTCAGGATACTCTCTTGTTTCTCCATGTTTTTCTTCTAGTACCAGAAATTCTACGTTATGTTCAAAAATTTTTTTCGCAAGTATGACGGAAGCTTCATTTCTTGCATCTGTAGTTATAAAAGTAGATAATTCCTTCATCCAACTCAGACACAAAAATGTAAATCTGTCACAAATAGACTTTTCCCATTTTTCCATTTCCACCAAAAGTTCTTTCTCTTTTAATGAAATACACAGGGTATTCAAATAAGTTCCTACCAACAGATTTTCTATTGTCTGCCCGTTCCATTTTATCTCCATAAAGTTTTTCTCCTTTCTTCTGAGGATTCTTAATATACAAGATCACCTGGAATGTCATATTCTCTCCACTTCATACTCAGGCATTTGGCAACTTTTTCTTCCAGTTCCACCATAGCTCTGCCAGATACCCCTTTACTCTGTGCAAGGAAAAGGATTTCTCCAATCCCACAATACACTTCGTATGCCGTACAGGGTACATTACCAAAGGTTGCTTTATAACGATCCACAATCTCTGCAACATTCTTTTTTCCAAACCCTTGTTTTGTCATGATTCCGATTATGGTATTGACCGGATACTCTATGGAAATAGCACACAGTTTTTCTACAGTTCCTTTCAGCGCATTTTTATAGCACTCAAAGGTTGATAGCAGATTTTCCGTAAATTGTTGAAATTCTACGGAGTTGTTGTGCCGCATCCGCATATCTGTTCCAAGTGCAATCTTTCGTTTTCCCTCCATCAGACTGTAGAAAATATTAGCACCGGATGCTGCTACATCAGAGGACGTAATGCGTATGGTCGCTGTCAGTTTTTCCTTTACCTGCTTCCCATACTTTTCCATGATTTCTCCATACACTTCCTCCAAGCGCTGATCTTCGATCTGCCAGGTGGCCGATACCATGGTCTGGTCTGCATAGCCTTCTAAAAAGGTGCTCTTTTTATACTCTCCACGTATGTAAACACTGGCAAGCATAAATACTTCTGGTAAGGGATATACTTGGTACCCATTTTTTTCTGCAGAGTGTACTGCACGTACCTTTCCTTCTGAAACACGAAGTAATGCTTTCCCTTTTGCAACTTTCAGACATTGATTCAATATTTCTGCAAGTACAGCAGGCCTTACATTTGACAATGCCGCACCGCTGATTCGTGCCCGATTTTCTAAGGTCGGAATTGCAGAACTTCCCAGCTGGTAAACTTCTTCCTGATCCGTTTTCAACAAAAGGTGTGAATGGTTTTTGGTATCTTTCAATACTTCCATACAGATACATTCATCTTCATTTTTCGGATTTTCTAATATTTGTCCTGCTTCATATACACGCAGCTTTTTACTTGGAACTTCAAACCATGTTGCATGTTTCTCAACCTGTTCCAGATATTGATGCAATTCCACTTCTTTCGAAAATGATTTTGAGAAATTGTCTGCAAACCATTGTCCCGTAGGTGTATGATGCAGTTTCAGACAAATCTTCCATCCACCGTCTACTGACCGGAACTGATAGCCTTCCCGTTTCATGTGTTCCATTTCCTCCTTATTTGGCAGACTCCCTTCCCACAGAATACTTGTCTGCATACATTCGCCTCCTTCCATTTGGCAGATATACAAAAACATCTCTGTTCCTTATAAAATACAACCGATAATTTTCCAGACAAAGAAACACATCAAAGCCTGTCTGTTTCTGTACTTTCTGCAGCCTGTCTATTTCTTTCTCATCATTTGAAATCTTCTTCACGGGAAGATAGCGTTCTTCTCCTCTCTCTTCCTTTTTCCCTACTGGAATAAAGTGCATTCCCTGATACAGCAGACATTCCTTCGCATTTGAAACTGCCTTATTTTTCTGTTCGAGGATTGTAGCAATGCATTTTTTCAGATAATCCGGTATTGTCCATCCTGTCAAGATTTCAAAACAAGTTTCCACTGATTCCCGGTCTTTACTGTTTTGATGTATCTTTAAAAGATCGGCTGCAATTCCGGTAATTTCAAAATCTACATCTTCTAAAATTAATCTGCGAGCACCGTATCTGCATCCTGAATGACAGATTGTCCTTCCAGTTGTTTTCTAAAAACATAAGCGTTTCAAACATAGTTTCTTATTTTCTGCTGGCTTCTTGGTTGCTGTACATTGTTTCTTTGACACATTCCTCTTCTCCTTCCTCTTGTTTTTTCATGTCTTCCTCCTTTCTACGC
>ENA-OQAB01000936-OQAB01000936.1-human-gut-metagenome-genome-assembly--contig:-NODE-936-length-14577-cov-4.595917_pt1 | contig 14577 bp, 14 predicted proteins | sample MGYA00242490_ERZ504517 | MGnify/ENA primary metagenome ERZ504517 (study PRJEB26092, sample SAMD00036298) | human gut metagenome | host: Homo sapiens | study: EMG produced TPA metagenomics assembly of...
ATATACTCCTTTCAGTTCTTCGTGGTGGTTGAGCTAACTGGCAGTGTTGGATATGTCTTATTTTATATAAACAAGGGGTCTTGTGAACAAGAGTGTCCACAAGACCCCAACATTTATTATAGAACCTCTTTTTTTGTCTATAGATTGACAAACATCAATGTGAATATTATACTGTTCATAGATTGATACATATCAATATGAAAGGGAGAGAGTCATGGAAGAAAAGGAAGCCATTCGCGTCTGTAAAGCCTTAGGCGATGAAAAGCGGCTGCGCATTTTGTCGCTCTTGCGCCAGGGTGAACGCTGTGCCTGCGTCCTCTTGGAAGATTTGAATCTGTCGCAGCCGACCTTGTCGCATCATATGAAGATTCTCTGTGATGCCAATCTCGTCACCGGCCGCAGAGAGGGGAAGTGGGTTTACTATTCCTTGAATGCCCGCCAAGGAGAAGCCCTGCAGCAGATGATCGGCGATTTGATGACACCTTCCGGTGACGCGGCTCCTGATGATACGGACCGCTGCTGCTAAAGCCGGCCGTTTTTGCAATCTCATATATTGATAGATGTAAATGTATAAATTCGTTTAGGAGGCTTTTATCATGAAACAGATGGAAATTTTTGAACAAGCGATGTGTTGCCCGACCGGTCTCTGCGGCCCGTCCATCGATCCGGAGTTACTGCGCCTGTCGACGGTGCTGGATACGTTAAAAGGAAAGGGAATCGACGTCGGTCGCTATAACTTGTCGAACGATCCCTTGAAATTCGTTCAGACCAAGGCCGTCACCGATTTTCTCCAGGAACACGGACCGGAAGACCTGCCACTCATCCTCGTCGACGGCGCCGTTCAGTTTTCGGGCCGCTATCCGACGAATGAGGAATTTGCGTCCCTCATCGGATTTGATATCGAGATTTTGAAAGACGCGGCTCAAGCCTCTCCTGATACGGCTTGTGACGACGCATCGCCTTGCTGCTGTGGGGAAGATGCAGGGGATGCTTGCTGCGGTGATGATACGGGCAGCGATACGTCATCCTGCTGCTGCGGTGACGGCAGTTCTTGCTGCTGAGGTGAGTCATGATGAAGTTATATGATCCCTTAGAAACCGTTCGCACTAAATACCTTTTTCTGACTGGAAAGGGCGGCGTCGGCAAGACGTCGGTGGCCTGTGCGACGGCGGTTGCCTTAGCTGATGCCGGCCACAAGGTCCTGCTCATCAGTACCGATCCGGCGTCGAACCTGCAGGACGTATTTTCCATGGAGCTGAGCGATAAGGCGACGCCCATTCCGGAAGCGGCCAATCTGTCCGTTGCCAACTTAGACCCCATTCAGGCGGCAGCCGCCTATCGGGAAAGTGTCGTTGGTCCGTATCGCGGCCTCTTGCCGGAGGCGGCCCTGCGCAATATGGAAGAGCAGTTGTCCGGCTCTTGTACTGTCGAAATTGCGGCCTTCAATGAGTTTACTCATTTCCTCACTGATGAGGCTGTAAGCAGCCAATACGACCACATCATCTTCGATACGGCACCGACCGGCCATACCCTGCGGATGCTGCAGCTGCCGTCGGCATGGAGCCAATTCATTCAAAAGAGTAAGCATGGCGCCTCCTGCTTGGGGCAGTTGGCCGGACTGGAATCGAAAAAAGAAGTATATAAACAAGCTGTCCGGACCTTGGCTGACGGGGAACAGACGACGATGATCCTCGTTGCCCGCCCGGATATCCTGCCCTTAAAAGAAGCCGGCCGAGCTTCACAAGAACTGGCCGCCTTGGGCATTGCCCGTCAGCTTGTCGTCATCAACGGCAAACTGGATGCCTGGGACGATGACCTGACTAAAGGCTTATATGAAAAACAGGAATCGGCTTTGAAGTTCCTGCCGGAAACCCTTGAAGGACTGCCCTTTTTTGAAATCCCCCTGCGTTCTTATAACGTCACCGGCCTCGACCATGTGCGGGCCCTCTTAACGGGAGACCTGCCGGAGGGCATCTTGTTTGCGGAGGAGATGAAACCGGTTAAAGCCTTGTCAGACGTTATCGACGACTTAGAAAAAAATGGTCGGAAGATCATCTTCACTATGGGTAAGGGCGGCGTCGGCAAGACGACGGCAGCGGCAGCCATCGCCATGGGCCTTGCCGGCCGGGGTCATAAGGTTCACTTGACGACGACCGACCCGGCAGCTCACGCCGCTGATATCGTCGATAAGACGGAGGGACTGACAGTCAGCCGCATCGACGAAGGCGAGGCCTTACAGCAGTATCGGAGGGCCGTGTTGGACGAAGCTAAGGCCAACGGCCTGGGAACGGCGGACCTGGCCTACATCGAAGAAGACCTGCGCTCGCCGTGTACCCAGGAAATCGCTGTATTCCATGCCTTTGCCGACATCGTCGACCAAGGCGGCGAACAGATCGTCGTCATCGATACGGCACCGACAGGCCATACACTGCTGCTCTTGGAATCGACGGAAAACTACGATAAGGAAATCCGCCGGACTCGCGGCGTGACACCGCCGTCGGTACAGCACTTACTGCCACGACTTAAGAGCGACGATACGGAAGTGGTCATCGTCACCCTTCCGGAAGCGACGCCGGTATATGAAGCGCAGCGCCTCGAAGCGGACTTGAAACGGACGGAACTTCACTGCCGCTGGTGGGTCATCAACAAGGCTTTTTGCCGCGCTGAGACAACGAGTCCCTTGCTCCGTGCCAAGGCGGCCCATGAGATTCCCTGGATCAATACCGTCCATGACCATACGAAGGGTTTGACGGCCCTGATTCCATGGAGGTCCGATGAGGTACGCGGCCGGATTTTAGAAAAACTATAAGGGCTGACAGGCAGGCGTTACGCCCCTTGTCAGCGATGGAGGCATTGTCATGAGTCATGAACAGGCTGGAAGCATCAGCTTTTTCCAGCGATATTTAACGGTTTGGGTATTTCTGTGTATGGTTGCCGGCGTGCTCATCGGCTATACCATGCCTGCCGTACCGGCCTTCTTGGATACCCTGCAGGTCATGGGCATTTCCATTCCCATTGCCGTTTTGATTTGGGTTATGATTTATCCGATGATGATGAGTGTCGACTTTAAGCAGATTCGGGCCATCGGCCGGGAACCGAAGGGCCTCTTTGTCACTTGGGTGGCCAACTGGCTTATCAAGCCCTTTACGATGTATGCCATTTCGTACTTTTTCTTGTACATCGTCTTTGCCGCCTGGATTCCTGCTGATCTGGCACAAGGCTATTTGGCCGGCGCCGTCCTCCTCGGTGCGGCCCCGTGTACGGCCATGGTCTTTGTCTGGAGCGCCCTGGCTAAGGGAAATCCCGGCTATACCGTCGTTCAAGTTGCGACCAACGATTTGATCGTACTCCTGGCGTTTGTACCTATCGTCAAGTTCCTCTTAGGCGTGTCGCAAGTTGTCGTTCCCTATGGGGTCCTCTTTATGAGCGTCTTCCTCTTTGTCGTCATCCCCTTGGCAGGGGGGATTGCGACCCGGATCTTCGTCGTCAAGGAGAAAGGCCTCGAATACTTTGAACAGACCTTCATCCATAAATTCGATACGGTTACGACATGGGGACTGCTCTTGACCTTAGTTATCATCTTCAGCTCTCAGGCCCAGGTCATCTTGTCGAATCCCGTTCACATTCTGCTCATCGCCGTACCCCTTACTCTGCAGACCTTCTTTATTTTCTTCATTGCCTACGGTGCCTGCCGCCTGCTGAAATTGCCCTTCGACATTGCCGCTCCGGCAGGATTCATCGGGGCATCCAATTTCTTTGAACTGTCTGTAGCCGTGGCCATTGCCCTCTTTGGTGTGACCAGCCCGGCTGCCTTGGCGACGACGGTCGGTGTCTTGACCGAAGTGCCGATCATGCTGACCTTGGTCCGCATTGCCATGTCGACTAAGTAAATCGAATATGAACCACATAAAAAAAGACGCTATGAATTTTTTCATAGCGTCCTTTTTCTTGCCTATGCTGTTATATGGGGAGGAGGAGTTACTTGCCTTCGTAATAGTAGCGGGTCCACATGACGACTTCCGAGAGAGACGGGTGAGGGGTCATGGTTTCGCTGAAGGTGTAGACCGATTTCGGCGTCAGGGTCCGCGTTAAGGGCAGGGCCCGCAGTTTCTTGGCCGTGTCCGAAGCGATGTCTTCGTGGACGGGCTGAAGGGTGTGTTCGCCGCTCATGAGGTTGTTGATGAAAGGCTGAATGAGGATCGAGGCTTCCGGGCCTACGATGTGGGCGCCGAGAATGAATTTCGTCTTTTTGTCGACGACCAATTTGATGAAGCCGTCGTCGTCTTGTCCCGGTTCAAAGCCCATGGCGTAGCCCTTGGCCGAAGCCGAGTAGTGGTTGATGGCCGTTTCGACGTCGTAGCCCTTCTTTTTGGCATTTTCTTCGCTCAGGCCGACTTGAGCCACTTCGGGATAGGTGTAGGTGACGGCCGGGATGATGTCGTAGCTGGCCCAGCGCCAGTTTTCCGGTTCATTGCCCGAGAAGAGGTTGTGGGCGATGATTTCCGCTTCGTAATTGGCTTTGTGGCGGAAGGGGGCCATGCCGTTGATGTCGCCGAGAGCCCAGATGCCGTCAGCCGTCGTTTCCAGGAACTCATTGGTTTCAATGTAGCCCCGTTTATCGAGGCGGACGTCGGTATTTTCCAGGTGGAGGAGATCTGTCGTCGGCTTGATGCCGGGGGCCACTAAGATTTCTTCGGCAGCCACTTCGGCTTCTTCACCGCTGTCGATGTCGCGGATCTTGAGGACTTTGAGGCCGTCTCGCAGGCTGACGCTCAGCGTGTCCTGTTTGAGGCGGACGTCCATGCCGTAGCGGCGGAACTGTTTGAGGATGAAGGCGGAAATGGCTTCGTCTTCTTTCGGCAAGAGGCGAGCGTTGTGCTGGACGATGGTGATTTTCGTGCCGGCTGCATCAAAGACGTGGGCGAATTCACAGCCGATGGGGCCGCCGCCGATGATGATCAGGCTCTTATAAGGCTTCTTGGGGAAGGATTCGCCGAAGAAGGATTCCGACGTCAAGTAGCCGACGTCTTCGAGGCCCTCGATGCGGGGAATGTTGGTCCGGCCGCCGGTGGCGATGAAAATCTTGTCGCCCTGGATTTTCGCGTCCGTGCCGTCATTCAAGGTGACGTCGAGGGTATGGTTGTCGACGAAGGCTGCCGTGCCGTTATAGGTGTCGACGTTGGGAAACTTATCGTAGTAGCCCTGGATGGATTTACTTTCATCAATTTTTTCCCACAGCCGTTTCGCTAAAATATCCCAGTCGAGGCGGGCATTGTCGGCAAAGACGCCGATGCGGCCGCCTTCGCGGATTTCACGGATGCGGCTGGCTGCCGTGACCATGACCTTCGTCGGGATGCAGCCGCGGTTCAGGCAGGTACCGCCGAAACTGCCCCGTTCGACGATGGCAACGGACAGCCCTTGGGTAATAGCGGCGTCGGCAATGATGTTGGCCGACCCGGTCCCAATGAGGATGACATCATATTTTTTTCATAAGCAAGTCTCCTTTACTTTTCAGCTTCATAATTCATATTTAAATACAACCTTTTTTCGTATAGTATAAGCGAAAGGGACCCATTTGACAAGTGCTGAAGCCCCTTGTTTCGTCATGATGGAGAAGGAGAAAAGAAGGTCTGAAAATGAGTGATTTTATGGGATAAAACCAATGGCTATGACATAATATGTCCATACTATATGGTAGACTATAATCAGCGACAAGACTATCGTGTTGCAGAAAATTCGTGAATTTGTAATATTTGTCGAAAATAACAAAGGCCTTTCTTGTACTCTTTTTTTATTCATGGTAACATAATACTATGTATGACGATATGGCATAGTTGTTGTGACTTATGAGTTCGCGATTTTAACCTTGTTTAATGAGATGTTTTGACGCATAGTCCGGGGTTCGTGTGAGACGAAATCAACGGACTCAAGTTGTTGTCGCTAGGAACGGTTGAAAGAACGCTGGGAGGGCGTGACGCTCTGGAGCGAGTTGTTTTTGATTAAGAAAGGAGAATCATTATGGGATTGTTTAGTGAGCTTGGTAATATTAGTAAAGCGACTGTTTCAGCCGTCTCACCAGAGGGTAAAATTGGAGGGGTTATTGACGAAAATATCCAGTTGTCTGCTAAGGACTTTGCCGGTATCGCTGGTACGGTTGGCGGCAAAGAGGAAAAAGTGTTTGGTATGGCTGCTCGTTTATCGGGGACGGCCTTGTTTTTTATCTCCAAGGGCGCCCCAGGGATTCCTTTGTTGAAACCCATTGTAGCACAAAGCATCATTGGCTCAGCGTCGCATAGCGTCGCTGAAATTGCAAAATCATTAGGCCTCATTGAGGAGGGGGATAGGGTAGAAGACGTTGGCTACCGAATGGAAGAAGCTTGTGCTATTGATGAGCAGGGGTATTTAAAGCACGCTGATTGGCAGCGAATGGGAGATTTTGACAGTGTCCATGATTACTATTCCTATCTAAAAGAGATGATTTCGGACGAAAATATCGATCGTGGAAAACTGAAAAAAAATCGACTCAGATACATGATACTCGGAACGATGGAGCTCACTGAAGGTTGGGGGGAAATCGCCGGAATTCATATTCCGGAAGACTTCGTCTTTTCTATTGGCCGGGCCGACTTGGATTCAGGAGAGGCCCAGGCTGTTGTCAATGCTTTTAAGAATATGGGAATTACGTCAATTCAATTTGAGAATTTCTTAGCACTCAATGTACCGCTCATTGAGATCTCCGATGGGATGAAGGATGTTAATCTGGTGATGACTAATCTGATAGGCTCTAACCCTGTGACGGATGATGATATGAAGGAAGATGAAACCGACCCACAGGTTGGTGCTGTCATTGCAGCCTATCAGGAAATTTATCCTGATAAGACTAGAGATGAGATTCTTCTGCGTCTTAAGGCATGGCGGGAAGCCGTTATGGATGATCAGGTGGTAGATGAGATGTATAAAGAATGGGTTAATTACATTGTAGATCAGGCTAAATGGGGCGTCGCCGTCGAAGACATTGATTTTCATTCGGACCCGTCTTATCGCAAAAGAATGAGGTAAGACTATAGTCGAGAATTTGCGTGTAGAGAGAACTGTCCCAATGATGCAACCAAGGACCACTGCGACACCATTCGCTGAGGCGCCTTTTCCTTGTAAGGGGACTGTCTTAACTTGATGGACATTTTCACGATTTATGTAGGAAATTCTTTACACAACTGGCAGGGTATAGTATAATACTAATGTCGTACGGGTGCTCGGTGTCTCGATGACTCCGACGATCACTTAGCACTTTGCGAATAGTCTTAATTTTTTACACATGGAGGAAAGATACAATGTTAGCGTAGAAGAAAAAAAAATGCAATCGTAGCTGAATTTGGTGCCAATGAAAACGATACGGGTTCTCCGGAAGTACAGATCGCGCTGCTCACCAACCGCATCACATACCTCACGGAACATCTCCGCAGCCACAAGAAGGACCATGCGTCCCGCCGCGGCTTGTTGAAACTCGTCGGCCAGCGCCGTAAATTTGCTCGGTTACTTGCAGAAACACGACCTCGATCGTTATCGTGCAATTCTCGAAAAATTGAACTTGCGTAAATAATTTCGCATACTGTAGGGCTGATGTGACTGCATCGGCCCTTTTTTCAGAACACAGGTTGGTAGGTTGTAGTTTGGGCGAATCGCCGATTTTTCCAAACTAGTGCCTATCACCTGTCAGATTCAAGGAGGTAACAATGGAAGAACAGAAATTCCAAATGGATTTCGCCGGCCGTCCGCTGGTGATTGAAGTCGGCAAATTGGCTAAACAGGCCAGCGGTGCCGCACTGGTACGGTATGGTGACACCGCCGTTTTCGTAACGGCAACGGGGTCGAAGGAAGCCCGTGAAGATGCAGACTTTTTCCCGCTCACTGTCGATTATGAAGAAAAGATGTATTCTGTCGGTAAAATCCCCGGCGGCTTTATCAAACGCGAAGGGAAACCGCCTGAATCGGCAACGCTTTTCGCTCGTCTCATCGACCGCCCGATCCGTCCGCTCTTCCCGAAAACGTATCGTCATGACGTTCACGTCGTGGCTTATGATTTCTGCGTAGATCACGATAATGCCCCGGAAATCGCCGCTATGATCGGCGCCTCTGTTTCCCTGTGCATGTCTCATATTCCCTTTGCCGGCCCGATTGCCGGTGTCCGCGTCGGCCGCGTAGATGGTGAATTCGTCATCAACCCGACGGTTGCTCAGAGCGAACAAAGCGACATGGACATCGTCGTTGCCGGTACGAAAGACGCTATCCTCATGGTTGAAGGCGGTGCTAAAGAAGTTCCGGAAGAACAGATCCTCGATGCCATCATGGTCGCCCATGAAGAAATCAAGAAAGTCGTCGAATTCCAGCTTTCTTTCTTGGACAGCATTTCTGTACCGAAACAGGAATTCGTCGAAAAAAGAACCGCCGGCTGACATCGTCGAAGCCGTTCATGCTTATGGCGAAGAAGCCATGAAGACGGCTATCTTCACGGCTGATAAGATCGAACGCGAAGAAAAGATGAACACCGTCGAAGCCGACATCTACGAACACTTTGCCGACATCTACCCCGATAATGCCGACGACGTCGCCGACATTACCCAGAAGATGATCAAGGAAATCGTCCGTCACATGATCGCCGTCGACAAGATTCGTCCCGACGGCCGCCGCGTCGACGAAGTCCGTCCGGTCAGCTGCGAAGTCGGCCTCTTTGCCCGCACCCACGGCACGGGCCTCTTTACCCGCGGCCAGACGCAGATCATGAGTTTCTGCACCTTGGCTCCCTTGTCGGAAAGCCAGCACATTGACGGCGTCGGCCTGGAAACGGACCGCCGCTACATGCACCATTATAATTTCCCGTCCTTCTGCGTCGGCGAAACGAAGTCGTCCCGCGGTCCCGGCCGTCGTGAAATCGGTCACGGCAAATTGGCTGAACGGGCCCTGACGCAGGTCATGCCGAGCGAAGAAGAATTCCCGTACGCTATCCGCGTCGTATCGGAAGTCCTCGAATCGAACGGTTCGAGCTCCATGGGCAGCGTTTGCGGCAGCACCTTGTCCTTGATGGATGCCGGTGTGCCCATTAAGGCTCCTGTAGCCGGCGTCGCCATGGGCCTCGTTACCAAAGGCGAAGATTTCACCATCCTCACCGACATCCAGGGCATGGAAGACGCCCTCGGCGATATGGACTTTAAAGTTGCCGGTACGATGAAGGGTGTTACGGCCATTCAGATGGATATCAAGATCAAAGGCCTCAGCCGTGAAATCCTCGACCAGGCTTTGAAACAGGCTCACGAAGGCCGTCTCCACATCATGAGCAAGATGCTCCAGGCCATCGACGAACCGCGTAAGGAACTGTCTCCCTACGCTCCGCGCATCATTTCCATGCACATCAACCCCGATAAGATCCGCGACGTCATCGGGCCGGGCGGCAAGATGATCAAGCAGATTACCGAAGAAACGGGCGCTAAAATCGACATCGACGATTCGGGCTTGGTCTACATCGCAGCCGTCGACGGCGAAAGCGGTGACAAAGCGAAAGCTTGGATTGAAAAATTGACGGAAGACGTAGAAGTCGGCAAGACTTACGTCGGCAAAGTCACTCGCCTCATGAACTTCGGCGCCTTCGTCGAAGTCCTGCCCGGGAAAGAAGGCTTGGTCCACATTTCCCAGCTGGCTATGGAACGCGTTGAAAAAGTCGAAGACGTGGTCAACGTCGGCGATGAAATCATGGTCAAGTGCGTCGAAATCGACAGCCAGGGCCGTGTCAACCTGTCCCGTAAAGCCCTTCTCGGCGGCGGTGATGAAGCTCCGTCCCACAGAAGTCGCGGTCCCCGCGGCGGTCACAGCGGCAATCGCGACCGCCAGAAACGGTAGGCTGTCATGACGGGCAGAGGTTTTGAAATCGTCACGGCCTATAAAGATCGTGACATCCATCTCCCCATTCGTAAGACGGCCAAGAGTGCCGGCTACGATTTGGAAGCCGCTGAAACGACGGTGCTGGCGCCTCATGCCGTGACCGTCGTCCCGACGGGCCTTAAGGCTTTCATGGAAGGCGATGAATACTTGTCTATTTTCATCCGTTCCAGCCTGGCTTTTAAAAAGGGCCTCATGCTGGCCAACAGTACGGGCATCGTCGACAGTGACTACTATAATAACGAAGACAATGAAGGCCATATTATGATCGCCTACTACAATACGAACGATGTGGCCTATACGATTGAAAAAGGCGACCGCATCGGCCAGGGCATCTTCATGAAGTACCTGACCGTAAACGATGATACTGCCGGCGGCCTTCGTACCGGCGGCATCGGCAGCACCGGCGTCTAACAGTTTTTTCAAGGAAACAACGGCCGGCAGGGGAAACCTTGCCGGACTGCTGTCATAAATGGATACCAACGATTATATATTTTTAATTAAGGAGGCTTAATTATGAAAATGTATGATGTCATCGTAATTGGTTTTGGGAAAGCCGGTAAAACCTTAGCCGGACAATTAGGCAAACAGGGCAAAAAAGTTGCCTTGATCGAAAAAGACAACGGCATGTACGGCGGTACTTGCATCAACGTCGGCTGCATTCCGTCCAAACGCCTCATTACCGAAGCGGCAACGGCTCCGACGTCTGATTTCGCCGCGAAAGCTGCGTATTATAAAAAAGCCGTCGAAGGCAAACGCGAATTGACGGGCGCCTTGAACAAGGCTAACTACAATAAACTGATCCAGGCCGGCGTCGAAGTCATCGACGGAATGGCATCCTTCGTCGACGCAACGCACGTCGAAGTCAAGACGAAAGACGGCGTCCTCCAGCTCGAAGGCAAGCAGTTCGTCATCAATACCGGTGCTACGTCGGTCATCCCGGGCATTCCCGGCGTCAAAGACAGCGACAAGGTTTACACTTCGGAATCGATGATGGACTTGGATGAACTTCCGGAAAAACTGACCATCGTCGGCGGCGGCTACATTGGCTTGGAATTTGCAGCCATGTACGCCAACTTCGGCAGCAAGGTCACGGTCGTTCAGGATATCGACGCCTTCTTGCCTCGCGAAGACAAGGACATTGCCGACAACATCCGCTCCGTCCTCGAAGCGAAAGGCATTGAAATCGTAACCGGAGCCAAGACGACGAAAATCGAAGGGGCAACCCTCTATTACACCGTCGGCGATACGGATACGGTCTTAGAAGGCGACGCCATCTTGATGGCTACCGGCCGCCGTCCCAACACGGATGGTCTCGAAGCTGAAAAAGCCGGTATAGCCCTCTCGGACAGAGGCGCTGTCGTAACGGACGAACACCTCCGGACCAACGTTCCCAACATCTGGGCTGCCGGCGACGTCTGCGGCAATTTGCAGTTTACTTACATTTCCCTCGACGACAGCCGCATCATCATGTCTGACATGAGCGGCAAAGGCGACCGGACGACGCAGAACCGCGGTGCTTTCTCGTACTCGGTCTTCATCGATCCGCCTTTCTCTCGGGTCGGCCTCAGCGAAAGCGAAGCCAAGGCTAAGAATATCGAATACCGGGTCATGAATCTGCCGGCTGCGGCCATTCCCAAGGCCAAAGTCCTGCGCAAACCGGAAGGGGTCCTCAAAGCCATCGTCGGTGCGGACGATCAGATCCTCGGCGTTCAGCTCTTCTGCGCCGAATCCCATGAAATGATCAACCTCATTAAACTCGCTATGGACAACAACTTGAAATACCAGGTCCTGCGCGACTTCATCTACACCCATCCGACGATGTCGGAAAGCTTGAACGATTTGTTTGCTTTCTAAATTTGTAACATAACCACACTCAGACAGCGGCAGTCTTCCGGATATTTCCGGGGACGCCGAGCCGCTTTGCATATAAGAATACAGCCTGCGGCTTGCTGTCGGCGTTGGAATAAAAAGCTTCTCGGGTTCGCAGCAGCGGAGTTCGGGAAGCTTTTTTTGAAAGGATGATAACATGAGTATCAGTAAGGAAACCCTCGTTTCCCGCAAAGAAATTATGAAAGGACGGGTGCTCCACGTAACGGTGGACACCGTGTCCATTGATGACGGTCAGGGTGGGGAACAGAAGACGGCCACCCGCGAAGCCGTTTGGCATTTCGGCGCCTGCGCCATCCTGCCGTTGACCGATGACGGAAAGATTATCCTCGTTCGCCAGTATCGCTATGCAGCAGCGGTTGCCATGCTGGAAGTACCGGCCGGGAAAATCGAACACGACGGCGAATCGCCGGACTACTGCGCTGCCCGGGAGCTCGAAGAAGAAGCGGGCGTGACGGCCAAAGAAATCCTGCCCATGGGCTATGTCTATACGTCGCCCGGTTTCTGCAACGAACGGATTTACCTCTATTTGGCCAGAGGTCTTGAAAAGGGCAAACAGCATCTCGACGACGATGAATTCATGAACGTCGAATACTATACGCCGCAGGAAGTGGAAGCCCTCATCGATAAGAATGAAATCACCGATGCCAAGACCATCGCCGCTTTTGCCAAGGCTCGTAAATATCTGCCGGGATTATAGGAAGGGGGAGCACATGAAATTCAATCGCATCATCGTCATCGTTACCGACAGCGTCGGCGCCGGCGGAGCCCCCGATGCCGAACGCTTCGGCGATAAGGGGGCCGATACGTACGGTCACATCGACGCTAACGTCCCTTTGAGCCTGCCTAATCTGCGCCGCATGGGTCTCGGGAAGGTCGCCAACATCCATCATGAAGATACGGACGTCGTCGGCTCTTACGGCCTCATGGAGGAAATTTCCATGGGTAAGGATACGACCAGCGGCCACTGGGAATTTATGGGGAACCCCGTCGAAAATCCTTTCCCGACCTTTGAAAAGGCCTTTCCGAAAGATCTCCTCGATACCTTTACGGAAAAGACGGGTTACGGCTACATCGGTAATGAAATCGCCTCGGGGACGGAAATCATCAATCGCCTCGGTGCCGAACACTTCAAGACCGGTAAGCCCATCGTCTATACGTCGGCGGACAGCGTCTTTCAAATTGCCGCTCACAACGACGTCATTCCCTTGGAAGAATTGTACCGTATCTGCGACATTACGCGCCGCGAAGTCTGCGTCGGCCCTTATGAAGTGGGCCGGATCATTGCCCGTCCCTTTGTCGGGGAACAGGGGAACTTTGTCCGTACCGGCGACCGCCGCGACTACAGCCGTCTGCCGAAGCGGAAGATGGTCTTTTCCTACTTGTCGGAAGCAGGCTACGCCGTCGTCGGCGTCGGGAAAATCGGTGATATCTACGCCCATATCGGCCTGACCGAATCGTATCACACGGCCAATAACCACGAAGACATGGTGGCCCTGCGGGAACAATTAGCCGCTCACCGCAAGAATCAGGGCCTGCTCATGGCCAACTTCGTCGACTTCGACAGCATGTACGGCCATCGCCGCGATGTTAAAGGCTACGCCGAATGCTTAGAAAACTTCGATAAAGACTTAGGCCCCCTCATGGCGGAAATTCAGGACGACGAACTCTTAGTCATTACGGCCGATCACGGCAACGATCCGACCTGGCACGGCACGGATCACACGCGGGAACGCGTCCCGGTCCTGGCCTACAGTCCGGCCCTTAAAGACGCTGTCGACCTAGGCATCCGCAAGACCTATGCCGATTTGGGCATGACCATCATGGATAATTTCGGCCTGACGGGCCTTCAATTCGGAACCGGCTTTTTAACAGAACTGAGGTGATCCTATGTGGCCAATGGACTGCATCGCTCATAAACGGGACGGTAAGGTTTTAACGGCTGACGAAATCCGCCGTTTCATCGCCGACTACACGGCCGGCCGCATTGCCGACTATCAGGCGGCAGCTTGGCTCATGGCCATTTATCTCCAAGGCATGACCGACGAAGAGACGACGGAATTGACCTTGGCCATGGCAGAATCGGGCGACATCGTCGACTTATCGTCCATTCCGGGCATCAAAGTCGATAAGCACAGCACCGGCGGCATTGCCGACACGACGACCCTCATCGTCGCGCCTCTCGTCGCCGCAGCCGGTGTGCCCGTCGCTAAGATGAGCGGCCGGGGCTTGGGCTTTACGGGCGGTACGGCCGATAAGCTGGAATCGATTCCCGGCTTTCAGATCGTCCTGCCGGAAGAAAAGTTCTTAGAACAAGTGCGCCGCGTCGGCCTGTCCCTCATTACCCAGTCCGGTGAAATCGCAGCGGCTGACAAATTGCTCTATGCCCTGCGCGATGCGACGGCGACCGTCGAAAGCATCCCCCTCATTGCCAGCTCCATCATGAGTAAGAAAATCGCCTCCGGCGCCGATGCCATCCCGACTGGAAACCGGCAGCCCAGTCGGCAAAGAACCAATGCGGTACATACCCTAGGCTATGATCTCGCTTCAACCACTGCTCGTACCAAGAAAGTACCCCACGATAAGCAGGCAGCAAAAGTCTTCATATAAGCCTCATCCCCCACGGTACATCCAAGTAGTCATGCCCCATACAAATCCACCAAAGCGAGAAGGAAAGAAATCGAACTGATGTAAAACTCGACGGGTAGCGACATCATCGTAATTCCATCTGCTACGACCGACTGCCTCCCCTGCTCG
>ENA-OQAB01000937-OQAB01000937.1-human-gut-metagenome-genome-assembly--contig:-NODE-937-length-14558-cov-3.289862_pt1 | contig 14558 bp, 18 predicted proteins | sample MGYA00242490_ERZ504517 | MGnify/ENA primary metagenome ERZ504517 (study PRJEB26092, sample SAMD00036298) | human gut metagenome | host: Homo sapiens | study: EMG produced TPA metagenomics assembly of...
CTGTTTTATATGCTTTGTCTCTTAATTCATTTAAATTCATTTTACTCATCCTTGTAATGCTAAATATATCTATCCAATTCCTTTTCTAATAATTCTCCATCTATTTCAGGAAACAGCCTCAGAACTAAATCCAAAGATTTGCAATAATTGTTACTGTATTCTTCAGTATCCATTAATCGAAGTACCATAGAACAAAATGATACTTTTTGTGTCTTTTAATTCGCCTTTCATCAGCAATTTTGACAGTTCGATAATTTGACTAGTAGGATTATGAAAACTTCCGTTTATATATTGAAAAATTAGTCTTCCTTCAAATTGGCATATTTCACAATCTAGTTCACAATCAATGTACTCTATTTTACCATTTATGAATTCACAATAAACACATTCACTATTAGAAGCAAATAAAATTGCAAAATCATAGATATCATCACTATTACCTACAATTATTGAAGTAGATTCAAGAGTTTCCGAAACACCATTATTATACTTTGCATCTTCAATAAGTTCCCTCACATATTCTTGAACTCTTGTGATGTTCTGCTCTATTAAATCTTTTTTACTCATAATTTCAATTCAATTAAGTTCGATTATTTTTTGCAATATTCTCCCAAAAAGTAGCACCTTCAGGAGTATTATAAAAAGGGAATGAAATAGTTAGAAACTGATGAAAGCTGCAATCAACATCTAACAAATTGTTCATCCGCTCTTCATTTGTCATTGAGAAGTCAGGACATTCAATATTAAATGTCTCATTTGCTCTTTCTGTATTATATTTCCATTGATTGAAAATACCTAGTCTTTCTAATTTTCTATTTTTCATTCCTCTTCATGTTGATTGACTTTTAATGCTTTACGTCTATAAAGGTAATCGTTATTGACAAGTTTAGCAAACAGAAACTTCGCCATTTTAACGCCATTTTCATTCGGTCTTTTTCTTCAACAATTCAAGTACAATTCTTTCCCCTTCTTTCATTCCATCAATGTACCCTTTTGCACGTTCACCGACATTATATACTATAAAAGAGAGGATCAACAGAAACAGTCCGAGCGAACGATGCCAGTATGGAAGTTGGACTGTGAACGGCTTGATTGTTATAGAAAAGTGTCCTACATATAGCAGGAACACAAACAAAATCACACATGAAATAATTGTTGTTTTCATATTAATCTGTAAATAAATTAAGTTGAGTTGTAAACTCGGGTTTATAAATTCTAAATTTACGGTTAAAGAAAGTCTCAAAGGCTGTTACAATTTCAGAGATGGTATTATCAGCAATTCCTAATAATTTATCATCGGCAACTATAAGAGATAAAGCCTTGTCAAGAGTCATTTTCTTCTCAATAAACAGGGAATACACCAAATATCTACGGGTATATTCCCCAGCCTTGAGTGACTCAACTTCTTCAGGAGTGGCCTTTCTCTTGTACAATACTTTATACCAATGTGTTTCAGCAGTACGAGCACGCTTTTGTCTCGGTAACAAGTCATAAAACACGGCAATTTCATTCTTTTGGATACACTTATGTTTTTTACGAACACCATACATCACATAAGGAGTGTTCCAATCAGGATGAGTCTTTCGATATTCAAGTTCCAGCTCTCGATCAATAAGATCTTGCTCAAAGTCTTGTTTCATTAACCATTCCTCGAACCAGGCAGCAAGTGCTTCTTCTCGATCATAATAATCTTTTCCATTTATACATAAGGGAATCATAATAACTATTTTTGTTGCATTTCACGTTTAAATCTTTCCTCTAAATCAAAAATGGTTTCTCCACTATTACGCCGATAGGGCCTATCGGTATTTAACTGAAGTTCTTTCAGCTTTTTCCAATACCATGGAAGGTACAAATACATATTCCTCAACTCCTTCAAGTTCTTATTTCCACAACACCAGCAACTCACACGATCAAGTAGTTCATATAGCCTTACTCCATCCTCATGCCAAACAAAGCCTTTTGTGTAACAATACTGGAGTGCATCTGCTTCAGTAATGCCCCAATCACGAAGTGGTAAAACCCGATTTGGTCGTTTTTCCTTTTCAAAGCGATGGGTCTCATCGGCAGCAATACCGACATAATCAATTCCGTCTTTTGTGTGAGCTTTCAATGTACGAAGTTTTTCACTCGTTCCCCACCGGCATGTTCCCCCACACCAACTATATCCTTTTTTATGGATAATATTGGTCCCTCTTTTCTTAACCGGCCTTTCAAACATTGTCCAAAGAAAAGGTTGCTCCGGATGCAGTTCTGTATATTTAATGCCAAGTTTTTTAAGAATTGGAAGAACAGCATCACGAGTGTTATAGATTGCCTGAAATTCCATACCTGTATCATAGAAAACGACTTCATCCAACTGATATCCTTTATCTATTAGCATGAAAAGCATTGCCAAGGAATCCTTTCCAAAGCTGACTGAAGCATAATATTTCATACAAAAAATTTAATAGACAAGTCACTTTTTCTTCTTTGCCCTCTGATTATTAATCTGTGACATACACATACGGCACCAGGAAGTCAACAAATGATATTCCTTACCTTTTCTCACCACTATACGATTGTAGAACCGGTTCAAGTAGAAGTAATTTCCGCAATGGGTACATTTTTTCATTTCACGTCCTGAATCATCTATAATCCGATTACGCGGCTTACGACGAATTAGAGTACAACTTTTACACTTCTCATCAGTTTCGCGGTGCCGCCGGCAATGTGATAAGGATTTTGCTCCACATTTAGCAAACACTTTACAATCTCTACGAGGTATTGATTGACACACATTCATGGCTTCCTCGCATTCAAGAATTTATTTACTACACGAGAAAGTACATCCTCATTCTCCGGCATCAGCCATTCTTTTGCAACGTTCCAAGCAATACTCATAGCAGGATTGAAGTTATCCTTCCTGACTGTGTGATGAGACAAACGTCCTTCAGTGGGCTTCAAACCCTTATCATGTAAGATACACAGTCCATTCTCGAAAAAAGCACAATACTCCTTACCAGCAACGGGCTGAATCATCGGAATAGCAATATTAATAACCCCTAAGAATATACCAGCAGCCCAGTTCGTCAGCGCTAACCTGTCGGCATAACCTGCATCAATAATTCGTTCAATATCATCAGGAGTACCTAAACATGGCGTATGACATTGTTGTTTACAAACACTGCATGAGCATTGTACAGGTACACGACCTGAAGCCCTCATTACCCTTTGTAATGAGGTTTCTTTTGATAATTCTCTCATAGTAAATTATTTGAGATACTACAAATTATTAAACATCGCCCCACAGCTTTACTGCAAGGTCATAAATTTTTTTTAGCCTCTTTTACTGCTTTATTGGCATAAGCCATAGCGTATGTATGCTCGCGTCGGTACTTACCGGACTTCAATCCTTCGTGATATTCTTTTGCTTGTTCCAACTTATGTTCGTAGAAATCTATACTTTCCGGCATGGACAAGTTTATCGTATTAGCCCTTTTTTCCCAATACTTCGCAACTCTTTCATGTTCGGCAGCCTTATCGCTAAACTCAACGCTTTTCCCCATGTTATTCCAGGCATCATCTATCATTTTGCGATGTCCTCGTTCGCTGTGGTGTCCAACTTTGATAGGCTCACCCAAAGAAAGGAAATCACGATGCTTATTTGATTTCTGAAAATACTCATTACTTTTTTGTACTGCCGATGACGCCCATTCATGCCTGCGTTCCGCTCTTTGCTTAGCCCATTCTTGAACATTAAAGCCGTCAGCTCTAACGATGGAATAATAGTAAAACCCATCTTTTTTCGAAGATTAGGTTAAATACTATACTTTCGTTCTCCTTACCATACTTGGTGGTAACTTCAATAGTTTCACCTTTTCGTGCTTCTCATCACACTTTGCCAAAAATACATTTGGCGCAAATTTGTAATACGTGTTCACTTTTTTAATTAAATTGGTTTGACTTATATGAAAAATGAGAAACCACAGCTACTTAGCCGTGGTTTCATCATTAAATAACTTTGGTTGACAGGGTTGAACCAAATCATCGAATAAACCAGGAACACGAGGTTGTAACGCCTTGTATTCTTCCTGAAAGAATTCTTCTTTGGTTCTCCCATGTTTTTACCCTTTCGTGTATGTACATCGAAAGTGTAATCTGGAATAGGAATAGGGTAACGCCTGACATCATTTATCCACTTTTCTATATCAATATCCTTTCTATCATAGATGAAGTTTTGCAAATGATCCGCATCACGATTCTTTCTACATTCACAAAGGAGAATAACAGCTTTACTGACAAATATCCTCCCTTTGGGTTCAGTAGCAGTCTTGTTTACCAGCTCATGCCCCTGCCACAATGCTTCTATCTCTTTAGTAATGATTCCATAGCAATCTTCAGCACTAATGGTAAACAGACGCTTCCACACATAGTCGCGGTACCCACTCGCCCAAAGTTCCAATGCAAAAAAGCCGGCTACCCCGGTGTCGGCTCGCCTAATGGCTTTCTGCATTGCAGAACTCACCTCAAAGAAATCATATCCGCAAACTGTTCTTATAATCATAATTCTAATTTAATGGTTTGACTTTTAGTTTATTACATCAGTAAAATTAGCTAAAAAAGGCGAATATGACAAACAGAATGGACGCCATTTAAACGCCTTTTTTACAGACTATTAGAATTTGAATTTGCATGATATATTATATTGAACGAGCTGCTTTGTTTTGTCTTTCCCATTAGTGGTTGCACTCTTTAGCAAAATACTATCACCAAAATTCTTTTTGATAAAGAGGATAGATTTACGTTCCTCTTCCTGATTCCTTATAGAAGCAAGCCCACCAGCGTTTACAAAAGTGTTCTTTTGCTCAAAATTATACCGCAAATCGGTTAAAACCTTACGTTCTTTGTACTTCATGTAACAAGAAATCCAAAAATCTTCCTTCAAACGTATTTCCTCATTCCACCAAGTGTTTTTGTTATAGATTACTCCATAACTGCAACCGGTTATCATTTTCGAAAGAGAAAGAAAAGCGGATTCATCATACATTACCGGCGATATCCGAGCGGTGAAGCCAAACAGATGTACATCCATCATACTGGCCATCTCAAATAATGACTGAATGATATTGGTTATCTTATCTTTATCCTTTATCCGGCTAGGTTCTCCTTTTTCCACATAAATAGGTTTGCAGGCATGGACATCATCATCAAGCATGAAAAGTTCTCCAAAATGCTTTGCCATCCAGTTACGTTTCGGGATGAGGCCCATAACGTCGTCAGGATGAGTAACAATTTCACATTCCGGGTTAAATTGTTGATATAAGTCAGCTTGACTTTCAGCAACGCAAATGATAGGATCGTTCACCAACTTTTTAGCGAACACCCGGTCATGGCGTTTATGACTTGGTATTACTATCTTGCAGGGCATGGCGAACGTCTTTTATATCAATTACATTGGATTTACTTATTTTCCCGGTTTTGTACGACTTCATGTGCTGCATGTCCAGCCTTTCACGAAGCCAGTTGCTATCTACCTCATTACTTGAGGTGATGATAAACAACTCATGTTTTTCGTCATACTTTGGAATGAGAGGATAAATGGCTGTATCATCCGTGATGGCATCGAAGCGCTCTTTAAATTCATCCTCTTTCTTCTCCGGGGCAAATTCGATGCCCCAATCTTGGAGTTCCGCCTTATTCCACTCGTTTTCCATAACGTCCAAATCATTCTCACCAAAATTGACATTATCTTTAGTGGCATATTCCCTCAACTTCTTAACGGGGGTATCAGGTGCCAGAATTTTACAAGGCAGTTCTTTATAACCTAACTCCTTGCAAGCTCGCAAACGTAAATTACCACAAACAACAATATATACTGCCATCATTGTAGGGAAAAACTATAAGTTCTCGAAGCTCAAGCATCTCTGGCGAATCCTGAATGCTTTTCTTCATCGCTTCAAAGCGGTAATCACGAAAAAAACGTGGATTTTTCGGCAATCCCGTGAGCTGCCCCTTATTAAAATCAAGTAGGCAGACTTGAATAATCTCTGTCATAACTAACTATATTAAAATCAACAACACAAAATCAACAACACAAACAGTCAGTAACAACACCTAATCATTTTTTCTATCATCGAACTCTATCTTATCTTTGATAAGCTGTTCAATGTCCTCACAACCAAATCTTTTTAAATAGGCAACAAGGTAAATTATCATCTCGGCGGCCAATTCTTCATCTTCCGAATATTTAGGAAGATTATCACTCCTATATTTAGAAGCAATATCGAATTTTCTCCAAACGGCTTCAATTCTTATGCTAAACGCTTTTCTTGAGCTATGCTCATTCATCTTAAAGCGCTTCCTCATGATATTCAAGCATCTCTGGGCAAACCTATTCAATGTTATCATATCGATCGGGTTAAATTGTTAGACTATGAATAATCTCACACGATTCTATTAGGTTGGTCTCTGATGCGAAACCAATGAACATATTCTTTATCTATCAGCATACTATTATTTATTTTGAGGGGTCTGTTGTATCTAAATATTTCCTGTACTCTAATTCTGTCTTAGCAAGATTGATTACGGTATTAACCCCTTGGAAAACTTGTTTTGCTTGGCTCACTTTACTAGGATCTTCTTTCACATCCTTAATTTGTTGAAGAACCAAATTCCTCAAATCTTGTAAAATGGTAGGGTTCACTGTAGACACCTTATTCAACCGTTCATTAGCCAACACGACAACTGTGTTTGTTATTGGCCGAAAACGATTCAATTTGGAAGCCAAATCAAACATACTAAATACCAATACTTTGCCATTATTCAAGTATATCTCAACTTCGGTACCATCATCACCGGTACCGTCACAGTAATTGAGAATTACAACTTCTTCATTCTGATAAAGGAATGGTTTATTAACCATTTCTTTCAATCTATCTATTGCTCCATCAGTCATGATTCATTCATTTTTTGTTGCTTTATTAAATTTGTCTATTCAAAGCTCCTTTTAGTTTGATTAGGTACTGAACATCTTCCGGGTACCGGGCATACATCGAGTTTTGGGTTTTCATTTGTTCAGAACGACTAATCATATATAAGTTATCTATACAAATATTCTGCTTATTTCCATCTTTGAACTGAATATTGTACCCAGGAGGTATTTCACCATTATGCTCAATCCATACAAGCCGATGTTTAAGCTCAAAGACATTCGGTTCAGCAGTTTTCACTTCGATGTAACCGTCACGGGTTATACGTTCATATCCAACCTCTTTATGGTTCTTTGGGATACATCCCTTTTTGAAACGTGTAGCTTTCGTTTTTTCAATTTGAGCATCAGACATATATTCTGTTTGCTTACGTCCCTTATTCATTGGTTGGTGCCCTTTTGGAAAGAAACTCTTTGAGGAATGTTCAAATAAGAACTTTGCCGACTTTCTCAATTTAAGTTTGAAAGCCATACCGGCAACTGCACTTTCAGTTGAACCAAGAATCAAAGCTATTTCAAGATTAGTATGGTCAGGATAAAGAGCTATCAATTTTTGTCTTTTATCTGGACTCCAAACCCTCACGTCCGGAGAACGTTTCAGTTTACGAATCAAAGCTTTGGATTTAACAGCTTCAAGAGTTTTACCAAGGCGTCCAGCAAGTTCTTTTAAATCAGCAGTTGGATACTCGCTATCAAGTATAGCGAGTTGTTCATTAGTCCAAGTTTTCATAAGCATATCAATAAAGAGAGGAAACCGTTAGGCTTCCTCTATATTATCGTTATTTAGCTCTTTCAGTCTTTCTTTGAGCTTCTTTTCTTTCTTATCATATGAATCCGCAAGTTTCTTAGAGAGCGCTTTGAAATCATCCGGATATTGTTCCGCAAAAAGGATTTTCTGACACTTTTGCAAATAGGAGTAGAAATTCACATTATTCGATGATAAGCATTCAGCAATAAAGGCTCTATACCATTGGTGCCGGTCGGCTTGGTTGTTCTTGGCATAATTTACAAAATCACTCTCACCATTCCATTTTTTCAAATTCAGTTTTTCAAGATAAGTACTGCTACAACCGCTAAGAACCAGCACATCAAAAACTAGTTGTTCATTTTCAGAGAATTCTTTTGTTCTCCGATAGTACGGTTTCTCTTGCGCCCACTTGCGCATTTCTTCAGCAGACTTCTCCTTGACTATATCCTTCGCTCTTTTTAATTGGGCGTTTATTTTTTCCCTTTCTATCTCTTTTAGATCGGCAACAGCGGCAGTACTAGAAACCAGTTCTTTCTTTGTGTAATAGAATTTTACATTAAATTCTGGATTATAATTACCAAAGAATGAGATACAGCGATAAATTTCACCTTCATCAAGCATTTTTAGTGTCCGTTCATCATCAGCACTATAATAACATAAACTCCTAAACACCTCATCTGGATTAACTACTTCAAATCCAAGTTGCTTTACGGCTTCTAAAGCACTTTCATATTGTGCTTTTCTTTCATCACTCCAATAATATTCTGCTTTTGCTACAATAACAGTTTTTCCGAATGAAAAAGGTTCACCTACTTTAACAAGATTCTCACTCTCAAGCAGAATCTTTCGGATTACATATGCAATCCGCTTTCTATAAAAACAGGCAGCATTGATACAGCGAGCATTCTTATTATTCATCTCATAGAACAAACAACCATGATTACAGGTATTAGATTCACATTGAGAGCACTGCTTAAATTCGCCATTTTCCCAATTGTCTGCGTCTTCTTTAATCCAATCCGCTTTATCCAGTTCTAAAAAGGAATTACTAACATAGTCACGTATCATAGATGTCGTGCATTGTTCATCTTCTTCCTCATTGAACTCCTTTTGAGTTTCTTCGTCAAGTTTTGAAAGAATCATAGCACCGGATAATGGTATGTCTCCATTTCTTACACGTTCTTTCAGTTCCGGGATAAGACCGTTTAGCTTTATACGGTCAAAGACAAAACGAGTAGACTTTCCAAATTTAAGAGCAATATCTTCCAAAGTCCGTCCTTTCTCAGCCAACTGCGCAAAGGCAAAAGCTTCTTCGATGGGATCAACATCTTTTCTTTGAAGATTCTCGGTAATCATCGCTTCAAAAGCCTCATCGTCTGTCATTTCTCTGACAATGCAGGATATTGTCTGAAATTTCTCCGACTTTTTTCGATGGGCTTTGATTTTTGCAACATTCGCTTCATCTTCCTTTGCTTTCAAAAGTGACACAGCCCGAAAACGACGCTCACCGCAAACAATTTCATACGAACAGGGAATTGTCGTAACACCGCCAGTCTCTAAGTCAGTAAAATCTTCGGATTTGGCTACCCTGACGGTGATAGGCTGCAATAAGCCTTGCTTTTCAATGTTGCTTGCGAGCTCTTCAAGAGCTGCTTCATCAAAAGTCTTTCTCGGATTCAAAGGAGAAGGACTAATAAGGTCAATTCTAATGTTTTGTACTTCCATAATTTAATTATATTGGTTTGACTTTTAATTCATTACATCAGTAAAGTTATCGTAAAATGACAAGTTATGCAAACAGAAACTTCGCCATTTTAACGCCATTTTCATGTGGGCTTATTACGTATTTGAATAAATCCTCTTCTTTCAGTTTCCCGAAGAAGTTCCATATCTTCTTCTCGTATTTCAGCAGGCGTTTCACCGTTCACACTTCGATACGTTCCAATACCGAAACGCTCTCTGATACGAGCAAATTTTATCCGAATCTTTAGTAACCCAGTAAATTGTAACTTTCATAGTAGCTATATTCTACGACTCTCGCCACACAGGGGGAGAACATTAAACGTTTAAAACGATCCACTAATCTTGGCCCAAAACGTTTCTTAAAATTCGGCTATGCCAAGATTCGATGTTATATGATACTTCTTGCCATATTGCTGAAAAAATCTCATACCGGGCATAAAGAAATTCATCAATAACTGAATCGAGACTGGTACCATACGATTTTTGATTTTCCGTTTCCAGACCGATATCATTCAAGCAGATATTAAAGGGATTTGGTTTAAATCCTTTGGATTGATTCTCATTGTAAGTGTACAAGTCAATATGCCCGTGAATTTTATAATAATTCATCATTTGAGTAACAGACAAGTTTTCAAAAGCATTGGGGTTACAAGTGAGTTTCAAATAATCTGCAAAAATCTGCATCAACATTGTTTTTCCGGTACCAGGTTCACCAACAAGCAAAAGATTCTTATGAACCTTGTAATTCTCTTCCGGAAACACATTTTGAGCATACCGACATCCGTTGAAGTAGTACAGAAGAAACTGAATTAGTTTAGAGTTGTTATCATCAACATCAAATTTTCTAAACTCCCGTTCCGTATAATCCGTACCAAGGTTAGAAATTAAATTCCAATGACTGTAATACTCTTGCGTATCAGTTAAGTCATATTCAGAAACGTTCTGAATACTTTCTTTGTGCCTTTGTATCAGATTCTCTATCTGTTGGAGCGTCAGCTTGCGCTTGCCGGCTTCCTTCTCCATCAAATTTTGAAGTTTGCTTGATAAATTCTTTTCCTCTTCCGTCATGGTCTAATTCATTTTTTCGATTTTCACGAATACGATCCAGTATCCAAAGGTTTGCTTTGGAATCCCACCGCTCTATTTTCACTCCATTGGCATTCTTCCACCCTATCGAGTCAAAGTGATTGAAGAATATTTCTGCTTGCTCTTGCCAGTCATCTAACCGTTCCGGAGCATTTTGCTTGATGAAGTGTTGAATAACCTCATCAAGCGTAGGAGCTATAAATTCTTTTGCGACTCTTTTAGGTTTCTCCGGTTTAGAGAGTGGGAAAAGCTCGCCAGAGCTACTTTCTTTCTTACCCCCTTTAGGGGGTTCTTTCTTTGTCTCTGTCTTATATTCTTCTTTAGGGGGTATGGGGGAGCTTTCTTGAAAAGGTGTCCCTAAAGGGTACCCTAAAGGTGTCCCTAAAGGATGCCGTAAAGGTGGTATATTTTGCATACCTTTTTGTACACCTTTTATAGAATACGTTGATTTATTGCCTCTTCCATTGCCTTGTTTACATTCAATAAGACCTGCTTGGACTAATCTATTTCGGGCGGACTTGAATACTTTTACAGACACTCCCACGTCAGATGACACCTTTGTATCACTACGTGTCCAGTTATCCTCCCAGCCTAAACGATTCGCAATTTTTAGCAAGTAAAAATAAAGCCTCGTTTCACAGCAGGAAAATTGCCAGCTTTCGTCAAGTTCCCAAAACCTATTGATAAGTTCAATATAAGTCATATCAATTTATAATAATTCCGTAAGACATTGTTTATATAAGGTTGAGGGTCAGCTTTCAGATAATAGCAAACGCTATTAATGAACTCAATCAACCCATGACAAACGACATATACACTGCCATATTTCTCAACTAATGCCTGCCATTCTTTTTGCTCATCAGACTGCGTTCCGGCACGTTTACCTTTTACATGTGGAGTTTTCATCTCTATGCAAAGACTGCTCTTACCACCGCGAGGAAAAAGCAGAATCAAGTCAGCAACACCAGCGATGGCACCTTCATATTTACGCATAGCACCGCTTTTCTTTGTCCTGACGCCGCCGTTTGGTATAGCAAAGAGTAGAGGGCCGACATTGGGAAACGTTTCTCTGAACCAAGTTACACAAATGTGTTGTATCTTGGTTTCAGAATATTTCACCTCCAATTTACGAATATCTTCTTCAGTCATTTTTCTGCTTGTTTTTTGAAATCGTAGCACATTCATTTAGAAGGTCAACGATTTGTTTACACCTGTTCCTGCAACCGACAAAGGATATTATGGTTTCCCATTCAGGACCGAACAACATTTCTTTCTTGTATTCCTGAATATGAGTTCTCTGCCCAATTATAACTAATCTAAATGGCTTCATAATTTATCCCTAAACAAGTCCATTGCAAGATTCACCATATTCTCTTCTACTTGGTCATCCGTTCCGGTTACACCGTTAGCAATGTTCTTCTTTGTTTGAATCACATCATACATATACTTGTCAATAGTATCCTTACCTAAGAAGTAATAGCAGTTAACGTTGTTCTTTTGACCGTTACGGTGTGCTCTATCTTCTGCCTGTTCGCAATCACTGAAAGTCCAAGGGACTCTATAAAAGCAACACGACTGGCAGCGTCAAAGTAAGCCCGGTACCGCCCGATTTGAAATTCAGAATAATCAGTTTACAATCCGGATTATTTTGGAAAGAGTCAACGGCATATTGCTTTTGGTTGACACTATCGGAACCCGTTACAGTAACAGCTTTAGGAAATTCCTTTTTCAGTTCTGCTACAACTTCTTTCAAGTAACCGAAAAGTATCAGCTTCTCACCACCGTCGATAACATCATGGACAAATTCACAAACAGCCTTGATTTTACCTCTGGCAGATATCTGCTTTAAAAGCTGCATCTGCACCATAACGGCACCATTCATTGATTTCTGCACTTGTTCATCCGAAGCGTTCTTGTACTTCTTCAAGTATTTTACCATATCAGCCTCGGCAGCCTTATACTCTTTGGTGGTAGTGATATCAACTGTAAAGTATTGACGAGTCTTGTCCGGAAGTTGTGTAAGCACCTTTGACTTCTCACGACGAAAGAAGCAAGTATTCCATAGTCGCCAATTCAGCTCTTTAACGTTGGATGCCTGTTTGGGACCATCACAATATCTTTCAACATACCGGCTATAACCTCCAAAGTCCTCTAATCGACCTAATATTTTTAGCTGTTGTAGCAAGTCTGTATTATTGTTAACAACAGGAGTACCGGTCAATGCGAATATATAACGTTTACCTTTGCAGATACCTTCAACATATTTGCTCTGTTGAGTTTTACTTGATTTGCATTTATGAGATTCGTCAATGATAACAGACCTAAACAGAGAGACACGCTGATCGAAAGCAATACTTTTCATTGTAAGCTTGGATTCCTTATTTACAGCTTTTACAAAAAATTTATTAAGCGATTCATAATTAGTAATGAACACCTCACAAAGTGGGTTGCCATCAGACTTTTTACACTCATAAAATGATTGCCAGGACTGTCGGTTTCTGTCATCAAGGATAATCGAATTCATACCTGCGAACTTCTTAAACTCACGCTGCCAGTTTACTTTCAACGCAGCAGGGCAAATTACAAGTACTGGAAAAGACTCACCATAAATGGGCGCTTCCTTATGTGCTTTAACAACTGCACATATGGCTTGCAATGTTTTACCTAATCCGGGCTGGTCACCGAAAAAACAGCGTTTGTGCTCTATTGCATACTGTACTCCTTCAAGTTGATACTCGTAAGGTTGAAGTAACATATAGTGTTCACCGACAAAAGGTTTCATCGGAGGAATATCATAATTAATATCTTCAGTTACCTCACGTTCCTTGACAGTAGAACAATAACGCATCTGAACAGCCCATTGCGCAAAAGCTCTCACATACCAATTCGCATCACGTCCAATAGGATAACGCGTATCATTGATACTAACAAGCCACGCCCGGTCTGTTCCGTCATAGCGTGGCTTACTTGGTATCATCTTTATGACCTCGACCAACTTTGGGTGATACTCGAACTGAATCCGGTACAGATTGGGCGTCTTAGTCACATAAATTGGTTTCATGAAGCAGGTTCTAATACTAATTCATGATGTTCAACTGTTGAACATATCCCGTTATCTTCACCATCTTCATTCATTGCATCAGCAGCTTCATCAACCTTGTCAAACGGATCCTCACCATCTTTAAATTCAAATTCCCTTTGAATCTCCGAACATTTATTCTCTGTAACATAAAGCTCTGCTTCATACAAGAAATTATAAACCGCATCACGAAACTCCTCACAATGCACATACGATTCATTGTCCGGATCGAAACCGATACCAGGAGAACAAAGATTAAGGACTTTGCTCGTCATAAGGGTTCGCTTACCTGTCAACACACAAACCTCAAAAGAAGAATCACCACCAATGCTAACGCCGGTTACATTGAACTTTTTGAAGAACTCATCTTCAAGACATGACTCTGGACGTTCCCAATTAATGTACTGGGATTCTTTCTGTTCTGTAATATCGACAATGTAGGGTATGAGCTTGTTTAGCGAATCCTTCAAATCCGGATGAACAGGATTAATCCCCTTGAAAACAATATCGTTTCCTTCCTTGTCTGCATAGACCACTTCAAGACATCCCTTTTTGGTCAATTTTGCTTTTGAAATATTCAAATCCATTTTAATTAAACTTTGAGTTAATACTTACCTATGCAGGTATTCATTAATAAAATCTTTATAGTACTGGTCAACAGGCAATGGCAAATTGATTCCTAATTCGGTGGCAGCATCAGCCTGAACCTTATCCATGAAAAGTTTTCATTTGGATCGTATTCAATTTAGAAGTACTTCCAACAACCGAAACAATATTTCCATTCATACATATTTGCCGTGGAAGAAACTTCCGGCAATAGTAATCATGTACATCCAACTTATCCGTGCCTGTCTCCCTCTCAATACAGGCAAAACCACAGCCACATGAGCGCGTTCTGCGACAGGGTACGTGGTTCTACCTTTCTCTTGATG
>ENA-OQAB01000942-OQAB01000942.1-human-gut-metagenome-genome-assembly--contig:-NODE-942-length-14498-cov-3.605943_pt1 | contig 14498 bp, 13 predicted proteins | sample MGYA00242490_ERZ504517 | MGnify/ENA primary metagenome ERZ504517 (study PRJEB26092, sample SAMD00036298) | human gut metagenome | host: Homo sapiens | study: EMG produced TPA metagenomics assembly of...
GAGAACGTGGTGACAGGAATTTTTTGTTTGGAATATTAGATACTGGTACATTAAACCAGGAGATAGGGGATTTGTATCTGAACCATATCTATATACAGATTGTAGATTCCGAAGGAAATTATATTACGAGATTTAAGTCAGAAGATGCGATTATGAATCATGCGAATGTTTGGGACGATCTCGAAGAGTTCGAATATCAGACCGGAAGTCTTGAAGAATTGAAGGAAGACATTTCGAATGAAAAAGAGGGGCATTTCACTTTTCGAAAAGGAGAGGAGGAACGAGTCTCATATTATGCACCACTAGGTGTAAACAATTATTATATTTTTGCCACAACAAACAGTAAATATCTAAAAGAGCATATCAGTAATATTAATCTGAAAGTATTGGGAATGGCAACGGAGATGACGGCGGCATTTTTAATCTTGATTTTGGGGTTATATTGGTACAATGGAAAAGTGCGCAAGGCGATTTTGCAGTCGCATGAAGAGGTGCTGAGCAGTGAGGAGATGATGCGTATTGCGATCAGCCAATCCAAACAGACCGTGTTTGAGTACAGTGTAAAGACTAAAGAACTGCATGCGAAAGTCGGAGAGCAGAATCCGCTGTTTCAGAAAACATGCCTCTCCAATGTCCCGGAATCTATTTTGGAAAGAAACGTGATTGACGAAGAATCTGCTGATAACTTAAAAGAGACGTTTGAGCTGATCAAAAGAAAGGAATTGTGTGAAACAGAAATCAAAGTCTTATATCATGGAGAGGTGCAGTGGTTCCGGATGATTATGAAGAATTTATACGATGAGAAACATCAGATTGTGAATACAGTGGGAATTCTGGAAAATATCAGTGAGAAGAAATATCAGGAGGAGCTATTGGAAGAAAAACAGCAGATTCAGGATGCACTGAATGCAGATGCATTTTTGCGATGTAAAATAGATCTTGAGACAGAGATGGTTGTGGAAGTCGATGGGAAAATTTTGAAAGAGCAGATCCCTTATCAGCAGTATTTGAAAGAAAATATTTTATCTGTGACAGGAAAGGAAGACTGGAAGAATGTAATCTGTCAATCTTCAAAAGAATATTTGATCGACGAGTATCAAAAAGGTCAGGATGTTATTGAAATCCAGTTTCAGATGCAGTATCAGGGAACGGAAAGATGGGTATCCTGCATGATTTATCTTATGACAGACAATTGCAGGAATGGTCATATCCAGGCGCTGATGATTTTAAACGATATCGACAAACGCAAGCGTGAAGAATTGCGTCTGAAAGAAAGAGCAGAACGAGATGGCTTGACAGGACTTTACAATGCGACTACTATGAAGATGAAAGCAGATAATTTTTTGCAGTCACTGTGGGCATTGGAAGGAAATCATATCTTTATGCTGATGGATTTGGATTGTTTTAAACAGATCAATGATACGTTCGGACATCAGTATGGAGATCAGGTATTGAAAGATGTGTCACAGACATTGACGAAAACATTTCGACATAATGATCTGATAGGAAGAATGGGCGGAGATGAATTTGCGATTATGATTTTGAATGTTTCTGATTTTTCAGTGATAGAACATACTGTACAGCAATTGTTAAAGGAATTGCACAAATCATATGAGCAGAATGGAAAGACGGTTGAGGTATCGGCATCTTTGGGCATTGTGACTGCCCCTGAACATGGAACGACGTTTGAAGAATTGTATCAGAAGTCGGATCAGATGTTATATGAAGTGAAAAGAAGTGTGAAAAACGGATATCGGTTGTATCAGGAGAAGGAATCAGAACATGAAACAGATTTTAATTGTAGATGATGATGTCAGCATCGGAGATATGCTGGAGGAGATATTAACAAAAGAGGGGTATGGCGTAAGCCGTGCGTATTCGGGGACGGGAGTGTTTTCATTCATATTATTTTTGAAAAAGAACAACTTCCTGCTTATGAATAGCTATTAAAATAACTAATGGATAAGGTGTTTGTCAATCATTGACAATGTATCTAAATATTTCCTATAATGATATGCGGCAGTATCGGCAGAGCACCGGTGCGAGACGAGTGAGAGGAGAACTATAGGAATGAAAACAGATAAGAAATATGCATCTGTCTTTGAATTGAATGGAATGCCGAAGTTTTCACAGGCATTTCCGCTTGCACTGCAGCATGTAGTGGCAATGATTGTTGGATGTGTAACCCCTGCGATCGTGATTGCAGGAGTGGCAGGATTAGAAGGAAACGATAAGGTTATTTTTGTGCAGGCAGCGTTGTTTATTGCTGCAATTTCCACATTGATTCAGTTGTTTCCGCTTGGAGGAAAGATTGGTTCCGGTCTTCCGGTCATCATGGGAGTCAGCTTTGCGTATCTACCAAGTATGCAGGCAATCGCAGGAAATTTTGATATTGCGACTATTTTAGGAGCGCAGTTGATCGGCGGTATTGTGGCTGTGTTTGTCGGAATTTTTGTAAAGAAATTGAGAGTGTTGTTTCCGCCGTTGATTACGGGAACGGTTGTGTTTACGATTGGTCTGTCATTGTATCCGACTGCTGTCAAATATATGGCAGGAGGAGCATCTTCACCGAATTATGGTGCATGGCAGAACTGGCTTGTTGGATTTATCACACTGGCAGTTGTAATTGCGCTGAACCATTTTGCAAAAGGAATTTTGAAACTTGCATCTATTTTGATTGGTATGATTGTCGGATATATTGTGTCAGGATTCTTTGGCATGATTGATTTTTCAGCGGTAGGTTCGGCAGGAATGTTCCAAATCCCGCAGCCGATGTATTTCGGAATGAAATTTGAGGTATCTGCAATCGTTACGATGGTATTACTTTTCGTGATCAACTCTGTGCAGGCAATCGGAGATTTTTCAGCGACGACAGGCGGTGGACTTGACCGTGAGCCGACCGATAAAGAGCTGTCGGGCGGTATTGTGGCATATGGTATCACAAATATTTTCGGATCGTTCTTTGGAGGACTTCCGACAGCTACTTTCAGCCAAAATGTGGGAATTGTTGCAACTACAAAGGTTGTGAACCGCATGGTGCTTGGACTGGCGGCAGTGATTATTCTGCTTGCAGGGTTCGTCCCGAAATTCTCAGCGCTGTTGACAACGATTCCGCAGTGTGTACTCGGAGGTGCAACGATTTCGGTATTCGCATCGATTGCAATGACAGGTATCAAGCTTGTCGTACAGCAGCCACTTACATACCGCAGCACTTCAATCATTGGTCTTGCAGTCGCACTTGGAATGGGGATCACACAGTGTTCAGATGCACTTGCAAGTTTCCCGGCATGGGTGACAACGGTATTTGGAAAATCACCGGTTGTTGTTACAACAATCGTGGCAATTTTGCTCAATTTGATTCTTCCAAAAGATAAAAACAATAATAAAAATGGGTTAGATTCCGTTCGAAAAAATGATTTTTCGGACGGAATTTTTTTGTTCATAACATAAAAATACGTGGTATAATAGAACACTAAGATTTAAGAAATTGAGAAAACAGATAAGGAAATGGATGACAACATGAGTATAGATGGAACATTATTTTTAGAACAATTGACAGAAAAATTAAAATATCGGATAGAGGAACTGGATGTAGTCATTTCAGAAGGACAGAAAGATGTCGAGAGTATGCATGAATACTACTGGGAGAATTATACTGAGATGGACGAGTATGGGTATGAGAACTATGACAACCAGCAGGCATTGCTGCGGCAGGTGAATGCGAATCAGGACAAGCTTTTGTTAAAGCACCGATTTGAAAAAATGTTGGATTCGCCATTCTTTGGGAGAGTTGATTTTATCTATGACGGGGAAGATGAGGCGGAGTCGTTCTATATCGGGATTGGCAATTTTGCAGAGCGCACAGGGAGTGTGCCGCTTGTGTATGATTGGAGAGCGCCCGTGAGCGGACTGTTTTATGATTTTGATCAGGGCCCGGCATCTTATGAAGCTCCACTTGGGACGATTGAGGGTGAGATTGTGTCAAAGTGGCAGTATAAGATTCGAAATGGAAAGATGATCTATGGATTTGAGAGTGATGTGAAGATCGATGATGAGATTTTAAAGCAAGAGCTTGGAAGTAATGGGGATGTGCAGTTAAAAAATATTGTGCGGACAATCCAAAAAGAGCAGAATGCAATTATCCGAAATACAAAAGACAAGATTCTCATCATTCAGGGGGCAGCAGGAAGTGGGAAAACTTCGGTGGCACTTCACCGGATCGCATATCTGTTATACCACGACAGAGAACATTTGAAATCTTCAAATATTTTGATTCTTTCTCCGAATAGTGTGTTTGCAGATTATATCTCGCACATTCTGCCGGAACTTGGAGAGGAAAATATACAGGAGATGAGTTTTGATCTGTTTGCATATAAAGAACTCAAACATGTAGTCTCTGATTGTGAGGATAGATACCATCAGATTGAACGGCAGTTAAAGTGGATGACAGACGAGGAAGAAGAGAGGTACAGACAGAAGCAGTCAGCAGAATTTATCGGTCAGACAGAAGGATTTTTGGCGGGGCTGGAAGATGAATTGATGGATTTTTCCGAGATAGAATGGAAAGGGTTAAAAAAGACAGAGCAGGAGCTGATTGAGCTGTTTTATTTTAAGTTTCAAGATGTGCCTCTATTGTCGCGTATGGATGCGGTGATGGAATATGTGATTGATGAGTATGAGACACTCTATGACCGGACAGTGTCGGAAGAAGAATGTGAGATACTCAAAAACCGATTTATGGGGATGTATGTGACAAGAGATCTTTATGAGATTTATAATTGGCTGCTTGAGGAGGCAGGGTATCCAACCCTTCCGGAAAGGTCTTACGAGAAACGAACCCTTCCGTATGAAGATGTATATCCGATGCTGTATTTGAAATATCGTCTGCAGCAGAAAACGTCAAGGCAAAAGATCAAACATCTGGTCATCGATGAGATGCAGGATTATTCTTATCTGCAATATTATATTCTGAAACAGCTGTTTTCTTGTAATATGACGATTCTTGGGGACAGAGCGCAGACGATGGACGACAGAGAACAGGACGTGCTGACATTTTTGCCGGGCATATTTGGGAAACAGGTAAAGAAAATTGTGATGAACAAAAGCTATCGAAATACGATGGAGATTGCAGCATATGCAGGAGCAATTACCGGAATTCAGGATCTGGAGTTGTTTGAACGGCATGGAAAAGAAGTGACCGAAGCAGTTTTTGAAAGGAAAGAGGATGCGCTGGATGCATTGGAACAGGAACTGCGCCTTGCGGAAGATGCGTTTGAGACTGCCGCTGTACTTACATTTACTGAGGAGGAGGCAAAAGCAGTCTATGAGGAACTGAAGCATCGTGGGAGAGAGGCTGCCTATATTGACAGGGACAGCTCTACTTTTCGAAAAGGGCTGACGGTGACAACCTTTTACCTTGCAAAAGGGTTGGAATTCGATCAGGTATTTGCTGTCTGTCCTGGCAGAGAGGATGCACTTGCAAAGCAGGCGAGATATATCTGTGCGACGAGGGCGCTGCATGAACTTTATATGTATGAGATCAAATAAGCAGGAAGGAGAGACATGCGATGAAAAATGGTATTTTAAAAGAACAGTACTATCAGGAACAGATGGAACATGTTGTAGAGCCGTATTTGCATTCTAAAGAGCGGGAGCTGTGGCTTGAAAGAGAGCACGGGAAACAGATTTATGTAAGGTGTTATCAGGCAAAGAAGGCGAGAGGAGTTGTTTTAATCTCGCATGGATTTACGGAGACGAGCGAGAAGTACAAGGAGTTGATCTACTATTTTCTGAGAGGCGGATATCATGTGTATATACCGGAGCACTGTGGGCATGGACGCAGTTATCGTCTGGTGGAGGATCCGTCGCTTGTACATGTGGATTCTTACAAGCGGTATGTGGCAGATCTTTTATTTGTGGCAAGGACAGCGAAAAAAGAGCATAAAAATCTAAAACTATATCTGTTCGGGCATTCTATGGGAGGCGGTATTGCAGCAGCCGCAGTGGCAGCGAAGCCGAAATTATTCGAAAGACTGGTCCTGTCTTCGCCTATGATACGTCCTTTGAGCGGGAAAGTACCGTGGCATGATGCGCGAACGATTGCGACAGCTTTTTGTAAAGCAGGGCAGGCAAAGCGGTATGTGGCAGGACAGAAGCCTTACAGTGGACCGAGAAGGTTTGAAAATAGTTCGTCCACCTCAAGAGTTCGCTATGAATATTATCGGGCAAAGAAAGAGAAGGAGCCGTTGTTTCAGATGAATGCGGCATCGTATGGCTGGCTTCATGCGGCAGCATGTCTGAACAGGGATCTTCAAAGAGATGGAGTCAGACGGATTCGAATACCGGTTATCTTATTTCAGTCAGAACATGATCATTTGGTATCGAAAAAGGAACAGGTACGGTTTATATTAAAATTGAACCAAAATGGAAATACATATGCAAAGCTTGTGCGGGTACCTGGGACAAGACATGAGATATGGGGAGCAGATGAGAAGATTTTAAGAGGATATCTTGGAATGATCTTCCGGTTTTTATCGGGACAAAAATAAAACAGACAAAGGAGAATATATGGAAAATCAGGAAAAACAACATAAACGGCGAGTGCGTTATAAAGGCACCCACCCAAGAAGTTATAAAGAAAAGTATAAAGAGCTGAATCCGGAAAAATATCCGGAGACCGTTGAAAAAGTAATCGGAAAGGGCGGGACTCCCGCTGGGATGCATATTTCTATCTGTGTAAAAGAAATTTTGGATTTTTTTCCAGATAGAACCGGGACAGAAAGGGTTGGATGCAACCCTTGGATATGGCGGTCACACATTGGAAATGTTAAAATGTCTCAAAGGTGAAGGGCATCTGTATGCGCTCGACATTGATCCGATTGAGTCGGTGAAGACAAAAGAACGTTTGAAGAATCTTGGATACGGAGAAGAGATGCTTTCTATCCGTCATTTGAATTTTGCCGACATTGATCAGGTTGTCGAAGAAGCCGGACCGTTTGACTTTATTCTTGCAGATCTCGGAGTATCGTCCATGCAGATTGACAATCCGGATAGAGGATTTACATACAAAAGCGAGAAGGACCTTTGGATCTGCGTCTGAATCCGGAAAAGGGAGAATCTGCCGCAGAACGCTTAAAAAATGTGACGGAAGACGAATTGGAAGGAATGCTTGTGGAGAATTCGGATGAACCATATGCGGCAGAGATTGCACAGCAGGTTATGAAAAAACTCAGACAGGGAGAAATGATTGACACGACAACTAAATTGTATGAGACGATAGAGGAGGCGCTTTCGTTCATTCCGGAGAAAGAACGGAAAGAGGCAGTGAAAAAGTCATGCCAGAGAACTTTTCAGGCACTTCGAATCGATGTAAATAGTGAGTTTGAAGTGTTGTATGCATTGATGGAAAAGCTCCCAAGCGCTCTGAAAAGTGGTGGTAAAGTGGCGATTTTAACATTCCATTCCGGGGAAGACAGAATTGTGAAGAAGGCATTCAAAGAGTGGAAAAAGGCCGGTGTTTACAGTGAGATTGCAAATGATGTCATCCGACCGTCTGCAAAGGAATGTGTCCGTAACAGCCGGGCGAAATCAACGAAGATGAGATGGGCGATCAAGGCATAAGAAGCAGGAAAGACAGATGGGGATTATTAAAACAATTGTGGCAGTGTGATAAAACGAAGCTTTTTTGCTCATAATAGCATTATGATCAGAAAAGAGAGGAAATCCTATGAAAACATTTCAGCAATTATACGAAGATTTGCTGCGGCAAAAAGTTTCGGTGGAGGAGCCGCTGCCGAAGGAATATGATCCAAAGCATCTGGATTGTCTTTTGTATCCGGAAGAATACGCCCCTGTTATTTCGACGGATACATGCGCAGATTGTTTCGAGAGAGCATGCCAGAAAAGCTGCATATTTGATGCGATTGAGACAGGAAAAGAAGGAGAGCTTTTTATCAATCCGTCACGTTGTGAGGGGTGCGCAGCCTGCATAGACGTATGTAAATCCAATCATCTTGCAGCAAGTAAAGATGTGCTTCCGGCGATGAGAGCGGTGCAAAATGCAAGTGGTCCTGTTTATCTGATGATTGCTCCGGCATTTTCCGGACAGTTTCGCGGGCATGTGACGGCGGGAAAATTAAGAAGTGCGTGCAAAGCGCTTGGATTTACCGGAATGGTGGAGGTGGCATTGTTTGCAGATATTCTGACACTGAAAGAAGCGCTGGAGTTTGAACGACATGTCAGAGAGCCGGGCGATTTTCAGCTCACAAGCTGTTGCTGTCCGGTTTGGATCGCAATGATCCGAAAGAGGTATCACGAATTATTACCGCATGTTCCAGGGGCAGTCTCTCCGATGGTTGCCTGCGGACGGTTTTTGAAGCGAATCCATCCGGATGCGGTGACGATATTTGCAGGTCCTTGTCTTGCAAAGAAAAAAGAGGCAAAAGAGCCTGATATTGCTGATGCGGTGGATTATGTGCTCACCTTTCAGGAAATGCAGGATATATTTGATGCGGCAGAGATTTCTTTGGAAGAACTTCCTGAGGAGGAAAAAGAACATGCTTCGAAAGCAGGCAGGCTGTATGCTCGTACAGGCGGAGTGAGTCAGGCAGTGGAGGAGATGGTGCGGCAGCTTTCGCCGGATGGAAAGATCGGTGTTCGCTGTGAACAGGCGAATGGAACAAAAGAGTGTATGGAGATGATGAGGCGCATTCAAAATAAAGAGACAGATGCGAATTTTTTTGAGGGGATGGGATGCGTTGGCGGCTGTGTGGGAGGTCCGAAAGCAATCATAGACAGTGAAAAAGGGAAGCGGTATGTGGACGAGTATGCAAAAAACTCAATCTACCAGACGCCGCTTGAAAATCCTTATGTACGAAAGCTGCTAGAGGAGCTTGGATTTGAAACCGTGGAAGAACTTTTGGAGGACAACACGCTGCTGACCAGAGAATTTTAGCGGCGTTAGTAGCGAAAAAGCCTGTTTTATTGTATAATACTAGCGTCGGCATACACTAAATGGTGAAAAATAGAAAGGACACGTTATGAAATATACAATACCACATTATTTTGAACAATTTCGCTGTACAGCAGCAGAATGTGTGGATACCTGCTGTGCAGGATGGGCGATTATGATTGATGAGAAATCATTAGAAAAATATAAAAATACAGAGGGGGCTTTGGGAAACCGCCTTCACAATTCAATCGACTGGGAGGAAGGAAGTTTCCAACAGTATGAGAAAAGATGTGCATTCTTGAATGAAGAAAATCTCTGTGATCTGCATTTGGAGGGCGGCGAGGAGATGTTGTGTGACACGTGCAGAAATTATCCGAGACATATGGAGGAGTTTGACGGTCTGCGGGAAGGCTCTCTGTCGCTGTCTTGTATTGAGGCGGCGAAGATTATTTTAGGATGTAAGGATCCGGTTCAGTTTATTACGATGGAAGATGACACCGAGGATGAAGAAGATGAAGAGTTTGATTTTCTGTTATTTACAAAATTGATGGATGCACGAGAGGCAATTCTTAAGATGCTGCAGAACAGGGAAGTTGATATCTGTGTACGTATGGGAATGGTCTTAAATCTTTCAAAAGAGATCCAGATTGCGGTGGATCATGGAGAATTATTCCAGATTGATGAGTTGTTGAAAGATTTCGGAGAGATGGATTCTTTGCTTGAAATGCAAAAACAGATCGGGGAAGATCCAATGGGCGAGAATGAATATTGCAGTGAGATGCGCAAGATGTTCCGCACATTTTCCAAGTTGGAAGTGCTGAAGGAAGATTGGCCGGAGTATGTAAGAAAGGCGGAAAGGCTTCTGTTTGGAGAAGGACAGCGGGAATATCTAGAAAGGCGTAAGGCATTCCACAAAGCGATTGGATTAAAAAGTGCTTCCTACGATGTGTGGTCGTGTCTGCTGGAGCAATTGATGGTATACTTTGTGTTTACTTATTTCTGCGGAGCGGTCTATGATGATCACATTCTTGGAAAGATGCAGACAGCTGTGGTCAGTACTATATTGATTCAGGAATTGGCGCAGGCAGTTTGGCAGGAAAAACAGGAGGCGTTTACGTTTATGGATTTTGTAGATGTGGCGCACCGTTACTCCAGAGAGATTGAACATTCTGATATTAATCTGCTGAGGCTTGAAAAACTGTTTGACAGGCTGCCGCTGTTTCAGCCAAAACAATTGATTCGCATTTTATCTGTATAAGGAGAGGGTATATGAGACTGATACATACAGCAGACTGGCATCTCGGAAAACATATTGAAGGTCACAGCCGGTTGGAGGAACAAGAACTGTTTTTAGAGGATTTTGTGAATATCGTGAAAGAAAGAGATGCAGATGTTGTTCTGATTGCCGGCGATATCTATGATTCCTCGAATCCACCGGCGAAAGCGGAACAGTTATTTTATGATACACTGAAAAAGATTTCAGACGGAGGCAGAAGACTTACGATTGTGATTGCGGGCAATCATGATAACCCGGATCGTCTTGTGTCGGCGACACCGCTTGCGATGGAGCATGGAATCATCATGGTGGGAACACCAAAGACGGTGATTCCAAAAGGGCAGTATGGAAGCTGGAAGGTCTGCAGAAGTGGAGAAGGATACATTAAGATTGAGAGAAAATCTGAGCAAGCGGTCGTTTTGACCGTGCCGTTTCCAAGTGAGAAAAGGCTGGAAGAGGTACTTTATTCGGAGATGGAATCGGAAGAAATACAATTGGAAACGTATAATGAGAGGCTGAGGTGTCTGTTTGACAGACTGGCAGATCAGTTTGAAGAAGAGACGGTCAATATCATCGTCTCTCATTTGTTTGTAATGGATAGTTTGGAAGAAGGTTCTGAAAGAAGCATACAGCTTGGAGGAAGTTATCTGGCAGATCCGGATATTTTTCCGAAGCTTGCAGATTATGTGGCACTTGGGCATATTCACAGACCGCAAAGTGTTCCGGGACACCCGAATATTCGCTACTCCGGTTCACCGATCGAGTATCGGAAAGGAGAAGAACGTTACCAAAAACAGGTGCTGTGTGTGGATATCAGAAAGGGCGAACCGGTTAAAGTTGAGCCGATCGAATTAAAACAGTACAAACCAATCGAGGTGTGGAGATGCACGAGTATATCGGAGGCAATCATGGTCTGTGAGGAGAACCGGGACAAGAACTGCTGGGTGTACTTGGAAATTGAGACAGAGCGCGCCATTTTGGAAGATGAGATCAAGAAGATGAAGCAGACGAAAAAGGATATCCTGGAAATCCACCCGGTCTTGCGGGAAAAAGACACGGAAGAGGCAGAGACATCGTGGAAGGATCGTCCGTTTCCGGAAGTGTTTGCAGAATTTTACAGACGGGAACGTGGTGTGGAGATGTCTGAAGAGACGCGGGATATGCTGCTGAAACTATGTGAAGAGGAGGAGCCGCATGAGACCGATTAAATTAAAGATCAAAGGGCTGAACAGTTTTGTGGAGGAGCAGACAATTGATTTTGAAAAACTGACGAAACAAGGCTTTTTGGAATTTTTGGTCCTACGGGAAGTGGGAAATCCACAATTTTAGATGGAATGATTCTTGCACTTTACGGAATGAAGGCAATGTCACGGGGAACGAATGAGTTTGTCAATAAAAATTGCAAGAGTGCGCTGGTGAGTTATGAATTTCAGATTACTGCGGCGCAGGTAAAGCGTTACCGGGTGGAGCGTGAGTTTAAAGCAGGTGAAAAAGGGACAAAATCCGGAAAATGCAGACTTTTGGATGTGACAGATGGAGAGACTGTATTAGAAGAATCTGTGACAGGTGTGGATCGTGCATGTGTGGAGATTATCGGTCTGACTGCAGATGACTTTATGCGGACGGTTGTTTTGCCACAAGGGAAATTCAGTGAATTTTTAAAGGTGAGTGGAAAAGACCGAAGAGAAATCTTAGAGCGCCTCTTTCGTTTGGAGGAGTATGGTGTGCGTCTGGAGGAGCGCATCGCCTCTGCAATCAAAAAAGAGCAGTCAGAGCACACAAGACTCTGCGGACAGGCGGAGGTCTACGGAGACTGTAGTGAGGAAGAGCTAAGAGATGCACGGGAGCGAAAAGATAACTATCAGACGGAGATTGAGTTGCTTGAAAAGGCATTGCGGGAACGTCGTAAAGAGGCAGAAATTTATAAAGAAATATGGAATCTTCAAGAAGAACAGCAGTTATTAAAGCAGAAAGAGAAAATGCTTTTTGAAAAGGAACAAATCATTGAAGAGAAAAAAAGGAGCCTGACGCTGTCTGATAAAGCAGGGCATGTCATGCCTATTCTTCGTTCGGTGACTGAACTGGAAGACAAAGAAACAGAACTTTTGCAGAAATTGGAACAAGAGACGGCGCGGTATGAAAAACGGAAAGAAGATGTCAAAGTAAGAAAGAAACATTTTTCCAAGCTGGAGACAGAAAAAGAGTCAAAAGAGTCAGGACTTCTCTCCTCGATTGAGCGGGCAAAAGAAGCGCTAAAGGATTATCGGGAACTGCCGCAATTGCAAAAAGAGCAGAACTGCAGCGAAGCATTGTGGAATGAGAGCAGAACACAGGAGCAATCGCTCAAAGAAAAGGTACAAAAGACCCAGCTGAAAAAAAGAGTCACAGACAGAAGAATTGCGAAAAACAGAAGAAATGCTGAGCCGGCGTATGATCACAAGTGAATACAGGGAGGCGTTGGAACAGTTTACGCTGCGCTACAATGAACTGACCGGCATTTTGAGGGAGCGAAAGGAAAAAGAGCAGAAGACAGACCAGAAGAAAGTGCAGTTGCAGGTACAAAAGCAGGAGATTGTCGCACTGAAAGAAAAGATGACGGTTCTCGAAAAGCAGCTGGAACTTTGGAAAGAAGAGGAAGCCGAGTTCAATAAAGATATGGAGCAGACTCAGATTTTTGAATCTGAGGAAAAAAACTCAAAAAGAGGAGAGCCTTTGTCCGGTCTGTGGTTCTCAGTCATTTTGTATATGAAGAAAATGACGGTGGGGAAGAAAAAGGACAGGAAAGCGTTGACTTAGAAAAACTAGAGACATTAAGAAAGCAAATTGAGAACCGGGAGAGCGTTTATAAAGCAGCCGAGCAGGAATATCAAGTGAAGCAGAGCCTTCTCCTTGCAGCACAGGAAGAATACAAGGAGCTTGAGGGAAAAAACAGCGGCGATTGGCAAAGGAGATGGAAGAGAAAAAAGATTCTTTGCAGGAAGAGCTTTTAGCATATGGTATTCAAAGTTTGAAAGCAGAAAGAGAGCGTGTGCGAAATCTGGATCAGGAAAGAGAAAGACTGGAAATTGAGCGAAATCGCATATATAGACAGCAAACAGAAGTTGAGCAGATATTAGGTAGAGCTCAGGAGGAATGGAAAAATAAGGAGCAACAGACAAGACAATTGGAGATTCTGCTTATCCCGCTAAAAGAAAAAGTGACACAAAAGCAAGAGCAGATTCGGGCAAAGATTGGGACAGAGACGAATCCGGAAGTTTATTTGCAGACACTGGAAGACAGCCTTTCGAACCTGCGCAAGATATACCAGGAGGCAAAGCGCAAAAAAGAAGAGGCGGAGAATTTACTGAAACAAAGTGAAGAAGTATGGCAGATTTTGCAGGGCACAAAGACAGGTAATGAAGAGGCATTGAAAAATGCCCGCACATATCTGGAAGAGGAACTAAAACAGCAAGGATTTTTGAACCGGGAAGAAGTGAGAAAGGCATTGTTAAGTAAAGAATGTCAGGAAAGATATCGGGAAGAGATTGAGGAATATGTGCGACAGCTGCAGCAGACACAGGCACAGATTGAGAATGTCGAAAAGCGTCTGGCTGGAAGAAAGATAGAAAAAGTGATTTACGAGGAAGCAGTAACAAACTGTGAGATGCTGGATCGTGAAAAAAGGGAGAAAGAGGAGATACTGATTGCGACCAGACAGGAGATTAAAAGAATGGAGGAACACTTAAAACAGCAGTCTGAAATTCGAAAAGTGATCTCAGAGATTGAACACCGTCTTGCGATTTTGGAAGACTTAAGAAGTGTGACAAGAGGGAAACGATTTGTAGAGTTTTTGGCGACAGAACGCCTGCGATATATTTCTAAAAGCGCATCCAAACGGTTGTATGAGATCACAAATGGCAATTATGAGCTGGAGATTAATGAGGATGGAGAATTTATCATTCGGGACAATAAGAACGGAGGCGTACGCAGACAGACTGCCACATTATCAGGAGGTGAGACTTTTGTCACTTCCCTGGCATTGGCGCTTGCGCTGTCGGCGGAGATTCAGTTAAAAGGGACAGCTCCGCTTGAATTGTTCTTTTTGGATGAAGGTTTTGGCTCATTGGATGATATGCTGCTTGATATCGTGATGGAGTCTTTGGAAAAGATACATAATGACCACTTAAAAGTGGGGATTATTTCCCATGTGGAATCCGTAAAAGCACGAGTGCCAATTAGACTGATGGTGACTCCTGCTGAGACCGGAGTCAGTGGAAGCAGGGTAAATATTGA
>ENA-OQAB01000943-OQAB01000943.1-human-gut-metagenome-genome-assembly--contig:-NODE-943-length-14494-cov-2.336187_pt1 | contig 14494 bp, 14 predicted proteins | sample MGYA00242490_ERZ504517 | MGnify/ENA primary metagenome ERZ504517 (study PRJEB26092, sample SAMD00036298) | human gut metagenome | host: Homo sapiens | study: EMG produced TPA metagenomics assembly of...
CGCTTTTACTTTATCAAATTCTAATGTCTTAACAGCAAATCTTGCCATAATTACTCCTTATAATACGCCGCGGAAATAATGCCCCGCCTGTATATGCGGCAGGTTTTCCGCAACTTCGCGGTCACCTCGCAGCACTTCCTTATACAGCGTTACCAATGATGCAGTTCTTCATTAGTATAATTACGCGCGTCTAAACGCAGCCGACCAACGCCGATACTTTCCATATGCTTGATATTGGTCAGCATCGACAGGTCATGCGCATTTAAAATATGCATTCGGCAGTTCTGATCGGTAACTATAGGAAACTTCGCATCCTTGCGGTCGCTCAAAAACAACTGCTCCCGGCAGTTAAATTTACAGGCGCCCTGATGCAGATCACCTAAAAAGCTGCCGCCTACACAGTATTCCGAAACCATCATTTCAATCCGACCCTGCACCATACATTCCACAGGAACGGGGCTGACTGCGGCTAAATGTTCTACCTGCGCCATTGTCAGCTCGGCTGACAGGGTTGCTCCCATGGCGCCCTGTTCACGCCAGAATTCCAAATTCTGATCGTTATAAATATTCAAAGACATATCGGCCCACAAAGACAGCCCGCTGTATTGCTGCGCCAGCTGCCACAAGCCGTTGTTGCTGATATAAACAGCATCGGGCTTCAAACTGCTGCCAATAGGCAAACAGCTCTGCAAAATAAGGCAGCTGTCCTTCTTTAACAATACGCGGTGTCGCTATGGCCCATTTTTTACCATAATTTTGAGCAAGACCGGCAACTTCGGCATAAGACTGCCTCGGCAGCTGCCTGCTGCTGAAAATATCCCCGCCAAAAATAATATAATCAGCGCCTCCTGCCAAAGCAGCCTGTGCTTTAGCAACAGTATCGGCATGCACAGTCAAAAGCGCATGTTTACTGCGGCTGATTTTTTCTGCAGGAACCAGATCACGCGGAACTTTATGACGTTGTACACGCATCGGCGCAAAAGCCTCCAGACGTGCAGTATCTAAAGCTTCGACAGCTAAACGGCGAGCCTCGTTGATCTCGCTCATCGGCACCATCACGTTTTCATCACATTCCAGCACCAAGTCTGACAGCTCATATTCAGTCGTGCCCAGTCGATCTACCTGTTTACGCACAGTTTCCTCATTTAAAGCATGCTTGCGGGCAGCTTCTACAATAAACTGCGTTTCACCATAGCCTGTATTGCCCTCGTCATCAGTCAGCAGCACCGTCATTGGATTGCCTGCTCTTGCTGTTACTAAAGCACTTACAGGGATACGGCGTTTGGCCTTCTCACCAAAGAACTGTGCGGCATATGTCATCAGACGGTTATCAAAGGTTCTGAAAACACGGTCATTCATTTTAATGCCATGCGGCACATCGATAGTGACCTGCGAACCTGCGGCAGCCACAGCTACTTCCTGTCCGTTCTGCAAAAGTGATGTCACAGTAGTGCCAACACGACCACCCACGCTGACCCAAAACTCTAAGCCATCATCCAAATGCAATTCTTTATCAAGTTTCAGTGTCGCTTTGTTAGCAGCTTTATCAAGCTTAACAACACGCCCCACCAAAACACCGCGATTGTTTGGCCGGCGGTCGCTCATCATTTCCCTGCCGGGCCGCTCCAGCAGATAAGCAGTTGTAAAATCACGATTAAAGATCTGTTCAATATTGGCAAAATCTTCTTCCGGAACCTGGTAATCACCGCCAAGATAACTGTCGATAGCCCTGCGATAAGCATCGACAACTACGGCTACATATTCAGGACGCTTCATACGTCCTTCGATTTTATAGGATGTTACACCAGCTTCAGATCAGCTGCGGTAAATATCCAAAGTATTCAAGTCCTTAGGACTCAAAAGATATTGCCCTGCGTCTTTGCCGCTCAGCAGATCTTCTCCTGCTTCATTGACCAGCTTATAAGGCAGACGGCACGGCTGAGCACAACGTCCGCGATTGCCGCTGCGGCCGCCGATCAGGCTGCTCATCAAACAATTGACCTGAATAACATACGCACAAAGCTCCATGAATAAAAACTTCTATTTCTGTATCTGTGCCATGACAGATCGTATTTATTTCTTCCAGACTCAACTCGCGCGCCAGAACAACACGTTCCATACCGGCTTCAGCAGCAAGCTTAACGCCCTCGGAATTAGTAACCGTCATCTGCGTACTGGCATGCAAAGGCAGGTCCGGCACTATTTGCCGGGCCAGACGGATCACACCCAGATCCTGTACGATAATACCGTCGATGCCTACATTACTCAAAAACAGCAGATAATCAGCCAATTCGCCCAGCTCACTGTCATCGACCAGCGTGTTGACAGTGATATACAGTCGCACACGGTGCATATGAGCAAAGTAAACAGCCTTCTGCATTTCTTCACGGTCAAAATTACTGGCATACTGACGTGCGCCAAAAGCTTTGCCGCCCATATATACAGCATCAGCACCAGCATTCACCGCCGCTTCCAACGCTTCCCAGCTCCCGGCAGGAGCGAGCAGTTCGATGGTTTGCTTTTTCATTAACTAAAAACCTCTTCTCTAAATATCCTTCGCCGCTTTCAGCAAGGCTTCATATTCACGACGTAAGGTATATAACTCTCCCGCCAGATCCAACGCCGCCCATACAGCGACTTTGGAAGTTGTGACCAAATGCTGGCTTGTCGCCAGTTTCTGCATTTTTTTATCGACCATTGCCGCAATCGCGTCCACATCAGTACGCGGCAAATCAGTCTTTAAAGTATATTCATCATTAAAAATTTTCACGGTAACGGCAGTTTTTCCATCTCAGACCTCCGTTATCACAATACTTTAACAGTAAAGCTGAATTTGTCAAAGCCGCTGCCTTTTTCCCAGGCACGCTTATATTCCATATTCACCTTGTATTCGCCCGGCTCCTGGGCACCGAAAACAATTATTTCTAATCCAGGCATTCCGGTCCGGTTGTTGGCAGCATTACCAGGCAAAACATAAGAACGTCCCAGTTCATAAAACTGACCAGCATAACCATTACCCTCTACAAACCAGGAATAACCCGTTGTACGATTGGATTCCAACTGTAAAGCCAGCAGCTCTCCGGCCTTCACAGTTACGACCTTATCCTCAACAGCACGAGTCAATCCATATACCGTCAGTAAACGGCCTGCTTCGCCTGTACGCAGCAACGGAAACAATTTACTATAAGAAACAAAATTACTGTAAGCAGCACCACTGCTGGTACGCGTATAAATACCGTTATCAGCAAATAACACGCCTTCATAAGCGCCTAAAATTTCATGTACGGCATTGCCTTCGCCAACAAAATCGCGAATGCTGAACTCATTGCCGGTAGTCATATCTAAATTTACAGCCTGATAAGCAGTACGGCCGCCGTTAGTCGCTTTCAGCAAAATACCGACTAAGCTGGGACGGTTCAGCTTCACTTCATAGCTGACTGTACCGCTGCCGCCAACCTGCGCCAGCAAGTCTTTGACTTTTGCTGTTCAAAATGCCGTTAACACTTTTTTGAAGATTAGTATATCTCAGACCATCAATCTCCGGTATCTCGCCCTGCATATTCTTTGTCGCAACAACTTTGCTGAAAACAGTTGTTGGTTGCTCGGCAAAAGCTACAGTACTTAATCCCAGTATCAGGCAGCACAGTAAAATCCCCAGTATTCTCATCAGCGTCGCACCTCTTTCAATAAATATTTTTGATTTAAGCTAAGGCCTTGATATATTGAACAGCCTTGCGCATTCTGCTCAAGGTAGTTTCTTTCCCCAGCAGCACCATAACATCAAATAAGCCTGGGCTTACAGTACGCCCTGTCAGAGCCAAGCGTGTCGGATGCACAACTTTTCCCAGTGATAATCCCTGCTCTTCGGCAATCTTATTATAAGCGGCTTCCGTACTGGCAAGATCAAAAGTCTCTAACGCTTCAAGCGCATTGATGCAGACAGTTAAGAGCTCGGCTGCTTCCGGTTTAAAATGCTTGCCGACACCTTTTTCATCATAGCTTTCTACATCTTTAAAGAAGTATTCTGCGGCTTCAACAACTTCCTGCAGTGTTTTGACACGTACGCGCACTACGTCTACCAAACGGGCAAAATAATCTTTATTTGCCTCCAGCCATGCTTCATCTACCAGTCCGGATTTGATGAAGAAGATTTTTGCCTCAGGCAGAACTGCTTCAAGCGGCAATGCTGATAAATATTGTCCGTTCATCCATGTAAGTTTTTTCGTATCATAAACGGCTGCCTTTTTCGACATTTTTTCCAATTCAAACTGAGCCACAGTGTCCTGCAGCGAGAAAATTTCTTCTTCGTTGCCCGGAGCCCAGCCCAGAAGAGTCAGATAATTTACAATTGCTTCCGGTAAATACCCCTGTTCACGGAATTCTTCAACAGAAGTTGCGCCGTGACGTTTACTTAACTTACTGCGGTCAGGAGCAAGTATCATCGGCATATGTCCAAATTTAGGAACAGCAAAACCACAGGCTTCATAAAGCAGTACCTGCTTAGGAGTATTGGATAAATGTTCTTCGGCACGCAGCACGTGACTGATGCGCATTAAATGGTCATCAACGACCACAGCAAAATTATAGGTCGGCATACCATTAGTTTTAACGATGACAAAATCATCAAATTGCGTTAAATCAAAAGTAACGTCGCCGTGGATCAGATCATGTACTGTCAGGTTTCCTTCCGTAGGTATTTTAATGCGTACGGAATAAGGCTCACCCTTAGCTGCTCTGGCCTTTGCTTCCTCGACAGGCAAATCTCGGCAGGTGCGGGCATAACGGAACGGCTGTTTGGCCGCACGTTGTTTCTCGCGTTCTGCTTCCAAAATTTCCGAAGTACAGAAGCAATAATATGCCTTACCTTCTTCCAACAGCTGTTCGGCAACCTTGCTGTAAATCTCACGACGCTCTGATTGGTAATATGGACCCACTTCACCGCCTACTTCAGGTCCTTCATCCCAGTTCAGCCCAAGCCATTTCAAACTGGTAAGTATTTGGCTTACGCTGTCTTCTTTCAACCGTTCAGTATCAGTATCTTCAATACGCAGCACCAGCTTACCATTATGTTTTTTAGCAAAAAGCCAGTTAAATAAAGCTGTTCTTGCTCCACCGATATGTAAATAACCCGTTGGGCTGGGTGCAAAACGCACACGCACTTCTTCCATGTTATCGTCTCCTCAAATTGAAAAATGAAAATTCTATATCATTATAATTATATTACGAACAAAGTAAAAAAGCAAAGCAGCCCTGCCTTAGCAGGACTGCTTTGCAGCAGATTTTACAGTTATTTTTCTTCTCAGCCTGTTTTTATCGTTTGGTTTACTTTTTTAAGCAGATGCTTCTTCTTTTACAGCTTCCGCCAAAATCTCGATCGCCAGACAAATATCTTCGTTGTCAGCATATTCTGCCGGGTTATGGCTGATGCCGCCTTTACAGGGGACAAACAGCATACTTGCAGGAGCCAGTTTAGCCATGTGCATAGCATCGTGGCCGGCTCCACTGTTCATATGGCGATAAGCGATACCTTTCGCCGCACAGATAACATCCAGCTTTGCTGCCAGCTCTTCCGACAAAGCGACAGGATTATCGGCTGTCAGCATATCCATAGTGATAGTAATACTGTCATTTTTAGCAATTTCTGAAACCGCATCACGAATATCGCTCAAGGCACAGTTGATACTTTCTTCATCTACTCCGCGCAAATCTACCCACAAGGTAGCCTTGCCAGGAACTACATTGATCGAAGACGGCTCTACATCCAAAACACCAACTGTAGCTACCGTGCCGCTTTCCGCTTCATTAGTTGCAGCTTCTTCAATGGCTATAACAAGCCTGGCCGCACTTACAAGCGCATCTTTACGAAAACCCATGGGAGTGGCTCCGGAATGATCAGCTATACCTTCGACAATGATTTTAAACCGCGTCGGCGCCGCAATATTATGAACGATACCAATGCGTTCACCTGTTTCTTCCAGTACCTTACCCTGTTCAATATGTATTTCCCAAAAACTTTTAAAGCAGCCTGCTGCTTTACGTGCCTGTTTGTAGGCAGCAGGGTCACAGCCCCATTCTGTCAGTGCTTCTTTAAAAGTCACTGCACCTTCTTTGGCAGCGCCCGAGAATTTATCAGGGTCGCCAACACCGGCCATCAGTTTACTGCCGATGGTAGCAAAGCCAAAACGGCTTGATTCCTCTGCCCTGAAAATAATGACCTCAATCGGCCGTTCCAGTTCTTCATCCTGCAGCATATAAAGTACTTCTAAAGCACCTACAACACCTACAGTACCATCATAGGCACCGCCCTGCACGACAGTATCGATATGGGAACCCATGGCAACAGGCGCCAAATCAATATTTTTACCTTCACGACGCAAAAAGGACATTACCAACAGCATCTACAGACAGCTTCAGCTGTAAGTCCTGTATCTGCTTGAGCAGCCATTCCTGCGCTGCTTTGTCTTCTGCCGTATAAGCCAATCTTGTGATTCCGTGTTCTGTTTTGCCAAATTGCGCCAGCCCTTGTAACAGTCCGGCTACTCTTTCTTTGTTTATCGCCTGCATAACAGTCCCCTCACTTTCTCACACTTATTTATTCTTATTTTGACGGCGGTTAGAGCCGGTCTTAGGTGCTTTACGTTTATCCACGACAGCTTTTTTACCGCGTTTCGGTTTAGCAGCTTCTGCCTTACGTTTTTTCTGTACTGGCGCATGCTCACGACGGGCTATCGTTTTGCCGTCTAAATTCTGCCGTTCCATTTTCACATCAAGCTTGTTTTCAATATTTTTGAGCCATTTTACTTCTTCAGCAGTGTATAAGGTAACTGCAATCCCCTCGTTACCGGCACGCCCAGTACGTCCTATTCTATGCACATACCAGTCTACGTCATGCGGGATATCATAATTAACGACATGAGTCACGCCTTCGATATCCAGCCCACGTGCAGCCAGATCACTGGCAACCAGGACCTGCAGCTTGGCCTCACGGAAGGCTTTCATTACTGTTTTGCGTTTGGCCTGCGACATCTCACCATGCAGCACATCTACATTATATCCCTGAGTTCCCAGCCACTCACCCAATTCTTTTGTGCGTTCTTTGCTGAAGCAAAAAACAATCATCAGATAAGGATTGTAACGGTCTATTAATGAAGCAACAGCCTTATTACGATATTCGTCCGTAGTTTTGATGCAAATCTGTTTGATATTTTCAACCGTTGCTTTATTAGGGTCAATATCGATCAAAGCACAATTACGGGTAATACGTTTACCAAGCTTCTGCACTTCCTCTGATAAGGTAGCACTGCACAGCATAGTCTGCCGTTCCGGATCAGTCATTGCGATAAGCTCCGAAGCTTCATCAATAAAGCCCTGCTTAAGCATTTCATCAACTTCATCCAAAACCAGATATTTAACTCCGCCAAGGTTAGTATTGCCTTTGCGGATATGATCTAAAAGACGCCCCGGCGTACCGATCAAAACATGGCTTTTGCCGTCCAGCTTATGCTTCTGCGCCTCAAAATCACGGCCGCCGGTAACCGCAAGCACCTTTACTTCACTTCCGCCCAATAACTTCTTCAGCTCTACTGCTATCTGCTGCGCCAGTTCACGAGTCGGCGTAATCACCAACGCCTGTACAAAAGGCTTAGCCGCATCCAGACGTTCTACCATCGGTACTAAAAATGCCAGTGTTTTACCAGTACCTGTCTGCGCTCTTGCTATAACATCACGGCCTGCAAATAAGGCCGGTATAGCCTGTTCCTGAACAGGCATCGGCTTTTTAATACCCATTTGCTTAAGCAGCTCAACCGTTTCAGCACAAACCTTCAATTCTGCAAAACTATTCACCATATTTCTCACCGCTTTCATTTCAAATCCTAAAATTAAATAATAAAAAAAGCGTCCGATGCGGGACGCTCCGTCAATCTCTTGCTTGACTATGTAGTTGTACTGCTTGCATTCACCATAAAAATAATGGTGCCGGGACCGGAATCGAACCGGTACGGAGATCACTCTCCGAGGGATTTTAAGTCCCTTGCGTCTGCCAGTTCCGCCACCCCGGCAAAAAGTGGAGGCGACACCCAGAATCGAACTGGGGATAAAGGTTTTGCAGACCTCTGCCTTACCGCTTGGCTATGTCGCCTTAACTGGAGCGGAAAACGAGATTCGAACTCGCGACCCCCTCCTTGGCAAGGAGGTGCTCTACCACTGAGCTATTTCCGCATAAATGGTGCCTCAGCACAGAATCGAACTGTGGACACAAGGATTTTCAGTCCTTTGCTCTACCAACTGAGCTACCGAGGCAAAATGGCGACCCGGATGGGACTCGAACCCACGACCTCCGCCGTGACAGGGCGGCATTCTAACCAACTGAACCACCGGGCCATTGGTGGGGCTACATAAAACTTCTACCAAAATAAAAAATGGTGGGCGCTGACGGGATCGAACCGCCGACATTCTGCTTGTAAGGCAGACGCTCTCCCAGCTGAGCTAAGCGCCCGAATGGTGACCGGTAGGGGAATCGAACCCCTGATACCGCCGTGAAAGGGCGGTGTCTTAACCGCTTGACCAACCGGCCAAATTTTGGTGACCCATGTAGGCCTCGAACCTACGACACCCTGATTAAGAGTCAGGTGCTCTACCAACTGAGCTAATGGGCCGTCGTAATGTTGCTTATATAGAATACACGAAAATGGAAAGTTTGGCAAGAGTTTTTTCGCTGTTTTTCTAATTTTTCCTAAAACCGCAGGAAGCTGTTTTAAAAAAACGGTAAAATTGTGTATACATGTGGAAAGGATTGACGCTGACGTGTTAAAGAAGGTAAAATAAAAACAGTTAGCTTGTTGAACTAAATGAAGGCTTCCCCTAAAAATTTTTTGGAGGATTAAAACATGAAATATGATATCGCAATTATCGGTGGCGGTCCGGCGGGCCTGTCGGCGGCTATTACTGCCAGCAGTAAAGGACGGAAGGTAGTGGTGTTTGAGGCTCACGGTTTCAGTCCCCGTCTGCGCAGTGTCGAGCTTATCACAGATTATATGGGCTGTCCCGATATTTCCGGCAATGAGCTGATGGACAGGTTCATCGAGCATGCACGCCATATCGGTGCGGAGATTATCGAAGAAAAAATAGTTTCATTAAAAGAGAAAGCCGGTTATTTTGAACTGGGTACGCCTAACAGCCAGTATAATGCCGATACGGTAATTCTTGCTACGGGTATTTCCCGTTCCAGCCTGCTGCCGGGCGAAAAAGAATTTTTAGGCCGCGGCGTAAGCTACTGCGCCAAAGTCGACGGCGCCGAATACAAAGGTAAGCGCGTTGCTGCGATCGCCACTGTTCCTGATGCGATGGAAGAAATAGAATATCTGGCTGATATCTGCAGTGAAGTAATTTTTATTCCCCGTTTTCAGGGCTTCGTAGCTCCAAAACGCAAAAATGTAACGGTGGTCCTGGATCAGCCGACTGATATTACCGGTACCGACAGAGTAACCGGGCTGCATACCACTGGTGAATTTTTCAGTGTCCAGGCAGTCTTTATGTTCCGTGCTTCTGATCCGCTCAACAGCTTTTTGCCGGGTCTGCAGATGCGCGGCCGTTCTGTTCTTGTCGACGACCAGGCTGAAACAAGCATCGAAGGCGTTTTCGCCGGCGGCGACTGCACCGGTCAGCCCTGGCAGGTCAATCGTGCGGCCGGTCAGGCTCAGAAAGCCGCTATCAGCGCGATCAATTATCTGGCCAAACGTGACGGTTTGATTGAAACTTTTAAAGAATACAGCTGATTTTAAACTGAATAACAGTGATTTTACGGGCACGCCGATGTTCTTCGGCGTGTTCTCTTTCATATTATGGTAAATTGTGCTAAAATAAAGTTTACGAAGTAATTCAACATTTGGAGGAATGAATAATGTTAGATATGAAATTTGTTAGGGAAAATCCTGAATTGGTTATGGACGCTATGCGTAAGCGTAACGCCAATGTGAACCTTGACGAATTTTTGGAATTGGAAAAGAAACGCCGTGAATTGACCCTGCAGGTCGAGGCTCTTAAAAGCCAGCGCAACGCAGCTTCTCAGGAAATCGGCAAAATGAAAAAAGCCGGTGAGAATGCAGATGCGCAGATGGCCGATGTCCGTGCCCTGGGTGATAAGATCGCGGAAGATGATAAAGAGCTGAAGGATATCGAAGCCAGATTAAAAGAAATTCTGATGACGATTCCGAATATGCCGGCAGCAGATACACCTGTTGGCAGCAGTGATGCCGATAATCCGGTAGTGCGTACCTGGCGCGAACCAGCTAAATTTGCTTTTGAGCCTCAGGCTCATTGGGATATCGGCGAAAAATTGAATATCCTCGATGTTGAACGTGCCGGCAAGGTTTCCGGCGCCCGCTTTACTTTTTACCGCGGACTCGGTTCCCGGCTGGAACGTTCCGTAATCAATTTCTTTCTGGATATCCATACCGGTGAAAACGGCTATACGGAAATTTTTCCCGCCGTCATCGTCAATAAAGACAGTATGCAGGGAACAGGCCAGCTTCCTAAATTTGCTGAAGGATATGTTCAAACTGGAGGGGCTGGATTATTACCTGATCCCTACTGCCGAAGTTCCGATCACGAATCTGCACCGCGACGAAATTTTAAGCGGCGACGATCTTCCGCTGTGTTATACTGCCTACAGCGCCTGCTTCCGCGCTGAAGCAGGCAGTGCCGGCCGCGATACCCGCGGTCTGATCCGTCAGCATCAGTTTAATAAAGTAGAACTGGTAAAATTCACCAAGCCGGAAGATTCCTGGGACGAATTGGAAAAACTGACGGCTAATGCCGAAAAGGTGCTGCAATTATTGGAACTGCCGTATCGTGTCGTGCGTCTTTGCACAGGTGATATTGGGTTCAGTTCTGCTGCAACTTATGATTTGGAAGTGTGGCTGCCGGCGGCTAACTGCTATCGTGAAATTTCTTCCTGCTCCAATTTCCTTGATTTCCAGGCTCGCCGCGCTAACATCCGTTTCCGCCGCGACACTAAATCCAAACCGGAATTCGTACATACCCTGAATGGTTCAGGTGTGGCGGTAGGACGTACTGTTGCCGCTATTCTCGAGAATTACCAGCAGGCAGACGGCAGCGTTATCGTGCCGAAAGTCCTGCGGCCTTATATGGGCTGCGACGTTATCGAAGCACCTAAAAAATAAGTAGTTTTTGCAAACCCCTGCTTTTAATAAGCGGGGGTTTTCCATATTTAGGTATTTTGTGTTGTCAAATCAGCATAGATTACTATATTTAGTAGTGACTTATTTAGTAAAAAAAGTATTAAAATCCTAAAAACCAGTAAATTTTAGTAAAACAGACGTTAAAGCGTGATTATCACGGTTTTTGCCTGAAACTCCTCAAATTTTTTTTACAATTTCTTTCATTTTCCTATTGTACTTTCAGTAATTTGTGGTAAAATCATATGAGTAAAATCAATGCTAAAGCAAGGGGAGAGTGGATATGAAGAAGGACATCTTTTTTCAACTTAGTCAAAATGCTGCAGAAAGGATGGCAGAGCGCTTTGGAACGCCGCTGCTGGTACTTTCTTTAGAACAAATAGAAAAGAACTATCGCTTTTTGAAAAAGCACTTGCCGCGTGTGCAGCTTTACTATGCGATCAAGGCCAATCCGCATCAGCGGATCTTGGAACTGCTGCGTGACCTGGGTTCCTGCTTTGATGTTGCCTCTGACGGCGAGATCAGAACTCTGGCAGCAATGGGTATTGACGGCGAGCGTCTGATTTACGCCAATCCTATCAAAACCGGCGGCGGTCTGCAGGCCTGCTGTGACGTCGGTGTACATAAAATGACTTTTGACAGCGAAAGTGAAATCGTAAAAATGGCACAGGGCTGCCCCGGTGCTACGGTGCTTCTGCGTATCCGTATCGACAATTCTTCCGCACATGTAGATTTGAATAAAAAAATTCGGCGTAGGCCGCGAACGCGCAGTAGAACTACTGCAGGCAGCACAGGCTGCCGGTCTTGACGCCGCCGGCGTTTGTTTCCATGTCGGCAGCCAGACGATGAGCGCCGATCCATATCTGAATGCGCTTGATCTGGCCCGCGAGATTTTTGAAGAAGCTGCCGCTGCAGGGATGCAGCTGCGGATCTTAGATATTGGCGGCGGATTTCCGATTCCCGAACCCAAGGTGCGTTTTAATTTAAAAGAAATGCTTAAACAGATCAACGCCCGTCTGGACGAAGATTTTCCCAATGTAGAGATCTGGGCGGAACCGGGACGTTTTATGTGCGGTACGGCTGTCAACCTTATTACCAGCGTCATCGGTGTTACTGAACGCGGCGGTCAGCCCTGGTATTTCCTTGATGATGGTTTATACGGAACTTTTTCCGGCGTTATTTTTGACCAGTGGGACTTTAAGCTGATCAGCTTTAAAGAAGGAGAAGAAGTGGAAGCCACTTTTGCCGGTCCCAGCTGTGATTCGCTGGATATCATGTTCCGCGGCAAACTGACTGTGCGCCAGGAGGTAGGCGATCTGCTGCTGGTTCCTTCCTGCGGCGCTTATACTTCGGCTTCGGCGACGACCTTCAACGGTTTCAGTAAAGCCAATTTTATCGTTTGGGAAGATTTAAAAGACGAAATCGAGCCGCAGCCGCAGGCTGCTATGGTTGGCTGAACAACAGAATATCTTTGCTCCGGCTGTTTGCAGCCGGAGTATTTTTATTGCGGTGAGCAGGCGGTTGCAGCGGTAGTTTGACGAAGCGTTACAATTGCTTGTAACGCCTTGCTGCTTGTGATAAAATGTAAAGATAACATGGATAAGTGTTTGTATTTATCGTGGAGGCTTTCTTTTGCAGGCAGATCAGAAAAAAATGCCGCTTGTAGCGGCCATGCTCAAATATAAAAAAGAACAGGTCTATCCTTTCCACACGCCGGGACATAAAGGCGGCCGCGGAATGGAACCGCTTCTGGCTGGCGAGCTGGGAGCAGGCGCATTGCAGATGGACGTTTCGCTGATGGCGGAGCTGGATGACATCCATTGTCCTGAAGGCTGTATTGCCGCAGCGCAGACCCTGGCCGCACAGCTTTACGGCAGCGACCGCTGTTTTTTTGCTGTTAACGGTACGACGCAGGCCATTCAGGCAATGCTGATGACTGCTGTCAAACCGGGCGGTAAAGTTCTTATTCCCCGCAATGCTCACCGCAGTGTTGCCGGAGGGCTGCTTTTAGGTGATCTGGAACCGGTATACGTATTACCGCAGTTTGATGCGGTTTTTGGTATCAACACGCAGGTCACTGCCGGGCAGATCGACGAAGCTCTGCAAAAAGATCCTTCTATTAAAGCAGTGTTTCTGACCAGCCCTAATTATTACGGTCAGGCTGCTGATATTAAAACGATTGCTCAAATAGCCCATAAATATGGTGCTGCACTATTGGTAGATGAAGCGCACGGCCCGCATCTTGGCTTCAGCGAATTATTGCCGCCTTCGTCTATGGAGTGCGGCGCGGATGCCTGCGCGCAAAGCACGCATAAAATTTTGGGTGCTATGACGCAATGCTCGATGCTGCATGTGCAGGGTCGGCGCCTTGATTTAAAGCGGGCTGCTGATGTTATGAGTCTGCTGACGACAACCAGCCCCCAATTATCTGCTGATGGCGTCTGTGGACGCGGCGCATTTCCAGCTGGCGACAGGCGGCAGGCAGATGGCGGCACAGGCTGTGGCTGCGGCAGACAGATTGCGGCGGCTTTTACAGACCTTCAAGGGGCTGAAGCTGCTGACGGCTGATTGTGCCGGCAGTAACGGTATTGCCGGGTTTGACAGCACCAAGGTGACGGTCAATGTAGCCGCCTGGGTTATACAGGTATTGAAGCCGGGGAAAAACTGCGGCAGGCAGGTGTTGCCGTAGAACTGACAGATGCCGATAACGTGTTATTTTTAGTTACCTATAGCGACGGCGGCGCTGATTATGATGCCGTACTCGCTGTGATACAACAGGTTTTTACCGAACTGGAAAAAACAAAAAACGCCGCGCCGTTTGACGGTCAGCCCACAGCTTCCTGCACCGCAGCAGGTGATGTCTTTACGGCAGGCATTCGACAGCGCGAAGACCAGCATACCTCTGTGCCGTGCGGCCGGAAAAATCTGTGCCGAGCAGGTAAGCTTTTATCCGCCCGGCATACCGGTACTTTTGCCGGGTGAGCTGATTACAGAAGCGATCATCGCTTACTGTGAAAATATGAAAAACTTGAACCTGCCGGTCAGCGGACCCGCTGACGGCAGCTTGAGGGAAATACGAGTGGTGTTTTGATGAACAAAGGGTATTTTATCACATTGGAAGGCCCCGACGGCAGCGGCAAAAGCACGCAGCTGGAGCTGATCGCAGAGTACCTGAGGCAGAACGGACGAGAAGTTGTCTGCACCCGTGAACCGGGAGGCAGCGAAGCTGCTGAACGCCTGCGTCAGCTGGTGCTTGACCCGCAGCTGGCCATAGACGCGCGTACAGAAACTTTGCT
>ENA-OQAB01000945-OQAB01000945.1-human-gut-metagenome-genome-assembly--contig:-NODE-945-length-14491-cov-4.055834_pt1 | contig 14491 bp, 13 predicted proteins | sample MGYA00242490_ERZ504517 | MGnify/ENA primary metagenome ERZ504517 (study PRJEB26092, sample SAMD00036298) | human gut metagenome | host: Homo sapiens | study: EMG produced TPA metagenomics assembly of...
ATTTCTCAATTTTTAATTCTCAATTCTCAATTAAATAAGATTCGGAAGCGGGTCAATCCATCATTGTACGTGCGCAGGGAGAATGTACAACCATGGCGGCTCAGCACTTCCCTGATAAACACCAGGCCAATCCCCTGCCCGTTCGGCTTGGTGGAGAAGAAGGGACTGAAGAGTTTAGCTTCGGTCTCTTTGCTGATTCCGGGACCATTGTCAACGATTTCTATGAAAGCGGGGGCAGTGGTCCTTACCGTTATTTCACCTTGCTTGCCTGCCGCTTCGCCGGCGCCCTCTATACTTTCGGCAGCATTCTTGATGATATTTACCAAAACCTGCTCGAACAGTGAAGCATCCAGACGAACCTGTCCTACTTCGGGGTCGCATTCCAAGCGAAGAATAATGTTACGGTCGTTGCACATTCCTTCCATGAAACGCTTGCACATGGATACCAATTCATTCAGCTGAACCGGCGCCACCGTAGGCTCGGGAATCTTCACCACATCTGCAAAGCGGGTAATGAAGCGGCTCATAGAAAAACAGCGTTCCGTACATACACGCATTACATCGCAAATGTCATCCATGCCTTCTTCCGTAGAGAGTGCCTGTTCCACCGTATCCAAAGTAGAGGTAATGCCGGCCGTGGTATTGTTCACTTCGTGGGCAATCATGCGGATAACTTTTTCGTATGCGCGCTTTTCCGCTTTCATCACTTCGTCCGTCATACGTTCTATCAGAAAGAAAGGATGCTTGAATCCTCGGTCGATAAACGAGGAATGGGTACACTTATAAATATTCGAGTCGTTCAGCCGCACTACGGAAGTTGCTTCTTTAGGAATGGATGCCAGCTCTTCCGCCAAAGGCGAATCAATCTTCTCCAGTTTCTTGTTCTGCGCTTCTTCCAGCCGAACGCCAGCATTTTCACGGCCATCGGATTGAGCTGCGATACCTCACCGTCCAGCGTCATAATGATAACGCCCATGGGCGATGCCTGAATCAGCAAATCAAGAAAATGGTTCTGCTCGCGCATACGCAGACGCTCGTTCTTAAGTTGCTCCATCATACGGTTGAAGACGTTCACGATACGGTCGGCCTCATACTGTCCCACCTGACTGAGCCGACTGCTGAAATCCTGTTCGCGCAACAACTCCATACCACTTCCTATCGTGTCCATCGGCTTGACAATCTTACGGTAGAACACCACCAGATAGATAAGTATAAACGCGATGATGCCCTCCACAACATATAGATGGACGGTTTGCATTTTGCCTGCCAGGTATATCAACGCTCCACCCAGCCCGAACAAAAACAATACAAGAATAAAAAAGTAAAATTTAATACGCACGTAAGTAAGAGATTAGGGGTTAGCGGTTAGGGATTAGTGATTAGGGATTAGAGGTTAGCGATTAGAGGTTAGTGATTAGAGGTTGGCAGTCAACGATTAACTATTAGGATTTAAACGAATAAACACTTATCGCTAATCACTAACCGCTAATCCCTAATCACTAACCGCTATTTTATATTTTTCCAACCGCCTGTACAGTGCGGCTCTGCTGATGCCCAACGCCAATGCAACTTGGCTGAGATTACCTTTATGCTGTTCCAAAGCCTGCAGGATAGTCTGCCGCTCTATTTCGTCCAGCGTCATGCCGGCAAAGGACGTACCCTCGGCGGCTTTTACGGGTTCGTCATGGCGTTGATATTGCGATTCAAAATCAGAGGCGTCCAAAGTCTGTTTTCCGCTGACAAGAATGGTACGTTCCACCAGATTTTTCAATTCACGGATATTACCCGAATAAGGCAGGCGGGAAAGGAAGTTCAGCGCGTCCGCCGAAAATTCGGTATGCGGCAAACCGTTTACGGCAGCCTGGCGATCGGCAAAGTGACGTGCCAACAGAGGAATATCCTCACGGCGTTCGCGCAAGGCGGGCAGTTTTACGGTTATCAGATTGATACGGTAGAAAAGGTCTTCACGGAATGTACGCTCGGAAACCATTTTACGCAAATCGGCATTGGTGGCGGAAACTACACGTACATCCACTTTGCGCGGACGGCTGTCGCCCAGCACTTCAAATGTCTGGTCTTGAAGTACACGCAACAGTTTAACCTGACAGGACAAATCCAAATCACCTATTTCATCCAGAAAGATAGTGCCTTTGTTGGCCAACTCAAAACGACCTATACGGTCGGCGCTCGCATCGGTAAAAGCGCCTTTCTTATGACCGAACATCTCGCTCTCGAACAAACTCTGCGAAATACCGCCGAGATTGACTTTCACGAAAGGCTGTTTGGTGCGCTGGCTGTTGATGTGGATGGCCTCGGCTATCAGCTCCTTACCTGTACCGCTCTCACCGGTAATGAGTACGGAAGCGTTGGTACGGGCTATGCGGGCCACGGTATTCAGCACATCCATCAACCCTTGTGATTTCCCTATGATGTGGCTGCGGTTCAAACCTTCCGCCTGCTCTTCCGGCACGTCCTTCGGAGCGGCGCTCAATTCCAAAGCGGTTTCGATACGCTGCAAAAGGGCGGCATTGTTCCACGGCTTGGTAATAAAGTCGAAAGCGCCCGCCTGCATACCCTGTACGGCAAGTTGGATGCTTCCCCATGCCGTCATCAGTATAACGGGTACGTCGGGACGGAACACCTTTACCTGTTTCAATAGCGTAAGTCCCTCTTCGCCGGTAGTGGAGAGCGTAAAGTTCATATCCATCAATATCAGTGCGGGAGATTCCGCACGAACCATATCCATTGCTTCACGGGGACCCGGAGCTGTTTTTACCTCATAACCGGCACGCTTCAACATAAAACTGAGCGAAGAACGTACGGCACTATCATCATCGACTATCAGTATCATAGCATTTTGTAGTTAGTTGCTTGCAAAAGTAAGTTTTTTCACCACAGCTCATACAGATTTGCACTATTTTTTTGTTTTTTCCCTTATAATCGTACAATTCGGTATGGTTTGACCGGAATCAACCTTTGATTATATCTTCAAAGTCGGCTTCCAACTCCGCGTTCCGTTCAAAATCCCAAAGAGTCAGGCTGCGGAGTTGATAGAAATAATACCAATAGTAATAAAGTTCGGAGATGTGTTTCTGCCGGGCTTCGTCTTTGGAGTTCTGCGCATCGTTGAGGTCGAGGGTACTTATTTTACCAATCATAAAAGTCTCCACACTGGTCTTGTAACGTTTCTCGGCTATCAGGTCGGCTTCTTCGGCTATTTCCAGTTGTTGGGCTTGGTTATTGAAGTTTGCCACCAGCAAGAAGATGTCCTGATTGAAATCCATTTGTTCCTGGCGGATTTTGGAAAGTACCACTTCACGGTTGCTCTTGGCCACCCTCACCTTGCCACGACGTTTTCCCCAGTCGAGGATAGGTATTTTTACACCGACTTTGACAATCTGGTTATCCAGCAAATTCTGATAGGCAGAGGAGAACTCATAGTTTTGTCCTGTATAGCCAACACTGGCAAACAAGTCTATACTCCTTAAATTTCCACGTGCCGTAGCCACTTCATAATCTGCTTCCAACTGGCGGCGGCGTATATTCTGAGCAAACGAGTTGCGTTCCAAAGCTTTGTTCAGGACACGGTCATAGTCCATTTTAATGCCCGAAACGGAAGCGGGTATCACAGGGTTCAGTCCCTCGCTCTCCGACACGCCGAGGAATGAACGCAGCTGGAACATTTTGGCGTTCAGAGTGCTTTCGGCTTCGGTTACATCGGCTTTGCCTTGCAGGGAATTCAGTTTAAGCTGCAACAAGTCGTTTTCTGAAATCTGTCCCATTTTGCGTTTGGCAATGGCCACTTCATAAAGACGGTCTGAGTTCGCTTTGTTTTGCTGCGCTGTGGCAAGCGCTTCCTTGGCCAATAATAGCTCGAAGAAATAAGTAATGGTTTTCATCGTTACTTCTTCCGTCGCGGAAATAAAGGAAGCTTTTGCCTCCGCATACCGGACCGGCTCGATACGGCGGTTCCATTTCAAACTGTTCACGCCGAATATAGGCTGCGTCAATTCAAGGCTTACGGGCACGGACATAAACTGTTTGTCACCGCCGGAGCCCAATTGCTTGATGTAATCAAGGGAAGAGGCCAGCGACAGTTTACCGCCTGTGAACCAGATATTCTGGTCGATAGAGAGTGCACCGGACAGCCCCAATGTATTGTTACGGACAAAGCTATAAGAACCGTCAGAATTCTGATAGGTGCTGTACGACTTGTTATAATTGGGTAATGTTCCTGTAAAGTTTACTTCGGGCAACAGGTCTGCACGGAAAGTACGGTATTCCCAATAGGCTGTTTTCAACTCGTTGAGCGCCACCGCGGCATCTACAGACTGGGTACGTGCCAATGCGATGGCTTCTGCCAGGGTTATGTCGCGTTCGTGCGTCAGAGTATCATTTTGTGCCGATGCAATCAAAGGCATCAAGAAACAGGCGGCGAGTAAAATATTCTTTTTCATGTTCGGTCTTTAAAATTATCGCTGATAGAAAAGCAAAGAGTGTGCCAAGCGGACAGGAAGGTATTACGCAAGGGGGAGTGTCCGAAATCGGACACTCCCCCTGTTCGTTTGCGGACGGTTAATAATGATCCGGCAGTCTTTAAGGTTGAAAAGCTTTTATCATGCAATTCCGGGTAATGCACCGGATAAAAGCTTCTTTACATATTCTGCGTCTTGTAAGAGTAAAAGCTATGCATATAAGTCTCTCGCCCTTACAGGGCGTAACATTAACCGTACATATATTCCCGGGGTGCTACCCCGGCTGTATGACAAAAGGCTTTCAGCCTTAAACTCACTAAAATAGCGTTTACAGCACCCCCTTCGAGCTTGGTAATTCATAGTGATAGATATCACGTTTCACAGCCATTTTCAAGGCTCTTGCCAAGGCTTTAAAGATTCCCTCTATCTTATGGTGTTCATTCTGTCCTTCCGCTTTGATATTAAGATTCATCTTGGCTGCATCGCTTAACGACTTAAAGAAGTGCAGGAACATTTCCGTAGGCATCTCTCCTATTTTCTCACGCTTGAACTCGGCATCCCATACCAACCAGGGGCGCCCGCCGAAATCCAAGCATACCTGACACAGACAATCGTCCATGGGCAGTGCGTACCCGTAACGCTCTATACCGCGCTTGTTGCCCAAAGCCTGGTACAGACACTCGCCCAAAGCGAGGGCGGTATCTTCTATCGTGTGGTGCTCGTCCACTTCCAAATCACCTTTTACATGAATCGTCAGGTCCATACCGCCATGCTTGCCTATCTGTTCCAGCATATGGTCGAAAAAGCCAAGCCCGGTGTGAATATCACAATGGCCGTTACCGTCTAAATTTACAGCTACATAAATATCAGTTTCTTTCGTGGTACGGCGCACTTCCGCTTTCCGTTCACCCGCAAAAAGAAATTCAGCGACCTTATCCCAATCCTTTGTCGCCAACACACAGATATCCTCCAAACCCTCACAGGCAGCTTCACCACCGGATGATTTCGGTTTCAGCATATTCGTATCTTCCTGTAAGAGGATGGCACGGCATCCCAGGTTCTTCGCCAACTCCACATCCGTAGGACGGTCACCTATCACAAAACTATTTGCCAAGTCGTATTCGGGACTGTCGAGATACTTCGTCAGCATACCGGTACGCGGCTTACGGGTCGGCGCATTATCTTCGGGCATGCTACGGTCTATGCAGATATCATCGAACGTAATTCCCTCCCCTTCCAACGTCTTCATCATCAGATTATGTGCCGGCCAGAAAGTTTCTTCCGGGAAAGATGCCGTACCCAACCCGTCCTGATTGGTAACCATTACAAACTCAAAATCCAGTTTGCTGCGAACAAAACCAAGATTACGCATCACTTTCGGATAAAACTCCAGTTTCTCCAACGAATCCAACTGATAATCTACAGGCGGCTCGATAACCAACGTTCCGTCACGATCTATAAAAAGTACCTTCTTCATACTTTATACCTTATACTTTATATTTCCTCAACGCCTCAATCAACCTCTCATTCTCGTTTCTTGTACCTACCGTTACCCGCAGGCAGTTTCCGCAAAGCGATACGGAATTACGGTTACGCACAATGATGCCTTCGCCTACCAGATAATTATAAATCTTCACCGCATCCGTCACACGGACCAAAAAGAAATTGGCATCAGAAGGAAACATTTTCACCGTACAAGGCAATTTCGCAAACTCCTCTTCCAAGTTTCCGCGTTCCTCTTTCAATGTTTTTACCCAACGCTCTATTTCATAGTAACGGTGTAACATTTCTATCGCCTGTTTCTGCGTCAGCTGGTTCACATTATAAGGATACTTTATTTTGCTGAAAATCGAAATGATTTCCTGCGAAGCAAAAGCCATGCCTAAGCGTATGGCAGCACATCCCCATGCTTTGGAAAAGGTTTGGAGCACAATCAGATTAGGATATTTGTCCAGTTCTTCCAAGAAAGAAGGCGCTTCCGAAAAGTCGTTATAAGCCTCATCCAGTATCACCAGCCCGTCGAACTCACGGATGATCCGCTCAATCTCACTACGAAGCAAGTCGTTTCCCGTGGGATTATTGGGAGAACAAAGGAAAATCAACTTCGTATGCTCATCCGCAGCCGCCAGCAGCTTATCTGCCGAAAAGCGGAAATTTTCATCCAGCAATACTTTGCGGTACTCCACATCATTTACTTCCGCACATACCTGATACATACCATATGTAGGATCTATAGCCACCACATTATCTATACGTGGCTCGCAAAAAGCACGGAATACAAGATCTATCGCCTCATCACTGCCATTTCCCAAAAAAATATGCTCGGGACGTACTTTCTTTATTTTAGACAGTTCTTTCTTTAGCTCCCGTTGCATCGGATCCGGATAACGATTGTGCGGCATATTGTACGGATTTTCGTTTGCATCGAGAAAAACGGATGCCGCAGCACCATTATATTCATCACGTGCCGAAGAGTAAGGCTTCAGGCGCCACACATTCGGTCGGGTCAGTTCTTCTAAAGTTCTCATGGACAGAAAGAATTTATTTACGGATTATAAATTATGAATGATGAAGTATTATTTTTTTAATTTTCAATTCTCAACTCTCAATTTATCAAGTCTGACGGTTACCGCATTCTTATGCGCATCCAGATGCTCGTTGGCAGCCATTTCCTCTATAACCGGACCAATCGTGCGTATTCCTTCCGGTTTAATCTCTTGGAAAGTAATCTTGCGTATGAAGCTATCGAGACTGACGCCGCTATATGCTTTGGCATAACCATTGGTAGGCAGCGTATGGTTGGTGCCCGAAGCATAGTCTCCTGCGCTTTCCGGAGTGAGAGAACCCAAGAATACCGAACCGGCATTAATCACCCGCTCCGCAACGGACATATAATCCGCCGTTTCGATGATGAGATGTTCCGGTGCATAGGAATTGGTCAGTTCGATGGCTTCGTCCATATCACGTACTACAATCAGCTTACTGTTGGCAAGAGACTTTCCGCAATCTCCTTGCGGGGCAACAAAGCCAACTGACGCTCCACTTCGTTTTTTCACCGCCTGCTGCAATGCCCGGGAAGTAGTAATCAGTATCGCCTGGCTGTCTACACCATGCTCTGCCTGACTCAGCAAGTCGGCAGCCACAAAAAGACGGATTGGCTGTTTCATCCGCCAACACTTCCACTTCCGAAGGACCGGCCGGCATATCAATAGCTACATCACACAAGCTCACCAACTGTTTGGCAGCCGTTACATATTGATTGCCCGGACCGAATATCTTATATACTTTCGGCACGCTTTCCGTACCATAGGCCATTGCCGCAATGGCTTGCACACCGCCGGCTTTGAAAATACGGTTTACTCCCGCCACCTTAGCCGCAAACAAAACGGCAGGGTGTACTTTTCCATCCTTACCCGGAGGAGTACAAAGCACTATCTCCTTACATCCTGCAATCTTTGCCGGAACAGCCAGCATCAACACGGTAGAAAAAAGCGGAGCCGTTCCGCCGGGAATGTACAACCCGACTTTCTCTATGGCAACCGCCTTCTGCCAACAAGTAACTCCCGGTTGAGTTTCCACCCGTTTACCTTCGAAGCGCTGTGCCGCATGAAAGGTCTCAATATTCTGTTTGGCCAGACGAATGGCTTTTTTCAGTTCCTCGCCCACCAATGTTTCCGCTTCCGCCTGCTCTTCTTCCGTCACAGCCAATGCGGTCAACGCCACTTTATCAAATTTTTCTTCGTATTCCAATACGGCGCGGTCGCCTTCCGCTTTCACACGGTCTATAATACTCCGTACCGTATCGAAGAGATTTTCCGTGTTCATCACCGGACGTTTCAGCAATTCCGTCCATTGAGATTTATCAGGATTAGTTATTAAGTTCATACCATTAGCGTTTAAAGTATCATTTTTTCAATCGGCAACACCAAAATGCCTTCTGCACCCAATGCCTTCAGTTTACCGATAATTTCCCAAAAACATTTCTCATCCAGCACTGTATGTACGGAACACCAGCCCTCTTGCGCCAACGGCATCACCGTAGGACTTTTCATACCCGGCAGTACGGCTATGATTTCATCCAGTTTTTCTTTCGGCGCATTCATCAACACGTATTTCTTGTCTTCCGCCGTCTTTACCGCATTCATACGGAACAACAACTCATTCAGAATCTCTTTCTTCTCCTCACTCATATTCTTGTTACCAATCAACAGAGCTTCGGACTTCATCACCACTTCCACTTCTTTCAGGCGGTTGCTCACCAAAGTAGAACCGGAACTTACAATATCAAAAATCGCATCGGCCAGACCGATACCCGGAGAAACCTCTACCGAACCGGTAATCACGTGTATTTCCGCTTTCACTCCCTGTTCTTTGAGATACCGGGAAAGAATGCCGGGATACGAAGTGGCAATCTTCTTACCCTCAAACCACTGCGGACCCGAATATTCAATATCTTTAGGTAAGGCCAGTGACAAACGGCATTTGCTGAATCCCAAACGTTTTACAATCTCGGCATCTTCCGCCTTTTCCATGAACTCGTTTTCACCGACAATACCCAAATCGGCAACTCCCGTAGCTACTGTTTGAGGAATATCATCGTCGCGCAAAAACAATACTTCCAAAGGAAAGTTGGAAGACTGTACCAGTAACGTGCGTTTCGTTGCGCTTAGTTTAATATCCGATTCTTCAAGGAACGACATTGTTTCGTCAAAAAGACGGCCTTTGGCCTGTACTGCAATTCTTAACATGATATTATTTATATTTTATGGTTTGCTAATAAAAAAACGAGGTTTACCAATGTTCGGTAAGCCTCGTTAATTATATGTTCTTCGTGATACACATATCCTCATACGCCCACCGAATTATTCGTCAGGATGATAATGGTGATGATGTGCAACGATATTCTTCATGCTTTTTCTATTTTCAATGCGACAAATGTAAACGATTTGTTTTAAACAACCAAAGATTTATCACAAAAAGTTCATTTTTTCTTTCATTTTTATCAAATAAGCGGTAAGATTTCATCCGGTTCTACATCACAATGATGAAAACACATTTCCTTTTCCGCCTTTTCCTGCGGGAAAGTAAAGTAGGTACATGTAGCTTCCGTACAGAGTTCGCCCATGCTGTTATACAATCTCGCTTCTATAATGGCAATATTACGTTTCTGTTCACGCAGCGACGCACGCAATACCACATGCGTATCATTGGTCGATATGGACTTACGAAAACGGGTTTCCATTTTAGAGGTCACTCCCCCGGTCTGCAACTTACGGAATACCACCCAACCGCAAATCTCATCCAGCAATACGGACTGGATACCCCCATGCAACGTATTCAACCATCCCTGATACTCCGGACGGGGCTTCCAGATACTCACTACTTCATCACCGTCCTCATAGAATTCCATTCTTACACCTGCCTCATTATCAGGAGAACAACCAAAGCAATTATAGCCTTCCATGTTTTTCCATGGGTTGATAATCTTCTTCATACCATATTTTTTAATTGATGACTTATTCTTCGTAGTAAACATATTTTCTTTCCTCATACAAGACCGGAATATCATCCACATACTTGATTCGTATCTTCCAGTTTCCTTTCTCGTCCCTATGAAATTTATAAACAAACTTCTCTTCGGGCTGTCCTGCAGGCTGTTCCGTTCCGGAAATCACTTCGCCTTTTTTATTATACTGATAAGTATATCTGTCGAGTTTATCCTCCGGCAGCAGAATCTCCTCACTCGTCATACGTTGCCTGAAATTCCAGGTACGGCGATAAGGATAGACATTTTCGGTAGATGAAGTTATTACTTTTCGTCCAATCCGTTGTCCATAAGAATCATAAAAGTAACGATAGTCCTCACTTTTTGTTCCATCCTTCTCATATACAGTTTCCTGCATACGGTTCCCTTCCCAATCATGACGGTAAACGACTTTCCCCGTCTGTTCGGACTTTTCATTATATATCGCGCCGCTTTTGCAATAACCTTCATCACCGTATTGGTACTCTATATACTTCGTCAATACGCCTGCGGGTGTCCGATGTTCTTCCTTCTGCAGCTTTCCATTCTCACCGTACTCATACTTCACTGTTTTTACAGATACGCCTTTTTTCCCGTGAAAGCTTCATCACTGATAATCCTGCCTTGAGCATCAAACTCATAAGCAAAAAAATGTCCTTGTTTTTTGCCTCTAAGAACAGTTTCCACTCCCATGGGAACAGCAATATATGAATACTGTCGAACACTCTTCACTTTATCCTGAAGCGCCAATCGCTCCCAATCGCTTTCCATTCCTTCATAAATAATACTGCGCTTGGTGATGTAGGTAGGATGACCGTCCAATGCAAAACCCGTTCTTTGCGTCCAATTGCCATATTCATCCTTTTCCACGATTTTCTGCATCGGCCTCTTTGCTTTCCGCCAGGAGTTCATATAGTTGAGTGACTCCCTTTTAAGCTTCGTCGTATCATCCAGCTCCACAACGCGAGCTTCACTTGCTCTTCGGTCATCAAATATTTTCTTTTGCACTTTTCCATCGGTATCATATATAGCTGTCACTATCCCAATCGTATCTTGCCGACCATTCATAGTAGTAATGGTACTCAATCTTCCCTCCGCATCATATCCATATCCCCATACATAACAAAGCAGACCTTCCCGTTTTGTCCCTACATATATTTCTTTCACAACTTTTCCGTCCGCATCGTATCTATAAATAATTTTATGCAAAGGAGATCTGTCGGGAGCCAATAAATTCTCCACAGACATACGTCCCTCGTTATCATATTTCACAAAATAGATATTATCCACTATATTTCCGGTCGTCCATATCGTATCTTTCTGTACAGCCTTGTATACCGTTATACGTGCACTTCGTATAATTGGGGTATCTTGCGCATAGGTGGTAATAAAGCCGGATAGCAGAATTCCGATTAATAGGTATATTCTATGAAAATTCATACTCTTGTTACGTGTTTTTCATTCATCACTCTTCTTATAAAAGCATCGCTAAAGTTTTACAAACGTATGCAAATTTCAGAAAATAAAAAAGGAAAAGAACATATTCCGTTCTTTATTATACGGAAATTTTATATCTTCGTATAATAAAGCAATGATAGGATGCTAAGAGGGATTAGCTTTTGCATATGTATGTTATTGGCACTTTCTTTGTTCGCTCAAAACGAAGAAAGTAATTTGATTGTATCCGACAGTTTAGGCAACAAACGTACGGGAAATTTCAAAAGGATTATAAAGAAATTCCTCAATTTCAACGATTTCGACACAGCATATATCAGTCCTAATCGTTATAATTACGCTCTAATGCTCGACCATTTCACCAATTACGAATACTATTCCGTAGGAAGCGGTACTCCGGAACCACAGCGTTTACGTTTCTCACCAAAACCACATAACAAAATAGGCGTTTACTTTGGCTGGCGCTGGATTTTCCTGGGATGGGCTGTTGATGCAGACGACCTTTACGGAAAGAAAAGCGGGAAAAAACGAGGAACCGAATTCGACCTCAGCCTTTACAGCTCCAAATTCGGAGTAGATATTCTTTATAAACGTACGGGAAACTCCTACAAGATACATAACGTAACAGGATTTTCCGACCGCATACCCGCCTATTATTCGGAAGATTTCAACGGACTGAAAGTAAAAATGAAAGGATTGAATCTATATTATATCTTTAACAACAGACGTTTTTCTTATCCCGCCGCTTTCAGCCAGTCTACCAACCAACGACGTAATGCAGGTTCTTTCATTGCCGGGTTCTCCGTATCTACGCACAATCTGGATTTTGATTACACTAAATTACCCGACATCATTCAGGAAACAATGAACCCGGGTATGAAAGTAAACCATATAAAATATACCAATATCAGCCTCAACTTCGGTTACGCCTATAATTGGGTGTTTGCACGTAACTGCCTTGCCTGTTTATCGCTTAATCCGGCTGTAGCTTACAAAACTTCACGCATCAGAAAAGCGGAAGGAAAAACAGACGATTGGTATAAAAATTTCAATATCGACTTCATCCTGCGTGCAGGTGTGGTATATAATAACAGTAAATATTTTATAGGTACTTCATTTGTGGGGAGAACATACGATTACTACCGGAACAATTTCTCACTGAACAACGGCTTCGGAACATTACAAGTGTACGCGGGATTCAATTTCTGCCTGAAAAAAGAACACCGCAAGAAAAAACAATGATAATCCGATTTTATCAGAAAGAATAAGTACAAGCCACTCCTACTATATCCTTTCGTGCTTTACTCTCCCATTGACGGCAATAAAAGACATCCGCCTCCCAATCGGAAGACAACGGAAGAACCACTCCACCACGATAACGCATACGTTGTACATCAAACCGCTCCCCGCGATTCAACCCGTTATACATTTCAACAGAAGCATAAGGCTCTATTTTGCATTTTGGAATATCATAAGCCAGTTTAGCGCGTGAACGCCAAAGAAACTCATCGCCACCGCTATCGAAAGTATGTTGAAAACGCTCACGAAGTGAAAGTTTCAGTCTTTGTACGCGGGTGGAAAGCGTTCCGTCAAAATGGTAACGGTGACGAAATTTCCAACCGGATCCTCCACGATTACGATAATGAATTTCGTAGCCTGCCGCTACTTTCAGAAAAGGGAGTACCGAATATGACCCGCCTACATCCAATCCCCAACGGTCTGTCTTATTGAGATCATCTTTTGTACGCCACTCCAACTTTCCGGACAGGGTAAATGCCGGTTTTACTTTATATTTGAAACCGGTACTTGCCCAGGTGGTAAAATCTCTGTCCTGCGCATACAGAGAAACCGGCGCAATAAATAATACCGCCACCAATAATTTATAGAAATTCCATACACAAGAAGTCTTCTTTATCATAATTACTTCAAAATATATCATTTAAGATTAGTCTCACGCTTGCAAAGCTAAAGATTAATTCTGTAATAATTCTGTAATATCAGACTTCTTTACCTAAAGACTGTCGTTTATAACCGAAAAAAACGGCTATTTCCTCAAAGCCTCAAGTTTATTTCTGTAATAAAGCTCCACATCTTTCCAATGATAATAGGGAGCAACATCACTTTTAACAGGAAGTTTCGTTTCACGTTCATTGAGCAGGACTTTGACTAAAATATCATCACTTCCCTTTTTTCTATAGAATACAAACTGTATGTTACCGGCCATCGGGAAAATCTTATAATTACGCCATATCGCATCAAGTTTATCAAGGTCGTCTGTTTGGTATCCGCAATCGTCCAGTTCCAACAGGCATGCCAAAGGAAGAAGGCAGGATTCATGTCCAAAACGCAAAGTGGCATAACTGTCTTTCCTTACAACACAGGTATCTGCCGTATTCAATATATTTTCCAACAGATTGGCTTCCACAGACGGCATTTCTCCCTTGGTCAAAGGAGACGGTCCGAAAGAGATATACCATCCTCTATTACTCAACTGCCACAAATCGTAGCACTCTTCTTTTGTAAAAAGAGAATAAAGCTCCAAACCGATATCATGACTCTGCATATTACTTGCCACATCGAAAAGCGAAGTCATCAGTTCGCCTGCATCCACTTTCCATTTCAAATAGTCCGTATTGGCAAACAATGTTTTCATCAAACGTTCAGGATGTATATGCTCTTTTCTGATAGCCTCTTTTGCAGCTTTCACTTCCGGTGACTTACGCATTTCCTTGATATGCGGATCACCGCTAAAGTTCATATAATACATATCATGATAGCTGGCGTCGTTTTTAAACCGTAGCTTCGGATTCAACGCCTGTAATTGATTACATTCGGCCATCATGGATAAAATGCAGCGTATAACCACTGTGGAACGTGCATCAATCTCAACCTGTCCTTTAAAGATTTCGGGAAAATTCTTGTACATCCTTTCAGCAATTCCCCTGTGCTGACGTGCACCCAACGGAGTAAGTTCACCATATCTTCCTTTTGCCATACGCGACATGCTGTCAAGTACACAAAGCGTTTTTTTGCCAAG
>ENA-OQAB01000947-OQAB01000947.1-human-gut-metagenome-genome-assembly--contig:-NODE-947-length-14474-cov-1.915104_pt1 | contig 14474 bp, 22 predicted proteins | sample MGYA00242490_ERZ504517 | MGnify/ENA primary metagenome ERZ504517 (study PRJEB26092, sample SAMD00036298) | human gut metagenome | host: Homo sapiens | study: EMG produced TPA metagenomics assembly of...
AATAGTTAAATAGTTTTTCCCTTCAACTTCAAATTTTAAATCTTTTTTTGAAATATCTCGAGATACTAATAAACTTATATGCTGATAGGCTGGATAATGATATTGGAATTGAAAAGAAGGAAAAATCCAATAATCTTGAATCGTTTCATCTTTTTTATATAAAACAATTTCATGAAAATTCTTAGTCATATAATCACAAACGTTGAACAGCATCCTTGACATGATTTTGACTATGTTGCCCTTTAGCATAAGCTGTAACCAAAATCAATTGATGATGATCAATCGTCATGGTACTTGCAAATGTCAATTGGGCTTCATCAGTAAACCCACTCTTACCACCATCAATATGAGAGATATCAATTCCTTTATATTCTTTTCCTCTTTGTAAAGATGAAATCCAATGATGGTTTGAGGAACTTGTATATTCCCTTGCATTAAAAACTTTAACAAACTCTTTATTTGATAAAGCATGATTTAAAATCTGAGCCATATCTTTGACTGTTGTATAATGATTTTCATCATGTAATCCTGTTACATTTTGAAAATGACTATGGGTTAAACCTAAAGATTTTACCTTTTGATTCATAGCTGCAACCATTTGTTTGGTTGAACCATATGTTAATCGTGATAACGCTAGGCATGCATCTGCTCCAGAAGGCAATAAAGCTCCATAAAGCAAATCTTCATAGGTCACTTGTTCTCCTACATAAAACCCAGCAGTTGTTGCTTGTAAGGCTAATAAGCCATCAATATCTTGACTTGTGATTGTCACTTTTTGATGGATATCTGGGATTTTATCCAAAGCTAAACTGACTGTTAAAATTTTTGTCATACTCGCCGGATAAATTTTTTTCATCACTTTTTTCATCAAGATAAACCATTTCATTACTACGATCATAAAGATAATAATATTTTGAGAAAAGTTGTATTTCTTTTGCCTGAACTGGTTGAATCGTTACAAAAAGAATGAACAAGCATAATAAACTAGCAATTTTCTTCATCAATCATTCCACCTTTCTTTAAAAAGGCTAACTTCGTTTCAGAAATAATCACTGCTACAAAAATCAATACAAAGCCTAAAATCACCTTTAAAGTTAAAACTTCACCATAAAAAATTACTGAAAAAGCAACTCCAAATACTGATTCTAATGACAAGATTAATGAAGCATTACATTCACTTGTATAATTTTGACCAATTGTTTGACAAACCATAGTAACCGCTGTAGCAAAGAATGCTAAATAAAATATTTGTAAGAAAATTGATGAGCGAATCTGTGTCACAACTGATATATCTTCAAAACACAAGGCCATAAACAAAGCTACAAAAGCTCCACCAATAAATTGAAATGTTGTAAAAGCCCCACCATCTACATCTTTAGAAAACTTCTTAATCATCAAGATGTGAACAGCATATAAAAAGCCTCCACACAATGTTAAAAAATCACCAATATTCATTGATAAGTTCCCATCTAATGAAACACAACCAATCCCTAAAACACAAATAAAGGCAGCAATAAAATTATAGATATCAGGACGTTTATGATAAAACAACCATACTAAGAAAGGAACAATGGCACAATAGACTGCTGTTAAAAATGCATTTTTTCCTGGAGTTGTAAAATTAAGTCCCCATGTTTGTACATAATATGCGCAAAATAAACAACAACCCGTTATCAGACCACCAACAATTTTATCTTTAGGATAATTCTTTAATTGTTTAAAAAATAAGATTGATAAAAAGATGGCAGCAAGTGTAAATCTGACAAACAACAAGACTGCTGGAGTTAGAAAATCAACTGCACTTTTCATTACAATAAAAGAACTTCCCCATATTAAAGCTGCCGTTAATAATAACAAGCCACCTCTCACTTTTTGACTCATAACTTCCCCTTTCTAAAAAGAAAAGGTACATATGTACCATTTTCTTTTTTAACCATTAATAACTTCATGGCAACGAGGACATAATTCCCCTTCCATTTCTGATTCTTCAAAATAGTTCCAACATCTTGGGGCATTGTACCCCCATTGAATTTTTTCAGCTTTGATATAAGCTGTTTCATATTCAGTTAAATCTGTTGTATCTGTTACTAAATTGACTTTTGCAACAATGAATAATTGTTTTAAATCATCAGCTAATTTTGCCATATCTTGATATTCATCTTTTAAGCATACAGTTAATTTTGCTTCCATATTAGATTTAATCACTTTTTCATTTCTTAATTCTTCTAAAGCTTTCATAGCATCTTTTCTAAGGGTTAAGAAACGATCATAATATTCTTTTATACTATCAGCATTTTCAACTTCAATCATTTCTGGTTTTGCTTCTAAGAAAATTGATTCTGCTTTATTTTCATCACAATGGAAATGATCATGTAATTCTTCAGCTGTAAAGACTAAGATTGGTGATAATAATTTCATCATTGTTTTTGCATAATGATATAAAACAGTTTGAACTTGTCTTCTTCTTAAACTATCAGCTTTTTCAATATATAAGATATCTTTTGTAAAATCCATATAGAAAGCACTTAATGTATTTGTAAAGCAATTTAAGATCAATTGATTTGCTTCAGCAAAATCATAGTTATCTAAAGCCTCATGATAACCTTTCATTAAGTTATTTAATTCAACTAACATATATTGATCAACACCTTTTAAGTCTTTTGTATCAACAATATCAGTTGCATTAAAATCACTTAAATTTCCAAGAACAAAACGCATTGTATTTCTAATCTTACGATAATTTTCAGCTATTTGTTTCATAATTTCATCAGAAATACGAACATCTGATTGATAAGCGACTGAAGTTGCCCATAATCTTAAGATATCCGCACCATATTGATTAACCAGCTTAATTGGATCAACAGTATTTCCTAAAGATTTAGACATCTTATTTCCTTTACCATCTAAAATCAAATCCATGTGATAAGACTGTTTTATATGGAGCTTCTCCATGAGCAGCAGTACCAATGATTAATGATGAGTTAAACCATCCACAATATTGGTCACTACCTTCAAAATATAAATCAACTGGATAACGATATCCACGTTCTCTCATACATCCTGTATGTGAAGAACCTGAATCAAACCAAACATCCATAATATCTTTTTCTTTTCTAAAGATACCATTTGGTGAATGTTCATTTGTATATCCTTCTGGTAATAAGAATTTTTCATCTTTTTCAAACCAAATATTTGAACCATATTCTCTAAATAACTTAGAAATATGAGCAAAAACAGCTTCTTCCATAATCGGAGTTCCATCTTCACAATAGATAATAGGAATTGGTACACCCCAGCTTCTTTGACGAGAAATACACCAGTCTCCACGATCTTTAATCATGTTGTAGATTCTAATATGTCCCCATTCATTTAACCAATTGACTTTATCAATTTCACTTAATAATTTTTCTCTAATTTTATCAATTGAGCAGAACCATTGATCAGTTGCTCTAAAGATAATTGGTTTCTTTGTACGCCAATCATGAGGATAACTATGGGTAATGAATTCAAGTTTTAATAAAACACCTAATTCATCTAATTTCATTGTGACTGTTTTATTTGCATCATCAACATATTGACCAGCTAACCATTCACCACAATCTTCCATCATATTTCCATGTTCATCAACATTACAATAAATATCTAAACCATATTTTTGACCAACAATAAAGTCATCCATACCAAATCCAGGAGCTGTATGAACGCATCCAGTTCCGGCATCAGCAGTAACATGGTCTCCTAAGATAACTAATGATTCACGATCATATAATGGATGTTGACATGTAATCATTTCTAATTCTTTACCACTGAATCTTTGTAAGATTTCTTTTTGTTGTAAACCGAATTTTTCCCATAAAGAATCAACCAATTCTTCTAAGACTAATAATTTTCCTTTTTCACTTTGAACTAACGCATAAGTGTAATCAGGATTTTAAACAAATAGCAAGATTTGCTGGAATTGTCCAAGGTGTTGTTGTCCAAATAACAAAGCTTGTATCTGTATCTAAGATTCCTTTTCCATCTTTAACAGCAAATTTAACAAAGATTGTTGGTGATTTAACATCATGGTATTCAACTTCAGCTTCAGCTAAAGCAGATTCACTTGATGGTGACCAATAAACTGGTTTAATCCTTTATAGATTAATCCATCCATTGCCATTTTCGCAAAGACATCAATTTGATTGGCTTCAAATTCTGGTAACAATGTTAAGTAAGGATGCGCATAATCAGCAAATGTTCCTACACGAATACATTGTTCTTTTTGTTTTGCGACTTGTTCTAAAGCATATTCATAACATTTTTTTCTAAATTCAGCTGTGCTTAATTCTTTACGATTGACACCTAATTTTTGAATAGCATTTTCAATTGGTAAACCATGTGTATCCCATCCTGGAATGAAAGGTGTATAATATCCTTCCATGTTCTTATAACGACAGATAACATCTTTAATGATTTTGTTTAACATATGTCCAACATGCATATTTCCATTAGCATATGGTGGACCATCATGGAAACAAAGTCATCTTTACCTTCATTTTGTTGAATAACTTTTTCATACATATGTGCATCTTGCCATCTTGCAACTATATCCTGGTTCTTTTTAGGAAGATTCCCTCTCATTTCAAATTCAGTTTTTGGCATCAATAGCGTATCTTTATAGTTCATTTTATCCTTCCTTTCTGAAATAAAAAAAACGTCCTTAATTTAAAGGACGTGTTAACGCGGTACCACCTTTATTCATATCTTGCGATATGCTCTTAACATCTTAACGCGATTCACGGCGCACCCTACTATGATTTCAGGATTGCTACTGGGGAGTGATCCATTATAAATTCCACTTACTTGTTTCCACCAACCACAAGCTCTCTAGAAGTTTTCTTTATAAACTGTCTCCGTCATTGTATTTATTTTCTTTTTCTTCTCTTATTAAACTAAAAATTTCAGATTTGTCAATAGTTTCTAGCATATCTTCGCTCATTTTTACAACATTTTTTCTAAAATCTATAGCTTCTTGCTTAAATGTATCCATATCTTTCGATAATCCGCGAACATATTCCATTGATTCTTTTAAAATCATATTGGCATTTCTTTTGGCTTTTTCAATCAATTCACTTGCTTCTTTTAAAGCCAAACGTGCAATTTCTTCATTTGTCTTTTCTTGTACAGTTATTTGTTTCGTAAGTAAAGTCTTTTCTTCTTTTAAGGTTTTTATTTCTTTTTCAAGAGTTTGTATTGTTTCTTTTTGTTGAGACAATTGTTCCTTTAATTCGGCAATACGATCATTAACTTCAATAATATTGTAGCCACGAAATTGTTTATCAAATTCTTCCAAAACTTCCACCTCACTTATAAAAATAACCTGTTACAACAAAATTCCCTTGACGTGTTTGACGCTGTTCATCAATAATTTTAACACGTCCATGACGTTTAAAAGATATCATATCATTATTATGACACAAAAAGCTGACTTCTTCAACCTCTTTATGATTGACTTTGACATTTCCTGCCCGAATCGCATCACATGCTGTTTGTCGAGAAACTTTAAAAATTGTTGAAACAACTTTATCTAAACGTAAACTTGATAAAATAAATGTTTTTGTTGTGTACTGATGTATAATTTCCACGTTTTGCGTCGATTCTCGTAACTTAACCTTAGATTTTTTCACTTGGGTTAAATGATCTCTAATATAAGGAAAAGTCTGCTTTGTACAAGCAAAATATAAAGATGAACCATCATAAATATCTCCAATGCATTCTCTTTTGATGCCTAGATTCATTAAGGCTCCTAATAAGTCTTTATGTTGTAAACGACCAAATTGTGCATTATAAACAACTTCAACAGTACATATTTCAAAATCATCTGGCACAACTTCATAAAAATCTGGACAAATAATCATCCTTTGATTCTCTGCATGAATCAATCCGCCATCAGATAAAACTTGTAATTCATGACCAATAACTTTTCTAACAATCTCTTGTTCATGTGGATTATAAAAAGGGGTTAAAATCATTCTTTGATGATTGAGGGCTTGAAATTGGTAATCTAAAATCTTTTTAACAAAGATTTCATCACCCTTAAAGTGTTCTAACATAACCAAAAAGAAAGTATTAGCAATTGCTAATACTCATATTATTCTTCTGATTCTGTAGGATCCATTGTGATATTTCCAGAAACACCAATATTTTTAGGTGTACATAAGAAAATCTTAGGTCCAATTTGTTGAATATCTCCTTCAATCGCAAAGATGACCCCACTTAAGAAATCAATAACACGCTTAGATTGTTCTTTTTGTAAACGATGTAAATTTACAACAGCAGCTCTTTTTTGTTTCAAATAAATAGCAATTTCCTGTGTTTCACTATAAGCTCTTGGTTCAAATAAAACCAAATGACTATCTTTATTGGCACTTAAAGCCTTAACTGCATCACTTGTTTTTGTAGATTTAGCTTTTTCAAACATACTTGTTGATTTCACAGCTTCTTCTTCGTTATCTATTTGTACATCTTCATAAACGTCATCTTCATCGTCTTCTTCTTCAAAAAACCATTTTTTTACTTTTTGTCCGTATCCCATGAGGTAACCTCCTTATATTTCTTCTATTATTATACCATAACATAACTATGAAAAAAAGAGGAAATTGTCCTCCTTCATCAAACTCTTTTTAAATATCACAATCTACATTTACTAAAATCACATCTTCCCCGATGGTTATAATATTTTCAATTGGAATCACTAAACACGGCGGACCTTTGAATACACAAACTAACTTAAATGCATTAAAACGTTCAACAATGATTGCTTGAATTGTCCGACAAAACGGATCAATTTCTATATCTGACACATAGCCTATTTTCGATCCTGTTGCCGCATTAATGACATCTTTACTTTGAATTGTTACAAATCGCATCATATCACCCCTATAATATATGCAAAAACTAGCTCATATATTTCTTTAAATGAGATAATGCTTGTTTTTCTAAGCGTGAAACTTGGGCTTGAGAAATAAATAATTCTTTGGCAATTTCGCTTTGCGTATGGTCAAGAAAATATCTTTCTAAAATAATTTGTAATTCTTTTTCATCTAAATGATTCATCGCAGAATGTAAATCAATACGATTTTGCATATCTTCCATCTGATTTTTACGATCAGGAATCTGACTTTCTAAGTCAATTTGACCATTGCCATCATTTTGCACTTCCTGTGATAAAGATGTTACACTATTTGTCGATGAGAGAGCTTCTACTAACAAATATTCATCAATCTTTAAAAGTTTTGATAATTCTTTTGTAGAAGCTTCACGCTGATTTTTCTTCATAAATTCTTCATTTGCCATTAAAGCCTTATAAGCAATATCACGCATCGAACGCGGAATACGCATCGATGAATTATCACGAATATAACGTTTTATTTCTCCAATAATCAATGGAACAGCATAAGTAGAAAAGCGAACATCTAAAGATGTATCAAAATTCTCTATTGCTTTAATAAGTCCAATAACGCCTACTTGAAATAAATCATCTAAATTAGAGACTCTTTGATGATATTTTTGGACTAATGATAACACTAATTTTAAATTTGCAAGAACCAATCGTTCTTTTATTTTTTTCATCATGACTTTGATGATAATCATCTAATAATTGCATTGTTTGTTGATGAGATAATTTTTCACAATCCTGAATCTGAAATCCATTCATTTCAACTTTGTACTTTGACATAGTTTCGACTCCTTTAGATAAAGTCTCACCATTTTATTTGACATTATTCATCATCATTTAATTTCATTCTTAATTTTTTGATAATTTTTTTCTCTAATCTCGAAATGTAAGACTGAGAAATTCCTAAAATATCCGCAACATCCTTCTGAGTTAATTCTTCATGTCCAATTAAACCATAACGCATCATTAAAATTTGTTGTTCTCGTTTATTTAAATGATGTAAAGCTTTATAAAACTTTTCCTTTTGATCATTATGTTCTATTTCATCTTGAACAATATCTTTATCAGTACCAATGATATCTGATAATAACAGCTCATTTCCATCATAATCAACATTCAATGGTTCATCCAAAGAAATCTCCTGCCTTAATTTATTATTCTTCCTTAAAAACATTAAAATCTCATTTTCTATACAACGTGATGCATAAGTCGCTAGTTTTATATTTTTATCCATTTTAAATGTATTAACAGCTTTTACCAATCCAATTGTCCCAATACTAATCAAATCCTCAATACTCCCATTTTGCAAGATCATATTCTTAGCCACATAAACAACCAATCTCAAATTATGTTCAATCAACAAATCTCTCGCCTGTTCATCCCCATTTTTCAAACGTGTTAAAGCATCTTCTTCCTCTTTCCCTTTTAAAGGTGCTTTTAAAACCATTCATGTCTGCCAATATAAAAAAGTGTCTTTCCTTACGATAAAACAATTCCTTTAATTTCTGTAAAATCATAATAAGCCTCCTAATAACTGCGAACTTTAAAATACAATCATACTCATGAGATGACATCACTCCAACATAAACATGATGCAAAAGCTGATGATTAATTTCAATATCATCAATCATAATCAAATCTATCCATTCCTTTTTGATTTGCTGTTTCAATGAGAATTCTATCAATCTTTTGATATTCTCCTAAGAATTCCTTTGATATAAAAATAACTGGATATCCCTTATAAAAACTTTATTACCATTATCAATAAAACCTAAACATTGATGATTTTCAATTTTGACATCTACATATTCATCTGAATGAATCTTATGCTGACAAAAAGAAATATAAAAATAAAAAATCAAAAGACATAATATACCAATGATTAGTAAAGATATAAAATGGATTCCTTCAACAATTAAACAGATTGAAAGATAACTGCTGAAGGAAGAATCCAGCTCAAAAAAGAAAGCAATGAGATATAAATAAAAAGATACAAAGGATAATAAATGTAAGTAAGCTTTTTAAAATAAAAAATACTCAAGAGTAAGTCATACAATAAGAGGAACCCATCAAAGAAATCTATATAAAGAAAAAGAACTGAAAGGTTATAGGTAAGCACATATTTCAATAATTCTTTTTGGTATATATCTTTGTAGAATAAGTAAAAGAATATCAGGTTTATAGGTAGAGGATTTATAAGTATCCAATACAGACATGCACTTTTCCATTGTTTCTAACATGTTTTTGTCTGCAAAACGCATGACAGACCTAATCTTTTCTATTCCAGACTTATAATGTTCGTTGCTATTTGAATCAGTTAGTTCATGTACTAATTTCTCTGCAATCAAAAAGGACAAAGCCTCTTTTTGAGTAAACATTAGAGGAGATAATTTGAATCCTTCTGCAAGTGAATAACCAATACCGGGATTTCCTATGATAGGGAATTCCGCCTCTTCCAATGTTCTTATATCTCAGATATACAGTGCGAACGCTTATATTAAAACGTTCTGAAATTTGCTGTGCTTTCACTAACGAGTGCGATTGTAACTGAATCAATATAGCAGAAATACGGTCTATTCTATTCATTTTGCATCTTTAATTTGAATATTTGAATCTTCAATAATAACAGCTTGTTTATTACTTATAGGAATAAGCTGCAACTTCTCATTATATAGTTGAACTATCTTTTCACCTTTTTTCTTGAATGGAAAATTTCCATAATGGGGAATCGTATAAAAATCGACCAAATCTAAAGATGTACAGTCTTTCAATTCAGGAGCCTTTTCTATTGGATCAAAATTTCACACTTCTCATATATTCTGCATCGGGAGAGGCTATTATTGCTCCGGCAGATTCCCCAATATACAGTTTACCCAATTTCACTTGTTTAGATATAATTTTATCAACACCTTTTCTTTTTAACTCTTGCAAAAGGAAAAATGTATTTCCACCTGTTATGTAGATATAATCGCATTTATGTAATATAGAAGATATTTCCTCTTTGGGCAGTTGGGTAATCTCGACTTCTTCAACAATCATTCCTGCTTCTTCTAAAGCTTTTTTCCCCTTTTTTACATAGAATCGTATTGATTCTGTAAGGCTTGCAGTTGGTATAAAAGCTATAATTTTCCCTTGCAAATCTTCTTTGGCACAATCGACAAATAGATTAGCAACATCAGCAAATGATGAGCATAAAAATAATCTTTTCATATTCTATAATATTAAGTTGAATTCTTTTTTTCAGCAAAGATAGCGCCTTCTATGACAGCCCTATGTCAGTAAGTCTAATATTGAAGAGTTTTTTTTCATCAAAACAATCCATTATTGAAATTTACCCTATTTATAATGTGGCTGCACGTTTCGAAACCAGCGAGGTTTATGTGGTTATACATATTGCTTGATAAAAATACTCCTTTACGATTCAATCTATTGGGAAAATTGATACCTGACATTTCGACTAAAGTTCTTTCTATATACTTCATGGATATTGAAAACCTTCCGTCACATAGCCTGCAATTCTTCTTAATGATACAGAGAAAAATCCTCAAAACAACTCCTAAAAAGAATGCTGAACAAAATTCAAAACAGACTTTTTAGTAGTAAATACAAAAAAAGGTTCATTGAAAATATTGATAATTTCCAAATAAATATCTACCTTTGCACGCAGAAATCGAACCTAAGACACAAACTTGTGTTGAACGGTGCAAAGTTGTGAAAAACCTTATTCAAGGGACTAACATCGTAACAAAGATTTAATTTATTGAAAGATAGTGCTATACAAACCGATTTTCGGTTGCTGGTGGCACCACTGAAAATCAAAGGGTTACTCATATGAGTAACCCTTCTCTATTTTTTACCTCTCTGCGATATAAACTCCACTAATAATGGCTAAAGCGCCAATACCAGAAGCTATCGTAATAGTTTCTGATAGAAAAATCGCAGAAGTTATCAAGGTGACCAGAGGGACAATGTAAATATAATTGGCTGTTTTTGATGCTCCGAGGGCTCTGACTGCCGTATTCCACATGATATAACAAAGCATTGAGGCGATGACACCCAGAAATAATATATTTAAATATACGACTGGCAGTTTCAATAACTCTAGTTTGATATTTAAAAGGGTAGATCGCAAAGTAGAAGAAAAGAGAAAGTATCCCATAAAAAAATACTTTTCGTGTAATAAACAAGGTGGGATAAGAACGACTCAAACGCTTTAGGATAAGACAGTAAAAAGCCCACATCGTAGCGGCAACTAAAGTGAGAAAATCACCAAGTGGATTTACTTTTAAAAGAACACTGCCGTTGAAAACAACTAATCCGACTCCAAATAAGGCACTAAAGATCCATATAACAGCCCTTTCCTAAGAGATTCATTTATAAAATAGGTGAGACAATACCGTTGTAATGATCGGTGCTGTACAGATCAATAATGAAAGTTCGGAAGCCAATGTGATGCCCAATGCAGTATTCTCCGCTATGAAGTATAGGGAGCCACCACATAATCCAGACAAGAACAATAAGAATTCATCTTTTACGCAATTAGCCCACAACCGTCGATGCGCTATAGTCAAAATACAAAAATACGCAAGCACGAAACGATATAACAATATCTCAACCGGTGATAATCCTGTATTAATCAGTATTTTTGTGGAGACAAACGTTGTTCCCCATATAATGACTGTCAATATGGCGATACTATGATACAGAAGATCTTTACTTTTAAACATAATTGCGTTAGAATTAGATTTTTATTTGCTGCAAAGTTATTTAAAGAAGATTGTTTTCCTATACGTCAAGCTTAAATACGATAAATTTTCCTAATTTTGTTCCTGATTTTGTATTCTATAATTCTAATTCGGGGATATTAAATCAAATAAAACAGGAAAAAAAACTATGGCACTACTTGATGAGACTGATATTGAAATTCTTCATTCTTTGCAAAAGGACGCAAAGATCAATGCAAAAGAGACTTTCTGAGAAACTTCATATCTCCAAGACTCCTATTTACGAACGAATCAAACGTTTAGAAAACGAAGGATATATAAAAGGATATGTGGCATTGGTTGACAATGAAAAAAATAGGATTACCCTTGATCATTTTCTGTAATGTATCTTTAGCTGTACACGATGATGAGCATATCGAACGCTTCAAAGAAGAAATACGGAATATCGATGAAATAATGGAATGTTACTCGACGGGAGGTATTTATGATTTCTTTGTCAAAGTGGTTCTTAAGGATTTAGATGCCTATAATCAAATTTGTGTTCGAGAAATTAACCAAGGTTCATGGCATCGTGAAGATGCAAAGCTCTTTTGTGCTTAATGAAATCAAGCATACTACAGTTTTGAATATACCCAAAAATAGTTGATTGAAGCTTAATGTCGCAGTATTATATGAAATGTCTCCTTTTTTACTATAGAATTGATTAGGGGTTATTTACCTTTGCCCCGATAAATTAAATTCTATAAGATGCAGTCATTTAAAATAATAAAGCCTATTCATATATTAACTCCTTATGTGAGATATTATTGGATACTGGAAGATGGCGCGGATGTTTCTGTATCTGAACGGACTTTACCAACGGGCTGCATACAATTAGTATTTCATAGGGGTAAAAGGCTTTTATTAGTAGGAAAAAAAGAATCGCAGCCTCAAGCGTTCATCTGTGGGCAATGCCTCAACTTTTCAGATGTGATGTCAGCCGGAAAGATTGAAATGATCACGGTTGTTTTTCAGCCGTATGCGGCAAGAGCCATCCTTCAACTTCCCCTTAAGTTCTTTTATGGAGAACTTATAGCGGTGGATGCTATAGAAGATTTGGAATTATCAATATTATCCAGAAAAGTGATAGAGGCTGATGATCATGAAACTTGCATCCGCTTGATCGAGCAGTTTTTGATTCACCGTCTTTATAGGTTTGAAGGCTATGAATATAACTTAAAGCGAATATCCGCAGTCCTCCATCAAATAAATGAACAAGCGAAAACTAATATTTCTGAGTTATCTGAAACCGCATGCCTAAGTTCTAAACAGTTCAACCGCATTTTCTTAGATTATGTAGGAGCTACGCCCAAAGAGTTTCTTCGTATCGTTAGGATGCAACGGGCTTTATTTAAGGTACAACAGAATCCATCCATTTCATTCGCTCAATTAGCTTATGAATGTGGGTTTTCAGATCAGTCACATATGATAAAAGAGTTTAAGCTGTTTTCTGGCTATACACCCACAGAGTATCTTTCCTTATGCGCTCCTTATTCTGATTATTTCTCGGAGTGATCAAGATGTCCTTTTTCTTCTATCCTATAGATACGATATGCTCTACTTTTGTGATGTCTTCGCGAGGACATTAACAGTAACTATAAAAAGAAAACAAAATGAACAATTTAATTGCTTTTTTCGAGATTCCAACTGTAGACTTTTATCGAGCGATCGATTTCTATGAAACTATTTTGGGACTAAAATTATCGGTTTCCGAATGTGAGACAGAGAAGATGGCCTGTTTTATCGAGCAAGGAGAAGCGGTTGGGGCTTTGTTCTACGCTCCTAGTTATCAACCTTCGCCGGATGGTATCTTAATCCATTTTAATAGCCAAGATATCGAGGACACTTTATCTAAAGTATTGGATAAAGGGGGTAAAATTATTATACCCAAGACAAAGATTGAAGCGGAAAATAAAGGATACATATATGATTGATAATACACAGATTATCAGATTTTTTTGAAACCATCATTTCAGCATAAACCTCGCAAAAGCCGCCGCCGTTTCCTGGCTGCAGGAACGGCTGACCGGTATTTTTCTCTCCTTCACAATACAGTGCCGCGCTTTCCAGCTTCGTCACATAATTCAGGTTCACCAGATATCTGTTGTGGCGCGGACAAAAAAGTCAGGCAGCTCTTCTTCCACTTCGCCCAGCTTCCCGTAAAAAGAGATTCTCTCCCCTTTCCGCCGCTGCCGCTATCTTTCTTCCCTCGCTGACAAAATACCTGACCTGTCCCAGCGCAAGACGCAGGGTGCCGGACTTCTGCTCCACCGTAAAATATTTCTCCGTACTGATTTCCAGTTCCTTCAGCGCATCCCGCAGAACCTCTTTTATCTTTTTTTCCTTGTACGGCTTTAATGTGTAGTTCAGCGCCCTGACCTCATAGCCATGGAATACAAAATCAGGATAGGAGGTCACAAATATTATTACCGCAGGCTGTCCGTTTTTCCGGAGCGCCCTGGCCGCCTCCATGCCGTTCATGCCGCCCATCTCAATATCCAGGAAAATAATATCCGCATTCCTTTCCCTGATGCCCCGAAGAAGCGCCTCCCCGCTTTCATATTCGGTCAGGCCGAACTCCACGCCGTCAAGCGCAAGCTCTTTTTCTATCACATGGCGCAGATCCAACCTCAGTTTTTTTTCGTCATCGCAAATCGCAATTTCCAGCATTCCGTTACAGCTCCGTTTCTTCCTTTTTCCAATTCAGGCCCGCCGCGGCCGCGCTTCCGATTTCAGGCGGCGCGCCAAAGCCGTATCCAGTATAACATATTCCT
>ENA-OQAB01000949-OQAB01000949.1-human-gut-metagenome-genome-assembly--contig:-NODE-949-length-14451-cov-2.413502_pt1 | contig 14451 bp, 16 predicted proteins | sample MGYA00242490_ERZ504517 | MGnify/ENA primary metagenome ERZ504517 (study PRJEB26092, sample SAMD00036298) | human gut metagenome | host: Homo sapiens | study: EMG produced TPA metagenomics assembly of...
GCGTCTTCGTTCGAAGGTCAAAGATGTGGAGGTCATTACTCCTTCCATTGCCCGTTGGGGTTCCAAAGCTGTATACGAAGATAAGAAATACGATTGCAGCGTGAAAGGATTATATCCGGACTATCTCCACATCGAATCACAAGAAATGGCCTACGGCAGGTTTATCAACGAAGTGGATATACAGGAAGCACGTAAAGTGTGCGTTATCGGAAAACGTATCTATGAAAGCCTGTTCAAACCGGGAGAGGATCCTTGCGGAAAATTACATACGTGTGGACGGAATTTATTATCAGGTGATCGGCATGTCTTCCTCCGAAGGGGATATGAACATACAGGGACGGGCTTCGGAAGCTGTCACCCTACCTTTCACCACGATGCAGCAAACGTATAACTTAGGGGGAACGGATCGACGTCATCTGCTTCACCGTGAAGCATGGAATCAAAGTGTCCGACGTACAACCGGAAATGGAGCAGATTATTAAAGCTGCGCATTATATCGCGCCTAACGACAAACAGGCACTTATGTACCTGAATGCGGAAGCAATGTTTTCGATGGTAGACAATCTGTTTACCGGTATCAACATACTGGTTTGGATGGTAGGATTGGGGACTCTGCTGGCAGGTGCCATCGGCGTATCTAATATTATGATGGTAACCGTGAAAGAACGTACCACCGAAATTGGTATCCGCCGGGCAATCGGCGCACGGCCCAAAGATATTCTGCAACAGATTCTATCGGAAAGTATGGTGCTTACTACCATTGCAGGAATGTGTGGAATCTCTTTTGCCGTCATGGTGTTGCAACTGGTAGAGATGGGAGCAAACGCCGACGGAGGAGACGTCCGTTTTCAGGTTACCTTCGGACTGGCAATCGGCACTTGTGCTCTTCTGATCGCACTGGGAATGTTGGCAGGTCTCGCACCTGCTTATCGGGCTATGGCTATCAAACCGATTGAAGCTATTCGAGACGAATAAGGAGGTTGGACGATTTTCGATTTATGAATTATGATTTATGATTGGAAAATCATTGTAGGTCGAGAATTGTTCGGTTGTTTAGCTATGCGAGGGATTTCAATTATTAATCGTAAACAATAAAAATATAAATAAAGTCATGAAAAAGTATCTGAAATCACATTATTGGTAGTCATTGCTATCATTCTTGTCGGAACATTCGTATTCCTTTATCAGAAGTCTAAACCCAAGGTAATCACTTACGAAATAGTAAAACCGGAAGTCACTGATCTCCAAAAGACTACAGTAGCTACCGGAAAGGTGGAACCGAGAGACGAAATTTTAATCAAACCGCAGATTTCGGGTATTATCGACGAAGTGTACAAAGAAGCCGGACAAGCTGTGAAGAAAGGGGAAGTGATCGCCAAAGTAAAAGTAATCCCTGAACTCGGTCAACTGAATTCTGCGGAAAGTCGTGTGCGCCTGGCAGAGATTAATGCAACACAGGCAGAAACGGATTTTGCCCGTGTAAAGAAGTTGTACGAAGATCAACTGATTAGCCGGGAAGAATATGAGAAAAGTGAAGTAGCCTTGAAACAGGCTCGTGAAGAGAGACAGACGGCTAAAGATAATCTGGAAATCGTAAAAGAAGGGATTACCAAAAACAGTGCATCGTTCAGTAGTACGATGATTCGTTCTACCATTGACGGGTTGATTTTGGATGTACCTGTAAAAGCCGGTAACTCTGTGATTATGAGTAACACGTTCAATGATGGAACCACGATTGCTACGGTAGCCAATATGAACGACATGATTTTCCGTGGTAATATTGATGAAACGGAAGTGGGACGTATCCATGAACAGATGCCGATCAAACTGACAATCGGAGCTTTGCAGAATCTGACTTTCAACGCCATTCTGGAATATATCTCTCCGAAAGGGGTAGAAACCAATGGTGCCAACCAATTTGAAATCAAGGCTGCAATTACCATTCCGGATTCCGTTCAGATTCGTTCCGGATATTCGGCTAATGCGGAAATCGTGTTGCAAAGGGCAAATCAAGTATTGGCAGTACCCGAAAGCACTATTGAGTTTAATGGCGACTCTACATTTGTGTACATCATGACAGATTCAGTGCCCGAACAAAAGTTCCAGCGTACGCAGGTGACTGCCGGTATGAGTGATGGAATCAAGATAGAAATCAAGAAAGGAATAACTGCACAGGATAAAATACGGGGTGCAGAGAAAAAAGACAAATAATTGAATTCAATGAAAATAATTCGTAAAACCATATCAGCCCTTCTGCTTGCCGGAATCGGAATCACTTCTATCCAAGCGCAGAACAACTCTCCGCAAGCATGGACATTGCGGCAATGTATCGACTATGCTATCGAGCATAATATAGAAATTCGTCAATCGGCCAACAGTGTTGAAGCTAATAAAGTGAGTGTAAACACTAGCAAATGGACACGTCTTCCGAATTTGAGCGGTAGCGCCAGCCAAAACTGGAGTTGGGGACGTACTGCTTCTCCGATAGATAACTCGTATAGTGACATTAACAGTGCCAATACCAGTTTCAGCTTGGGGAACCAATGTACCTATATTTACCGGTTTTGCAGTTATCCAACCAATATTCACTTGCCAAGTTGGATTTAAAAGCCGCTATAGAAGATTTGAATAAAGCCAAAGAAGACATTGCAATCAATGTCACTTCCGCTTATTTGCAGGTTTTATTCAACCAAGAATTAAGTAAGGTTGCTCATAATCAGGTAGATTTAAGCAAAGACCAGCTAAAGCGCATCCAAGGGCTTCACGGAGTAGGTAAAGCATCTCCTTCTGAAGTGGCCGAAGCACAAGCCCGTGTCGCACAGGACGAAATGACTGCTGTACAATCAGACAATACGTACAAGTTATCATTATTAGACCTCACCCAACTTTTGGAATTACCTACGCCTGAAGGATTCGTGCTCGAAAGTCCTAAGGAAGAACTAGAGTTCGAATCTCTCACCCCACCGGATGATATATATACACAGGCTCTTGCTTACAAACCAAGTATTAAGGCTGCAGAATATCGTTTACAAGGTAGTCTTAATAGCATTCGTATTGCTCAAAGTGCATTCTATCCACAATTATCTTTCAGCGCCGGTTTGGGTAGCAATTATTATACGGTGAGCGGAAGATCAGAAAACAGCTTCGGCAGTCAGATAAAGAACAACTTGAATAAGTATGTAGGATTCAATTTGAGCGTTCCGATCTTTAATCGTTTTCTACACGAAACCGAGTACGCACCGCTCGTTTACAACAAATAGACTTATCTTTGAGATTGGATAACGCAAAGAAAGTACTCTACAAAAGAGATTCAACAGGCTTGGTATAAATGCTCTAGCTGCAGAAAGCAAGTACAACTCCAGTGAAGTGGCAGTGAAAGCTAACGAGGAGTCTTTCCGCTTGATGAGTGAGAAATTTAATAACGGCAAAGCTACCTTTGTAGAATATAATGAAGCTAACTTAATCTGACGAAAAGCTCTCTCGGATAAGTTGCAAGCTAAATACGACTATCTGTTCAGGACTAAAATTCTGGATTTCTTACAAAGGACAGATCATTGAATAAAAGAAATATATTTGAGTTTAGTATAGTAGTTCCTTAAAACATATCCGTTGGTTCATTCGTTATTATAGAAAGAACTAACGGATATGAAGTATTTTATCATCATAGTGATCGTAGTGATTAGTAATACATTTTTAGGAGTTGCTAAACCAATGAAAAATCAAGCAGAAATCTATTTTGCAGGAGGATGCTTCTGGGGAACAGAACATTTCCTGAAACAAATTCGAGGAGTAGAAAGTACTCAAGTAGGATATGCCAACAGTAATGTTGCCAACCCGAGTTATGAACAGGTCTGTTCAGGAAAAACCAATGCTGCGGAAACAGTAAAGGTGGTTTATGATCCTAAAACGGTAGATTTAAATTTGCTGCTTGATCTGTATTTCAAGACAATTGACCCTACCAGCCTCAACCGTCAGGGTAATGACCGGGGAACACAGTATAGAACCGGAATTTATTATGTAGATAAAGAAGATCTTCCTATCATTAACCAGGCTATTAAACTATTGTCTGCACAATATAAGACTCCTATCGCTATAGAAGTAAAGCCATTGACTAATTTCTATCCGGCAGAGACTTACCATCAGGACTATCTGGATAAAAATCCGGGAGGATACTGCCATATCAATCCTGCTTTATTTGAAATGGCACGCAAAGCCAATGCACCGAAAACAAAAGTGTATCAAAAACCGGATGACTCAATCCTCCGCAAGGAACTGTCGGCGGAACAATATGCAGTAACCCAGAAGAATGCCACCGAACCGGCCTTCCACAATGAATACTGGAATGAGCATCGCCCAGGCATTTATGTTGATATTACCACCGGAGAGCCTTTGTTTGTTTCTACCGACAAGTTCGATTCGGGTTGCGGGTGGCCTAGCTTTTCCCAGCCGATTCAAAAAGATATCATCGCAGAGAAGAAAGATACTTCGCATGGCATGATACGTACGGAAGTGCGCAGTAAAACCGGGGATGCGCATCTGGGACATGTATTCACAGATGGTCCGAAAGAGAAAGGCGGATTACGTTATTGCATCAATAGCGCCTCCCTTCGTTTTATCCCGAAAGAGAAAATGAAAGAGGAAGGTTATGGAGAATATTTGCCGCTCGTTAAATAGGCACCGCACCGGAAAGTAATACAAATCAATATAAGCTGTTTATCAGATAAACAGAACGGTGGATTTCCTCATAGGGCAATCCACCGTTTTTAATGCAGTTAAATTAAGAGAGAGAGAAGGAGTTTCACAACTCCTATTTATTTTTATCTGCTGGCAGTCAGCAGAGTTGCTTCATTCGTTGCCGGAGTAGCCACGTTCATAGCCCAGTTCACACTAGATTCTTCAATCCATTTATCATTCCATTTATAGTTCATATAAGCTACCGGCATATTAGCGTCGTTCAATTCGTACACGCTCTTTTCAACAGATGCATCGTAAGCTCTGTGTGAGTCATTCCAACGTGCGTATACCAAAGTGATTTCATTAGAAGAATAAGTATAATCAATCTTGAAGTACGGCAGCCATTTGTCAGTGGAAGCGTCCCATTTGAAAGCCTCTTTGGTAGCCATTCTCTTTTGATCGTCATAGGTAAAATCATATTTCATGTGACGATAAAGAGAACCATCCAATCTGTAAATCACTTTCGACACCACGAGATCATCTACTTTTTCTTCATTAGTAATGAAGTTATTGTTTTGTGCCTTCACTGTTGCATTAGAGATACCTGCAAATACCATAGCAACTAAAACGATCATTCTGAATAATACTGTAGTTTTCATAATTGTATATTTTTTATTTGTTCAACATTCTGTTTTTTTGTTCTTCTGTTTATTAGACGGCTCAAGTGTCTCAAACGGTTGCAACATTCTGAACTTTTTTTCATTTTTCTTCGTTGTCCGCTTGCGACTATAGATATGCAACGAGCGTGCCAAAAAGATAACAAGCTAATAATCAGAAAGATTGCAAAACAGAGTGGTGTACGAAAATGAACAGTTGTACGCTTAGAATCGAACAACCAATTAAAAAAACAGTTTATATACTACGAAACAGAATATTGTCTACCTTTGCATCCGATAAATTATCAAAATCAAACGATGAAAAAGAACAGTAAGAAACATATTCTTCTGCTGTCAGCCAGTGGGGGTCTACTCATCTGTCTCATCAGTCTTTATTTAAGTCGCAACGCTCTCTTAAGAAGCATAGTCGACAAACGTACCTCCCATATTGAGCAAACTCACGGGCTACGTATTCATTACGATAATCTGGAAATGAATGGATTGAATGAAATCATCCTCGAAGGTCTCTCTGTTGTACCCGAACAACGAGACACATTACTGACACTCACATCCACTCGTGTCAAACTGAACTTCTGGAAATTACTTAGCAGAAAAATAAAAATACGTTATGTAGCCGCAGACGGAATTACACTTGCATTCACAAAGCGGGATTCCGTCGCCAACTACGATTTTCTTTTTAGAAAGAAACCAGAATATCTCACTCGAACGTCGCCACAAACGGACACCCAAACAAATTATGCAGAAAGAATCAACCAAATATTAAATTTATGTTATGGTTTTATGCCCGAAAACGGACAACTAAACAATGTCTGTATCACGGAAAGAAAAAACAATAATTTTGTATCTCTCACTCTTCCTTCTTTTATCATTAAAGAAAATCATTTTCAATCCGTCATCACCATACAAGAAGACAGTTTAGCACAGCATTGGATAGCCAATGGTGAACTGCACCAACATTACAACTCATTAAAAGCAACGCTTTATTCATCTGATTCTCTAAAAGTTTCCATACCTTATATAACACGTAGATATGGTGCTAAGATAACCTTTGACACTTTATCGTATAGCCTGACGAAAGAAATAGGGTCTTCCAAACAAGTCTATCTCAAAGGAAAAGCAAGAGTGAACGGACTGGACGTATTTCATAAAGCCCTCTCTCCTGAAATCATTCATCTCGATCGCGGACAACTCTGTTACGAGATGAACATAAACGGACACTCATTTGAATTGGACAGTACCACCATTGTTGACTTCAACAAACTCCAGTTTCATCCTTATTTACGGGTCGAGAAGGAGAAGGGAAACTGGCATTTCACTGCAGCAGTCAACAAATCCTGGTTTCCGGCAGACGATCTGTTCAGTTCTCTTCCGAAAGGATTATTCAGTAACCTGGAAGGTATAAAGACAAGTGGTGAGCTGGCTTATCATTTTCTGTTAGACATTGATTTTGCGCAACTGGATAGTCTCAAACTGGAATCTGAATTGAAAGAAAAAGATTTCCATATCATAAGTTACGGAGCTACTTCACTCTCCAAAATGTCCGACGAGTTCATTTACACAGCTTATGAGAATGGAGTGCCGGTACGAACCTTCCCTATCGGTCCTTCATGCAAACACTTTACACCCCTGGACAGCATTTCCCCCATTCTAAGAATGTCCGTCATGCAAAGCGAAGATGGAGCATTCTTTTATCATCGCGGTTTTCTGCCCGATGCCTTACGGGAAGCACTGATTTACGACCTGCAAGTGAAACGCTTTGCACGCGGAGGAAGTACGATCACCATGCAACTGGTAAAGAATGTATTCCTGAACCGTAACAAGAACTTTGCACGTAAACTGGAAGAAGCATTGATTGTGTGGCTGATAGAGAATGAAAGACTAACTTCCAAAGAACGTATGTACGAAGTATATCTGAATATTGTAGAATGGGGACCGCTCGTTTATGGTATTCAGGAAGCGTCTGCTTATTATTTCAAGAAACGCCCTTCGCAACTGACCACGGAAGAAAGTATTTTCCTGGCTTCCATTATCCCGAAACCCAAGCATTTCCGCAGTTCTTTTGCAGAAGGCGGACAATTAAAGGAGAATATGGAAGGTTACTACAAGCTGATTGCAAAACGTCTTGCACAGCAAGGAGTAATAAGTGAAATCGAGGCGGATAGTATCCGCCCCGATATCCAAGTTACGGGCGACGCCCGGAATAGTCTAGCCGGTGAAAAACCGGAGTCTAGTTCTCCTACCGCTGAGGAGCAATGAGATTGATATAAATAATAAAGGAATAGGTTATCTTCTTGAACTGCTGTTTCTTTCAGAAGAACGGGAAGAGCTTTGAGTGCTATTACTTCTCGTACTTCCGGAAGAAGAGCGTCTTTCTGTTTGTCCGCTGGAAACATTGCTCCGGGTAGAGCTACCGCTACTTCGAGTAGAACTCGAACTACCGCTACTACGGCTAGAGGTAGTACTACTGCTACGGCTGGTAGTATTTTCACTACTGCGACTGGAAGAACTACGACTGGAGCTGGAACTGCCACGACCGGAGCTACCACGACTGGAAGAACTATTGTTTCTATCAGAACTGTTATTTCTATTATAGGAACCACTACTATCGTTTCGCCTATTTGAACTTTCCCTTGAGCTGCTACTTGTTTTTCCACTTTCACGGTTGGAACCGCTACTTGTCGAACTTCCGCTTGTCGGTCTGCGATTAGAGCTTGAAGAACCGGAACTTGTTTCCGGACGGGGACGAGTAGACGTACCAGATCGCGTTGGCGTTCCGGGACGAGACGTATCAGGACGAGTAGATGTACTTGGACGAGATGTTCCAGGTCGTGTTGCCGATGAACCCGGACGGGAAGAATTACCCGGACGTGTCGGTGCATTATGCGGACGAGTGGAAGTATTCGGACGAAACCGGACAGAACCAAAGTCCGAACGACGATAAGAGTGATATACTCTCTGATCTCTCACCCGGTGCGGTGCAGAGTAATGGTTGAAATTAGTATATCTTCCCCGATAGTAGCTTGTATGGTGAAAGTGTGGACGATAATGCGCTCCACAATAAGTACGGTAATGATAAGGCACACCAAAATAGAATAAGCTACGGTTCGGGTAATTGATGTACACCCTGAAACTCCATTTCCCTCCGGTTACATAAATCGGCCGATAGAAATACTCGGCACCGAGAAACCGGCGATACTGCGTATCACTCAATACCCAGCGAAGATCGTCGTTACGGATATCCAAAGCTTCATAATAATCATCCAATGCCCATTCGTAACCACGTGCTACGTAATCCATTATATTACGGACAGAATAAATAAAGTCGTAATTAATCTCATACGCATCATTATATTGCTGTGTACTCAAACTCAATTCATACGCCATCTTATCGGTAAGAAAACGTGTCTCCTTACGTACCTTGCTGGTGCTCATTCCAGCCATTACGGTCATATTGGCAGTCAGACCGACCGCAAAGAGTAAAAACAGTATTCGTTTCATCATTCAATCTCCTATCATTTATTATTCTGATAATATTCCTCAATAAACATGCGTAACATATCTCTATAACCGTACAGTTAATAGTATCAACGCCGACCATACCCTATCACAAAATCATTCATCTTGTCCTTGCTGGAAGTAAATGTCAGGGTATTAATCACTGTAAAGAAAGCTTCTTTATCTACAATGCGGGGATACATTATCTTCATAATTTCCATCCGGTCATCGTCAAATGTATAAAGTTTGGTCAGTTGGAGACATTGGGCAGATGTAAAATCAGAACCGGCCAATGCAGCATTAAGCAACTTTATACGATCATCTTTAAAAGGCTCCTTCTTCATCTCATTATAAAACGTTTGAAAGAGCTGATCGTTCATGACCCTGTTGTAACCATATCCTGGGCGGTGTTCTCCTTGTCCCGGACGATGCCCCCCCTGTCCGGGGCGGTCGGGTCTTTCCGGGTGCACGTTATCACGTCCGTCTACCCATATCTCTTTCACTCCCCTACCATCGAAATAAACATAGTCTTTATACAATTTTTCTCCTTTCCATACTCGCTCTCCCGGACGGGTAAAGCGGGTGGCATATACTTCAACAGTATAATGTCCGGGATTCAAATTGGCTATAAAGCAGGTAGTAGCAGGCAAACTGATTTGGTTTCCTCCCAAGTAAACAAGTATCGGAGTATTCCCGCCATCGATACGGATTCCGTTAACAGACTGCGCTTGTAAGGAAAGGGCAGCGAACAGGATGCAGAAACTTATTATAATCTTACGCATAACTTATCTCGCTTTTTATTATTTATATCTTTAATCTGATACCACCAAAATAGGGTGAGGAACTCCCCACCCCAATGATTCTCTCTATTCGTATGTAGGGAAATCCCTATTCTGTTTAGGAATCCGCCAAAACAATGCCATCCTCGTGCAAGGTAATCAGACGTTTCTTATACAAGTCGCCCACTCCTTTCTTAAAGGTTTTCTTGCTGACACCAAACGTGTCGTAGATATCTTCCGCTGGACTTTTATCATTCAAGTTGATTCGTCCCCCGTGCTCTTTGATATAGTCTAACAGCGTTTTCGAAAAATCGTCAATCTTTTCAAAACCGGGTTTCTGAAGAATCAAATCTACCTTACCATCTTCACGCACCTGTTTCACAAAAGCTTTCATTTCCATCCCTGTCTCCAACGGACAGAATATTTCATTTTCATACAATAAACCGCTATACATATCATCTATAATTGCCTTAAAGCCTAAGTCCGTCTTCTGCCAGATAAGAATATTCACCTCTGCTCCCGGAGCATATTCCGGCTTTTCTTTCGACAGATAACGTTCCACTTTTGCTGAAGCCACAATACGGTAACTCTCTTCATCCACATGTGCATGAACCACGTATTTCCGTCCAACCTGCATTTTCATCTTCTGCTCACGGAAAGGGACAAACAAATCTTTCATCAATCCCCAGTTCAGGAAAGCTCCGTATTGATTTACCCAGGAGACTTCCAGACAAGCAAACTGTCCGACCTGCACTAACGGAGTCAGTGTCGTAGCAATCAGCCTCTCATCCATATCCAGGTAAAGAAACACATTCAAAAAATCTCCTATCTTACAATCCTCGGGCACATAGCGGGTAGGCAACAAAATCTCACCTTCTTCCCCACCATCGAGATATACGCCGAAATCGACTTCCTTCACGACTTCAAGCTGGTTGAACTTTCCTAATTCGATGCTCATATTCTTATCTATTATATTATATAAGATACAAAGATAATCTATTTTGAATAGATCCCTCAATCAGTCAGCTATAACTTTTCGTTATCGGGCAAAACTATTTGCAATGAACAATTTGCTTTCTAATATGTTAACTTTGTAGCGACAAAAAGAAAGAGTAAATTATTCACCTTTTTAAACATATAAAATTATGGAATTTCTAACCAACGAGAAACTTACGATTGTGGGAGCTGCCGGAATGATCGGCTCCAACATGGCACAAACAGCCATGATGATGAAACTCACTCCGAATATTTGTCTCTATGATCCATTCGCACCAGCTTTGGAAGGAGTAGCTGAAGAACTGTATCATTGCGGTTTTGAAGGTGTCAACCTTACCTATACTTCCGACATCAAAGAAGCGCTGACCGGAGCTTCTTATATTGTTTCTTCCGGTGGAGCAGCCCGTAAGGCAGGTATGACCCGCGAAGATCTGTTGAAAGGAAATGCAGAGATTGCCGCTCAATTCGGAAAAGACGTTCGTCAATATTGCCCGAACGTAAAACATATCGTTGTCATCTTTAATCCTGCAGACATCACCGGCTTGATTACCTTTGTGTATGCAGGTTTGAAACCTTCACAAGTTTCTACATTGGCTGCGTTGGATAGCACCCGCTGCAAAACGACTGGTGAATACTTCCATATCCCGCTTCCGACATTCAGAATTGCCGTACGTATGGCGGTCATGGGATGAACAAATGGCTGTATTTGCATCTACCACCAAAATAAAAGGAGAGCCCTGACCGATTTCATCGGTACAACCCGTCTTCCGTTGACGGAATGGGAAGCACTGAAGTACGTGTCATCCAAGGTGGAAAACATATCATCGACCTGCGCGGTCGTTCTTCTTTCCAAAGCCCGGCTTATCTGTCTATCGAAATGATTGCTGCTGCTATGGGCGGACAGCCATTCCGCTGGCCTGCCGGAACGTATGTTTCCAATGGCAAATTCGACCATATCATGATGGCGATGGAAACTTCGATTACTAAAGACGGCGTTACTTATAAAGAAATAGCCGGAACTCCTGCCGAACAGGAAGAATTAGAAAAGAGTTACGAACACTTATGTAAACTTCGTGACGAAGTGATTGAAATGGGAATCATCCCAGCCATCAAGGACTGGCATGCATTGAATCCCAATATTGACTAATCAAACAATATTAGCGAAAGCAGAAGGCCGAAACCTGACGATCTTTTTATCGTTCCGGGTTTCGGCCTTTTTTATTTCATTGCCAATGTCATTCCCACGGAAGAACATTCCTGACAAATCCCTTTAAGGACGTAATTAATGCTATGCAAAGTAAATCCTTCAGGCAAATCAATCACCGGGATATGGGTACCTTCCAGGCAGAATGTACGATGACATTTCTCACAATAAAAATGCGAATGTAAATCCTGTACCACACAATTGCAAGAGTTGTCGCAAACGGCATACTTCAACGAGCCGCTTCCATCGTCTATGCTATGTATGAGGTGATGAGACAAGAAGAGAGCGATGGTACGGGATATGGTCGATTTATCAACTGTGTCGAGCAATGTTTCGAGGTCAAGCAACGACACTGCACGCTCTGCCTGCATCATCTCTTTTATCACCAAGAGCCTTATTGCAGTTGGCTTAATGTCTCTTCTGACCAGCTTATCCAAATAAATATCTTCTTCCATCTTTCTCCTATTTTATCATTTTCTGTATTCTGACGGCGTTCATAATAGCAAGCAACGCAACGCCTACGTCTGCGAAGACAGCTTCCCAAAGAGTAGCGATTCCACCGGCTCCCAAAATCAATACAAGCAATTTCACTCCAAATGCCAGTGATACATTCTGCCAAATGATTCTTCGTGTCAACTTTCCTACTTTGATAGCTTCGGCTACTTTCGACGGCTGATCTGTCTGTATCACGACATCGGCTGTTTCAATGGCTGCATCACTGCCCAATCCTCCCATAGCAATACCGACATGACTCAAAGCAAGCACCGGTGCGTCATTCATTCCATCGCCGACAAATGCAATCCGGTTTGCCTCATCCTGACGCAATTCTTCTAGGTGTTTCACTTTCCCTTCCGGCAGCAAGTCGCCATAGGCTTTCGATATGCCGAGCTTCTCCGCAAAGTTAGTAACAATACTCTGTTTATCACCGGATAATATCTGTATGTTTTCAATATTTAAAGCTTTTAAGCGATCAATAGCTACCTTTGCGTCTTCTTTCAAGGCATCAGCCAACAACAGATAACCAGGCATTAACGGTTTCCAACATGCACAGGCTACAATGTATCTGTCATTCTTCAACAATTCTTGCGGAAGGATATATCAACTTGGACAGTAACCGGCAATTACCAAACCAGAACCGGTATTTCCGTCTACCGTTGCTTCCAATCCGAAGCCGGCATATTCTTTCGTATCGGCAACGGTTACACGTTCAATATTTCGTTCTTTCGCATAATTCACAACAGCCTTGGCAATCGGATGTGTGCTATCACTTTCTACCGAAGCAATCAGTTTCACTAATTCTTCTTCCGAAATATCGCCTGCACTTTTACAAGCCTGCACATCAAAGGTTCCTTTTGTCAGGGTTCCTGTTTTATCGAATACCACCGTATTGATTTTGGTGATAGCATCCAGATAATTACCGCCTTTGAATAAAATACCCAATCGGGATGCCGCTCCGATACCACCAAAATAGCCTAATGGAATACTAACCACCAATGCGCATGGACATGAAATCACCAAAAAGACCAAAGCTCTGTATAACCAATCATTAAATGTGAATACAAATGCAGGATTGATAAGTGAATAGACAAATGGAGATAATACAATTAATACGGCCAGTATGATAACAATCGGTGTGTAACACGGGCAAACTTGCGAATAAACAATTCTGCCGGGGCTTTGCGTTCGGCGGCATTCTGAACAAGTTCCAATATTCGGGCGAGTGCGCTCTTGTCAAAAGGTCTCGTCACTTCAAGTCGGATTACCTTGTCGGTTACAATCATTCCGGCAAGCACTTCCTCCCCTTTCCGAATATTACGAGGCACGCTTTCGCCCGTTAATGCAGCTGTATTAAAGGCGGCAACTTCATTCTGCATGATTCCATCCAATGGCACTCGCTCACCTGCCTTTATTTCTATGATTTCACCGACTTTTATCTTTTTAGGACTTTCAGTAACAAGATTACCCTCTCTAAGTACCAGTGCTTTTTCGGGTCTTACGTCTAATAAGGCTCCGATATTACGTTTGGCTTTATCTACCGCTTTACCCTGAAACAGTTCTCCTACTGTATAAAATAGCATCACGGCTACGCCTTCCGGATATTCGCCAATATAGAAAGCTCCCAAAGTAGCAATAACCATTAGGGTGAACTCACTGAAATAGTCTTTTCCCCTGATGCTTTCCCAGGCTTCTTTCATCACCGGAATTCCTACCGGAAGATAGGCTACGATATACCATATCAAAGAAACATATCCTTCACGGAAGAATGCTAAATCAAGAGCATTCATGATTATTCCACCTGCCAGCAGCAGGAGAGAGAATATCACTTTCCCATATTCATGGAATACCGAAACCTTTGCATCAACCTTTTTTTCTGCTGCGCATGAGTGAGCGCCACAACTACAATGTCCCATAACATTCATCATTTAGTTGATGCAAAGGTAGCAAATGATTTATGCAACAAAGTTGCAAAATCGGTTTTAGCACCTTTCAATGTCAGCAATATCGCAACAGCCATTTCCAAACCGGCACGACTTCTATATCCAACTCATTCCCTGAAATTGTCCTTTCTTCATCCCAAGTAATGATATCGGTCTTTCAACCAGCTGAATCTTACTAATTTCTTGCT
>ENA-OQAB01000950-OQAB01000950.1-human-gut-metagenome-genome-assembly--contig:-NODE-950-length-14444-cov-2.799469_pt1 | contig 14444 bp, 14 predicted proteins | sample MGYA00242490_ERZ504517 | MGnify/ENA primary metagenome ERZ504517 (study PRJEB26092, sample SAMD00036298) | human gut metagenome | host: Homo sapiens | study: EMG produced TPA metagenomics assembly of...
ACCTGTTTCAATACCAATCTTTACACCGTCGATTGTGTAGAATTTGATATTGTGATTTGCGATAAACGCTTTTACCTGTCCAGGTAAGTGTTTTTCAAGACCTTCCATATCCCACGGACAGTTAAGAAGGAATGTACCGCCGTCAACAAGTTCCTGAACCATATTGTATTTATTTACATAGGAAGGATTGTGACATGCTACGAAGTCTGCTTTACGAATCAGGTATGTGGATTTAATCGGTTTCTTACCGAAACGTAAATGGGACATTGTAACACCGCCGGACTTCTTGGAGTCATAATCAAAGTAAGCCTGAGCGTACATATCTGTGTTGTCACCAATGATCTTGATGGAGTTCTTGTTTGCACCTACTGTACCGTCAGCGCCAAGACCCCAGAACTTACAGTTTGTAGTTCCTTCCGGTGTTGTAACGATAGCGTCACCTGTCTCAAGAGGAAAGGTTAGTAACATCATCAACGATACCGATTGTGAATTTTTCTTTTCGTATTGTTATATACAGCAACGATCTGTGCCGGAGTTGTATCTTTGGAACCTAAGCCGTAACGTCCGGAGAAAATCTTAACATCGCTGAATTTGCTCTCTCTTAATGCTGCTACAACATCAAGGTAAAGCGGCTCGCCAAGTGCACCCGGCTCTTTTGTTCTGTCAAGAACAGTAATCTGTTTTACAGATTCCGGAATTGCATTTACAAGAGCATCTGCGCAGAATGGTCTGTACAGACGAACTTTAACAACACCAACTTTTTTGCCTGCTGCTGCAAGGTAGTCGATTGTCTCTTCAATTGTATCGTTTACAGAACCCATAGCAACGATTACGTGCTCTGCGTCCTCAGCACCATAGTAGTTGAACAGTTTGTAATCTGTTCCGATTTTTTCATTTACTTTATCCATGTACTCCTGTACAACTGCCGGAAGAGCGTCGTAATACGGGTTACATGCCTCTCTTGCCTGGAAGAAGATATCCGGGTTCTGAGCGGAACCTCTCTGGCATGGGTGATTTGGATTCAGAGCACGGTTACGGAACTCTGCGATTGCGTCCATATCTGCCATATCTTTAAGATCTTCATAATCCCATGTCTCGATTTTCTGGATTTCATGAGAAGTACGGAATCCGTCAAAGAAATTGATAAACGGAACTTTTCCTTTGATTGCTGCAAGATGTGCAACAGGAGTTAAGTCCATAACTTCCTGTACGGAAGATTCACAAAGCATAGCACATCCTGTCTGACGACATGCCATAACGTCAGAGTGATCACCAAAAATAGAAAGTGCATGGGAAGCAAGTGCACGAGCGGATACGTTGATAACACCCGGTAACTGCTCACCTGCGATTTTGTAAAGATTTGGAATCATCAGAAGAAGACCCTGAGAAGCAGTGTAAGTTGTTGTCAGAGCGCCTGCTGCCAGAGAACCGTGTACAGCACCTGCCGCACCAGCCTCGGACTGCATCTCTGTAACCTGTACTTCCTGTCCGAAAATGTTCTTTCTTCCCTGGGTTGCCCACTCGTCTGTTGCCTCAGCCATAACAGATGAAGGGGTGATCGGGTAAATTGCAGCTACATCAGAAAAAGCGTATGATGCATGAGCGGCTGCATGGTTACCATCCATGGTTTTCATCTTTCTTGCCATAGTTTTCTTTTCCTCCTTAAAGGTATGATGAAAATTATTTCTAGACTGTTATCCAGTCTAAAATTCCATTTCTGATTATATCATATTCCTGTGATATTGTCCAACCGGATTCTGGATTTTTTTGCATACAACAAAGGAGCGGCTCCTGTCCGCGTCCTTCACAGCAGCCTGGGCAAAATACATTCCTGTTCACCTTCGGTGACAGCATTTTGCCCTTTCCGTGCCATAATACGCGCCTGAAGCAGACCGCTCCCTTTTTATTTATCCTGACTGCTTACATCAGCAGCTTCAATTGATTTCACTCTGTCCGCACAGTCACATACTGTCGAAAAGTTCCTGAAGAGTTTTACGCTGAAAAAGCTTCCACAGCTCTTTCTGGATCTCCACAAGCTCTCTGTGAACAAGGCAGGGCGTTTTATCCCTGTTATCTCTGACGCAGTGATACTGGGGATCCATACATTCTATGATCATAAGTTCCGGATCAATGGCTGTATAAATATCAAACAGCGTGATCTCCCCCGGCGTCCGGTTCATGGAATAACCTCCATGGACTCCTCTGTAGCCTCTGACTGAGCTTTGCTTTCTGAAGTTTTTCAGGATTTTGTAAGCAAAAGGCGCTGTAATCTCCTCACGCTCACAGATTTCTCCGACACTGAGCCGCTCCGCACCTGAAAGTGCGCGGATCACTCGTACTGCATAATCACATTCTCTTGTAATCAACATATCTTTTCCCTCTCTACTGTCTCTTATGTCCGTCGCTGCTGTCACTGATCAAAGCCTGCAGTTTTTCTGAATATTTCCTTGGCAGCTTACTACCGGGATGCTATGTTCCCAATTATAGCAATTTGTTTGTAAAAATTCAACAATTTTTAAAAATACCCTGTATTAGATGCAATAATAATCTGCTATTTTTTCTGCAAAGATCAACAGAATACCAAAAGCCAGGATCACAACGCCCAGTATTCTTCTGAGCCATACTCCCGCGGCGGCATATCTGGGATTTTTTATTGCCCGGTCCACATAACTGTAGCCGATCCCCGTTCCTACCAGAAGCACACTGTGACCCACCGCATAAAGCACCATAAGCAAAACGCCCCACCAGGCATTCTGCCCCAGCTCCGCAACAAGCGCCAGCAGGGCAACCATTACCGGGATCGCACAGTGGGAAGCAAACACGCCGCCCAGAGCTCCTGTAAAAAATGCGCCGATGTAACCTTTTTTCGTCATGTGCTCTGATATGTGGATATGGGGAATCAGACTGATGACGCCAAATACCTGAAGAGCCATCAGTATCATAAGAATCCCCATAAGAATTGTCCACCAGTGCCCTGCCTCATGCATCCGATGTCCGATAAAGGATGCCACTGAGCCAAAAATACCAAAAGTCACTGCCATTCCCGAAGCCATGGAAAGCGACATGGCAGACTGCTTTTTTTGCGGTCTGCTTCCACAGCCCCCACACAGGCCAGCAGCATGGGTACCGAGGCAAGAGAGCAGGGGGTAAAAGAGGTAAGGATCCCTGCCACAAGACTCAGCACAGGCGCTGCCCAGAGATTTTGTGTCATCATCTCTGTAAGCGTATTTATGATTTCAGTCATAAACAACTATCTCCCTTCTATGAAATACAGCCATATTTTCTGTTCATTTCCTTTTAAAAGTTGATTATAGCAGTGTCCTGTTGATTTTTCAAGAAAATAACTCTTGCAAAATCCAGACTTTACGGTACAATGGGAATGAGCTGCAAAAACAGCATCCTGATAAAATGTAAAACCGAAACCGTAACGAAGAAAAGAGGTACTTTATGATTTCAGCAAATAACATCACTCTGAGGGTTGGAAAAAAAGCCCTGTTTGAAGATGTCAACATCAAATTTACAGAAGGAAACTGCTACGGTCTCATTGGCGCCAACGGCGCAGGAAAATCTACTTTTCTGAAGATCCTGTCCGGACAGCTTGAGCCCACCAACGGCGACATTGTGATCACACCGGGACAGCGTCTTTCTTTCCTGCAGCAGGATCACTTTAAATACGACTCCTATCCTGTTCTGGATACAGTTATTATGGGAAACTCCAGACTGTATGAGATTATGAAGGAAAAAGAAGCCATATATGCAAAGGAAGACTTTACAGATGAAGACGGCATCCGCGCCAGCGAGCTGGAAGGTGAATTTGCGGAAATGAACGGATGGGAAGCAGAATCTGACGCCGCAACCCTTCTGAACGGTCTGGGCATCGAAACAGAATTCCATTATTCACAGATGTCTGACCTTACAGGAAGCCAGAAAGTCAAGGTTCTTCTGGCTCAGGCGCTTTTCGGCAACCCGGACATCCTTCTTCTGGATGAGCCTACCAACCACCTGGATCTTCCTGCTATTGAGTGGCTGGAAGAATTCCTGATCAACTTTGACAATACGATCATCGTAGTTTCCCATGACCGTTATTTCCTTAATAAGGTCTGCACTCACACTGCCGACATTGACTACGGCAAGATCCAGCTTTATGCAGGAAACTATGATTTCTGGTTTGAATCCAGCCAGCTTCTTATTAAACAGATGAAAGAAGCAAATAAAAAGAAAGAAGAAAAGATCAAGGAGCTGCAGGAGTTTATCTCCCGTTTCAGCGCCAACGCCTCCAAGTCCAAGCAGGCCACTTCACGTAAACGTGCTCTGGAAAAAATCCAGCTTGACGATATGCGTCCTTCAAGCCGTAAGTATCCTTATATCGACTTCCGTCCAAACCGTGAGATCGGAAACGAAGTCCTTATGGTGGAAAACCTTTCCAAACAATTGACGGTGTAAAGGTCCTGGACAACATCTCCTTTACCCTCGGACACGATGACAAGGTAGCCTTTGTAGGCGCTAACGAGCAGGCTATCACCACTTTCTTCCGCATTCTTATGGGAGAGCTGGAACCGGATGAAGGAAATTACAAGTGGGGCGTAACAACCTCCCAGGCTTATTTCCCAAAAGACAGCACTCAGGAATTTGACAATGATCTGACTATCACAGACTGGCTGACCCAGTATTCTGAGATTAAAGACGCCACCTATGTCAGAGGCTTCCTGGGACGTATGCTTTTCCCGGGCGAGGACGGAGTAAAACGCGTCAAGGTTCTTTCCGGTGGTGAAAAGGTGCGCTGTCTGCTTTCCAAGATGATGATCTCCGGCGCAAATATCCTTGTTCTGGACGAGCCTACCAACCATCTGGATATGGAATCCATTACTGCTCTGAACAACGGACTGATCAAATTCCCGGGAGTTATTCTTTTCACCTCCCATGACCATCAGTTTGTTCAGACAACAGCCAACCGTATCATGGAGATTCTCCCTGACGGAAAACTCATTGACAAGATCACAACCTACGACGAGTATCTTGCCAGTGACGAGATGGCAAAGAAACGTCATGTATTTGAGATCAATGAGGAAGACGCTTCCGACAACTAAACACTTTATAACATTCATCTGTACTGCAAAAACGGCAGGCACCACTTACAAAGTGATGTCTGCCGTTTTTCCCCGGGTTACTTCCAGAAGACTTTTTACCGGAACCTTCAAAGTCAGACCGATACGCCCGCCGCTTATATAAATTTCCTCAAAACTTTCCGCTGAGGAATCAAACACTGTGGGATATGCTTTTTTCATTCCCAGAGGGCTGCAGCCGCCTCTTACATAGCCTGTGATCTTCAGGATATCCTTTACATGGATCATGTCCACTGTTTTTTCTCCAACTGCCTTTGCCGCAGCTTTTCTGTCAACCTCTTTCTGGATCGGTACCACGAACACGTAATACCCTCCGCTTTTTCCTTCCATTACCAAAGTTTTAAAGGACTGCTCATAAGGAGCGCCCACAAGATCCGCGCTGTGGATCCCGTCTATAAATTCATCACACTCATAAGGAAATGCCTCATAGGAAATCTTTTTTCTTTCCAGCATCCTCATAGCGTTTGTCTTAGCCTCTTTTGCCATTTCGTCTGTCCTTTCCGGCCTTTCTTTCTGTAATTTTCTTCCATGGAAGAATACTTTCTCTGTCTTCCTCTTCCATCATTTCTCTGAGGATTTCCTCATCAAGCTCATCCTCGTCAATGGGGTCGTCATAATAATCATATCTGTCTTTTTCTTTCAGATCCGCATAAAATTCTCTTTCCCGCCAACTGTTGGAATATCCGTCCAATTCATCAGAAAATTCCTGCGGATTCTTCTGTTCCGGCTGATCTACCCGGATGGTATAGGTCTTTTTTCTTCCGGGATTCATACTGTAAGATGATCGTCCGCAGGAATCATCGTACGCATAAGAATCAAGGGGCAGATCAATCTCCGGATCCTTTGTCCGTCTTGGACGATACACAATAGTTTTGTCCGGATCCAGTCCGTACTCATCCACAATACGGCGTTTCCTGTCTTTTTCCCCAACCTGAATATCCACCGGAGTATGCCTTCTGGATGAACTTCTGTTTTCTGAATAATTTCTCCTTGCCGAAGAATCTCTTTTTTCCGAAACATTTCTTCTTTCATTTCTTTTTTCAGAGACTGTCGGCTGTCCCTTTGTATGTTTCTCAAACACATCTTCCTGAACTCTTTTTCTTCTTGCCGGAGACTCATAATACATTTCTTCTTCAATGTCCGGGTACAGATCATATTCTTCCTCCCGGCGGTGTTCCTTTTTGCCCCGGCTGGCAGAAGCTTCATATTCTTCTTCATCCTCTTTATATCTGCTGCGGTTTGTCGCAAACTGGATCAGCATACCCAGAACAGCAAAGGCTGCGCTGAGCCCTATCCCATAAGGAAAATCTGCCAGTCCCCCGATCTTTGCCAGAGACATTCCTGCCATTGCGCCGCCAAGAAGGCTGGTTCCTACAATGATCACTTCTTTTGCCCACTTCATGGCAAGAGTTCCCAGTCCTGCTCCTGCAAGAAGACAGATAAAAAACATCAGAGAAGTTGTCGGGTGAAGAACATAAACGGCAATTCCCAGGCCAAGTCCTGCTCCCAGAACAAAAATCCCCACCTTATAACTTACAAATACAAGAACAGCCAGCACAACGCCTACTCCGGCTCCGATCGCAAGCCGCACTGTATTATCACTGACCTCCATAAAAACGAGGCTCCATATCCAAGTGCCGCTCCGATAACAAAAGCAAAAAGCATCATCCAGAAACGGAGAAGCCTGTACCCCAAAATACAATTTATCACACCAAATACCAGCAGGATTCCAAATCCTATCAGCTGTATGTCTGTTACTGCTGAAGCTGACCGGAACCGTTCTATCATATCCATTCCCCTCAGCAGGATATCCAGAATGCTGTTCATACTCTTTTTTCCTCCTTTATGTTATGTGTCAGAACATAAATACATGGTTTTCATATTTTCCAGAAGTCCGTAATGATACTCCACAGACTCCAGCCCATAAAGCTGAAGATAATACTCTGCCACACGATCAATATAACTCTCCTGTATCCATTCTCTGTAAGCTTCATTATACGCTTCCTGCGTGCTGAATTTGAATCTCACCACAGCCGCGCCATTGTCCAGACGCATTTTACAATAGCTGTAAAGAGCTTCTGTATCATAGGTGTCAAAACAGCCCTGATTCAGCACATAAAAAATTTTTGTCCACTGCTGTACATTCCGGTACGGGAAATTCTTCTGATGCCGTATAAATCTCCCGGTACTCATCAGGAAACGGACAGAGATAATCATACAGAGTTGTTTTGTGCTCCACAAACTGAACCGCATCCCCTTCCAGAAATTCCGGCTGATCTCCATTTGTGGCATCCACATAATAATACTGTCCGTCAAGCAGCACAATATTCCATGCATGTCCCTCCGTGCTGCCCTTTGTGCTTCCCTCCACATAAATGCAGGGGATCCCCAGTCTCTCCAGAAAATACTGGACTGATCTTGCATACCCGGCGCACACTGCCTGCTTTTTCCAGAAAACTCCTGCCAGATTCTGGTCATGATCAGATGAGACATACTCCGTCGTATCGATCAGATATGTATAAACTGTTTTGACCTTTTCATAATCATCTGCATTTTCCGGTATCATTGCAGTCATTTCCTGATATCCCTGCTCCATGGCAGCCTGAATCTCCTGAACTTCCTGGTCCGTATAAGTATATCCGGGCGAAAACAGGCTGTAATCCTCTCCCGGATACGTGGTCCGGTAAACAGCCTCCCTGTTGTGGATCCAAAAAAGCTCCGGATGATCCTTCAGAACAGCATGGTATGCTCTGTCGATCACCTCATCCTCCGAAGAAGTCAGATAAAATTCTTCTTTTCTCTCCCGGATACCTGGAGCATCTGTCTGTAAATAACTTTTTCCTGATCTCTCAGAAGCTGAAAATAGTATTCCTGATGACCTTCCTCTGTCTGCGCAGTCTCCTGCTCCCGAAGTTTTTTTACCTGTTCCGGTTCCTGATCAAACACGGCTCTGGCTGCATCTGCCATCTGTTCCAGCCCTGTTTTTTCCTTCTGATCACCTACGGTTCTCTCTTTCTGCGATATCCCGAATATAAGGCCGGCAACGATCAGAAGCAGAAATAGCAGAAAAAGGAGCTTGGGAAAACGCCTTTTTTTCATTTGTTTCTCCTTTTGAAAAATCATGCCCATGCGGCTTTCATTTTTCCGCATGGGCATATGTTACGCTGCGTGTAAACAGTAACTGACTGATTTCTCTGTCAGCTCTTCCGTGTCAGTCTTCAAAAATAACCTCTATATCCTCAAATTCCTCTGCCTTTGAGGTACTCTGAGTAACTGAAATATTCTGGTCAAGGATTCCCTGAAGCGTATCTGTCACCTCAACATTGCCTGTTTCCCGATCTTCTTCGGACACTACAGTCTGCTCATCCTCTTCCATATCCTCAAAAATCACTTCTACATCTTCATCAGAGACAAAGATTTCGTCGCTGCTACCGCTATTTAACACAGCATCAGAAGCGCTGCCTGAAGTAAGATCTTCTGCTGTTCCATTCTGTTCCAGTTTTTCAGGAGCTGAAACGTTTGCTGCAGAAGCTGCGTCACTGAGCATCTGAGTCCGTTCTTCCTCTGTAGGATAAAAATCCGGCTGACGGATATATCGGAAGCTTGCACCGTAAGCCTCTCCTACTGTAACGCCGTTTTTGCTGGAAGAACAATGTACTGCGATCCAGTCTCCTGCATCTGTCTGACCGCAGATAATACCCACATGGTTGTCGCTTCCCGCCTCCGGTCCGCTCTGGAATACCAGATCTCCAGGCTGAGCGTCTTCTTCACTGACCACATTGGCATTGAGCCATTGCTCAGAAGTTCCGTCTCCTACGCTGCTCTGCATTCCCTGGTTCAGATATCCATTGATCACAGACCAGGTAACAAATCCGCTGCAGTCCAGTCCGTAGGCTCTTGTACTTCCTGTACTTGGACTTCCTGCCGCATCTACCTTTTCTGCATTTCCCCAGTTCGCATCCTTACCGATGGCTGTGGATTTGCCGCCCCAGAAATATCCCACCTCTCCAACCAGAGAATATGCTGCTGTGATCACATTTACACGTTCCTCTGAAACATCGTCACCGACACTCTGGCGCACAAAGCCTTTTGCGTCCGTTACAACTGCACAGAGAAGCTTGCAGTCTGTTTCCACATATTTTTTAAGGATATCTCTCTGATCCTGAGGAATCTTGTTTTTCTTTATGTAAGTATTAATATGATAATTTCCATAGGAAACATGAGAAGGATTCTCTTCATCTCTCACGATCGGATTCATTTCTGCAAAAATTTCCGCCAGTTTGTTTTTTGAAGAGGAATCCATTTGAAACTCCTTAACGCCGCTCTGACTCTCTTCATAAACATAAACAGCAAGAATATCCTGCCAGTTTCTCACCAGAAGGGAATCCGAAGAAGCCGTCTGACCGTTTTCACGGGTATCACTGGCATCTGTCAGGCCATTCTTTTCTTTATATTCCCTTTCAATCTGATCCATCACAGAAGCGAAATCCTCTGAAAAAGTAAGCTGATAATTATTTTTCAGACTGTCCAGATAAAACTCTCTTCCTGCATGAAGATTGGATACCATACTTGTGTAATATACCGGAGTACCTGTCTTTCCTGTTTCAGAACCATCTGAAAATTCCGTCTTATCATCATCCTTGCCTTCCTGTTTTTTAAGAACTTCCATTCTCTTTTCCATTTTTACAAGAATATCGTAATTTGTCACAAGCTTCTTTTCTTCTTCTGTAAAATCATCATAAATCTCACGAAGCTCTTTCAGCTTTTTTTCATGCTTTAATGTAAGCTTTTCCTTTGAAAGTTTATCAATCTCAGCAATCAGAGCTTTTACTGCCTGTTCATCCGGTTCCGGTGTTACCGTTGGCTGAGGCGTTACGGTTGGTTCCGGCCCCGGTGTTACTGTCGGTGAAGGCTGCGGTGTCACTGTCGGATCTGGTTCCGGTGTTACCGTTGGTTCCGGTTCCGGCGTCACGGTTGGCTGCGGTGCTTCTGTAGGCTTCGGAGCCTCTGTCGGCGCAGGCGTTGCAGGTGCCTCTGTCGGTACCGGAGCTACTGTAGGCGCAGGTGTAGCAGGTGCTTCCGTAGGCGCAGGAGCTGTTTCTCCCTGTCCTGAACCGTCTCCGAAATCCGCTGCAGCCTCTGTCCCTTCACTGCCTGCCATTACAGCCGCCGGACTTGACAGAACTGTACCGGAAATCAATGTAATACATAAATATTTTGTCAGATATTTGTTCTTCATTCTGGTTAATATTACTCCCTTCCAAGAACATATCTTTATTCCCCTATATAAAGGTATGCCTTCCTCAATGTCGTTTGCTTACATATGACCGTTTTTATTTTATCATACACTTTTTTCAAAATCAACCGCCGGAGCACAGGCCCCGGCGGTTTTAGTACAAAATTCATATTTTTTTCATATTTTTATATTTCAGAAAACACATACAGGAACTTTTTCCGGCTCCAGTCCCGGACACAGCCGGCACACTCCCCGGAACACCTGACAGCACACATCAAGAATATACCTGATATCATCTGAAATATTCCGTTCTTTTTTCAGATATTCCGCATGTTTTTCCCGAATATACTCTGTAAGCTGTCCAAAGCTCCCAAAGCTGATCTCAGCCGCCTGATACCGTGCCGCTTCGCCATTTCTTATACAGGTCTTCAACCGGTTTTTCAGTTCTTTTTCATAACTGTTATGCTCTACAAGAGATCCGGTAAAGGTTTTATTATGAGGAAAAGTAAAGTAATCGGCAATGTAGTGAAAAATCTCCCCAAGCCTGCGCCAGAACACTCTTTCTCTGTACTGATCCACGCCATCCTCTACCAGGGTCTTCAGTTTTTCCTGTATTTCATCAAAGGTTCCAAAAAACTCATGTCTTTTTGTTACAAAAGACGGTCTGATATCCGGAAGAATGTTTCCCAGGCAAAATGCCTTTCTGTGTGACTGAAGACTCTCAGAAACCGTCATCTGATCAGCCAGATATCTGGCCAGCAGTATATGTGATTTTTTCCTCAATTTCGTATTCTCTCTTTCATAAAAAACAGTTTACTGCAACCACTGTTCACTATAACAGAAAATCTCAGCTTTTACAAATAAAGTTTTTATAAAATCTGTAAACTGTTTTTTATTTGCATATCCAGAGCTTTTGATATACATTCGCCAAAACTGCCGGGGAAACAGCTCTGTTTCCTCCCGGCAGTTCTTCAAAATATCACGGATTACAGTTCTGACAGGGAGAATAGCCCTGTTGTACCAGCTCATCCCTTGTTCCCGTCATCTCCATTTTGTTTTTTTCTTTCATCTGATTTACACTGTGACAGTCCGGACGGTGAAATTTTCCTGTATTCACATTAAGGATATAAGTAGCCTCAGCTGCGCTTTTATCTGTGAAAGTCTCCTGTTCTGAAGATGAAAATGTTTCTTCTGTTCCCGCGCTGAGTTCCGGACTTTCCTGCGCAGAAAAGTCCTCTGTTTCCTCCCAGCTGTCTCCGGTACTGTAATCAATCCCCACTCCCGGCTGGACATTATAGCAATATACATTAAAAAGAACTCCCTGACCGCCGTCCTCTACAGACTGTGCTTCCATCTGAACGCCTGATGCCACCAGATCATCGCCGTTATATAAGGGAGTCACTCTGTAAAGCACATGGTTCCCGGTTTCGCGGATATAATCTGCAGTCATATCCTCAAAAGGCAGCATCCCTTCTACATTCATATACCTGGTCCCGGTGATCAGATTTTCTTCATTGGCGTTTTCCCCGGTAAGCTGATAGCCGATCAAATGACATCTGTTATACAAATATTTTCCATCTACACAATCGTATTTCTGAGTATGCCAGCCGGACGGGCGAACCTGTCCGATCTTTCCCCGTTCCTCTGTGGGCATCAGCTCCTGTCCTATATTTGCAAAAGCAGCTCCGCATCTTCCCAGTGAATCCAGTTCACTGTAGCTTTCAAAAGATTCAAGAGCAAGATCTTCTTCTGTAAATTCCGGAACATTGTCATTGAGTACTGTATAGGCGCTTCCTGTATAAGAAGGAACAGAAGCCAGACCCACCGCTCCATAAACCGTTTCCGGCATCCACAGGTTCCCTGCCGCGTTTCCTGTCAGCAGACCCACAGACAGTATGACGGAAGCCAGAATTTTCTTTAAGTTTTTCATTATACCCGCTCCTTTATGTAAGATTTTACAGTTTTTGCCATTTTGCGGCAAAATCTCTGCAAAAATCCTATCACAGAAGCAGATATTTTGCAATGCATTGGTTCCATAACCGCAAAAAGGGGTACGGAAAATTTCCGTACCCTGCTTTTTACTCTAATAGACTACTGAACACGTATCCTGTCTGGCCTTCATAATCAATCTGAATCCAGTCGCCTTCCTGGCCTGTTTTTTCAACCTGAGTTCCCTCGTCCAGACCACCGATAATCTCTGATTCATCACTGGCTTCCGCTCTGACATTACAGCCTTCTGTAACTGTCATAGTACTGCCGCTCTGTGAATCTGCAGCTGCCGCATCCTCTCCCAGTCCGTTCAGGAATTCTGCAAGACTGCTGTCTTTCTGCTGTGCCGCATCATATTCTGCCTGTACCTCTGCTCTCAGCTTCTGTACATCCTCATTATTCAAAAGGTCTTCCATATAATGAAGAAACTTTTGTATTCTGATCTGCCGCGCCCAGAATTTTATACTTCCCGTCACTGTTTTTTACAACATAGGCATACCCCAGCGAAGGTACCGGTGTGTCAATTCCACTGCAGATATAACTGTAACAGGTATATACTACATAAGAATTATCGTCCAACCCCTTTTTCGTATAGACACTGCCCGGTTCATAAGCTTCAATATAATCCTTGGCATTCGTGATCCTGCTCTCATCTGCTGAAGTCAGATCACTGACCAGAGTTTTTAACGTTGCAATATCTCTTTCCCCTAAAGCCTTGTAGTAGCTCTGCATAAATGCAGTAATGTCTGCATCGCCTTTTTCCAAGGGATTCATGTCTTCTTCTTTATTTCCGTCGTTTGTCTCCCCATCATCTTCCGGAGAAGAAGGATCATTTCCCTGGCTGTTGTCCTGAGCTGTTTTCTGTTCTTTATCAGAAGCACCCTTCCCGCTTCCAACACAGGCACGTACACCAAAGAACAAAACAGCTACGATTACCAGAATAGCGCCGCCAAGCATAAAATAGCGGAGGTTATCTGATAACCATTCCCTGAAATTATCCAAGTTCTTGTCCTCCTTAAATTACAACGCGCCGGAACATCCCCAGTTCCGCGCAAATACACCTGAAGGGAATCGAACCCCCGCACATGGTACCGGAAACCACTGCTCTATCCACTGAGCTACAGGTGCTTTTTACTGTCTGAACCCTTTTTGCGCTCTGTATTTTCTATAAAAATGCTTATTTTTACGCATTTACCAGATATACTCAGAACGACCCCTATATTGTCTTATGTGTATTTAAAGTGTTAATCAGTCGCCATTAGCCCCTTACTGCCATCACCGATTATAATTCTATAATGGGGAAACTATGGGGAATATTAAATACACATCCCATTATGACGAGGAAAGATCATTGTCTTTTCATCACTAACATATTATAAGTGGTTCAACACGATATATATATTACCACATTATTATTCAAAAGTAAAGTTTTTTCTTTTTTCTAAGCAAATCAGGCAATTTAATGGTTACTGTTCAGGAATCTCCTGAAGCAGGTATGTTCATGCATTGGCAAAGCTAATCAACACTTTCGAAAATTCTGAATTCCATTTTTCCGGCTGTTAAGATTATGGCTGCAGTTTCCGGAAATACTATCGGCATGAAGCACAGGGAAGCCAGAATAAGTTTTCTCGGATTTTTGATCATGATTTTTCCGTAAAGCGCCTCGCAGAAATTACCTGTTCCGGATTCCCCGCATGCATTTCCCTTTTATTCAAATTATTTTTTCAAAGGCTTCATCCGGAATAACGAAGTGCTTCAATTGGTTTTTTTCGTGCCGCCTTATTGGCAGGATAGAGTCCAAATATCACTCCGATCAGCAGTGAAAAATATCACGGAGATCCCGGCAACCTTCATGTCCATATGGAAGCTCATAGAATCTTCCATTACTTTTCCGATAATTTTCAGTATCGCAAAGGATATTCCAATTCCTGCCGCACAGCCCCATCATACTGACTATAAGAGCTTCCATAGAACGTGAACATGATCCATCGTATTCCTGCCTCCAATTTCGGCCTTCCAGTGCATTGAACTGATTCCGCTTTCGTTCTTTCGTGCTTTAACGTACTGACAACCAGCATAATGTTCATGATACCGAT
>ENA-OQAB01000953-OQAB01000953.1-human-gut-metagenome-genome-assembly--contig:-NODE-953-length-14424-cov-4.506750_pt1 | contig 14424 bp, 22 predicted proteins | sample MGYA00242490_ERZ504517 | MGnify/ENA primary metagenome ERZ504517 (study PRJEB26092, sample SAMD00036298) | human gut metagenome | host: Homo sapiens | study: EMG produced TPA metagenomics assembly of...
CGCCGGGGCATGGATTTACGCCCATAACAAAATACATGAAGTGGAGCATGAAAATGTGGGCGTGGAAGGAGCCCACAAATCCGAGCTTGTAGCCGAGACAGGTATCCGCAAGGTGTCCCGGTCTGCCAAAAGGCGGTGGCGTACCCGCCACGCCCGAAGCGTGGTGAAGTGGGAGAAAAAAGAAATCAGGGCCAGTGCGGACTATGCGTTTCACACCGCCGCGCAGGAACACCCGGAGCTATACAGCAATCCCCTGTCCCGCTTTTCGCAGAAGTGGAAACTCAAACGGGAGTATGCCAAGCGGGCACGGGAGGCGGCAAAGCAGGGCGCAAAGGCGGCGGAGAAAACCGCTGTTACCACGGAAAGGCTGGCCCGGCGGGGGGCCCTTTTTGTGAAACGCCACCCGGTCGGCGTCCTGATTGTGCTTGCCGTCCTTCTGGTGGTCATGCTGCTGATGGGCGCTTTATCCTCCCTCCCCGGCATGATTGGGGGCGGGGCCATGAACGCTGTTTTAGGTACTTCCTACGGTTCCGAGGATAGCGACCTGTTAGGGGCCGACGAGGACTACACGGCATTAGAGCGGGCGATGGCGGACGAAATTGCCAATATCGAGGGCACCCACCCCGGCTATGACGAGTACCGCTATCAGGTGGACGAGGTGGGCCACAACCCCTATGAGCTGGCCTCCTACCTAACCGCAAAATTCCAATCCTACACCCGCGCCGAGATACAGGGGGAGCTTCAAGCCGTGTTTGACGCACAGTATAAGCTGACCCTGACCGAGACGGTGGAAATCCGTTACCGCACGGAAACCGATACATGGACGGACGAGGAAGGCAACAGCCATACGGACACCTATGAAGTCCCCTACGAGTATTACATTCTCACCGTCACCCTGAAAAACCGCACCCTGCCCGTGGTTATCAACGAGCGGCTGACCGCCGACCAAAAGGAGCTCTATTCGGCTACCATGTGGACGAAGGGCAACAAGCCCTATCTGTGGGATAACATTTACACGGGCGGCGATACCGACCCCGGCCCTTCCTACGAGATACCGGGGGAGGCCCTGACCGACCCGGATTTTGCCGCCCTGATTGCCGAGGCGGAAAAGTACCTGGGCTACCCTTATGTGTGGGGCGGGAGCTCCCCGAGCACAAGTTTTGACTGCTCGGGCTTTGTGTGCTGGGTATACACCCATTCCGGCGTTTACAACCTGCCCCGCACCACGGCAACCGGGATTTACAACCAATGCGCCATCATTCCAAAGAATGAAGCCCGGCCCGGAGATCTGATTTTCTTTACCCGCACCTATGACAGCGCCGGGCCTGTCTCCCACGTCGGCATTTATGTGGGCGACAATATGATGATTCACTGTGGCGACCCCATCAAATACGCCAGTATCAGCACGTCCTACTGGCAGGAACATTTTTACGCCTTCGGGCGGCTCAACTGAAAAAGGAGGTTTTGCATGAGCAGTAAAATTGACAAGGTATGCGCCGAGATTGAGAAGGTCAAGGCGAAAATCAGCGAACAGCAGTCCCGGCTCCGGGAGCTGGAACGCCAGAAAACCGAACTGGAAAACACGGAGATTGTCGAGCTGGTGCGTTCTCTCAACCTAACGCCCGCCGCGCTGGCCGACTTCCTGAAGGAGCAGAAAAAGGCCCCTGCCGCTTCGGGCCAAGTTGGCCCGAAGTCCGGCGAAAGAAAGGAGGAACCGGCTGATGATGAAAACTAAATCCCGTATGGCGGCGGCGCTGGCCGCCGTTTTTCTCTGCCTCCCTGTCTTTACCCTTCCGGCCTACGCACAGAGCGCCGAGCCTACGGAGGAACCGCCCGCACAGGAGGAAACCACCACCGCGGAGCCCTTCACCCCGGAGGGAACCGGCACAGTGGTTGACAACGCCACCGACGAGGACGGAAAAGAGTTTTATACCATTCAGACCGGACGAGCACATTTTCTTTCTGGTCATTGACAAACAGCGCACAAGCGAAAACGTCTATTTCCTTGACGCTGTGACGGAAAAGGATTTGCTCTCCCTCGCGCAAAGTGAGAAGGAGCCCGAGACGGTGGAGCCGGAACCGGAGCCCACACCTGCGCCGCAGGAGCCCGCCGACGAGCCGGAACCCGCCCCGGCCCCGGAGCCCGAAAAGAAAGACAGTCCCATCGGAACAATCCTTCTGGTGCTGGCCGTGGCGGTCATCGGCGGCGGGGCCGGCTGGTACTTCAAGATTTACCGCCCGAAACATCAGGCCCCCGATCTGGACGAGGAAGAAATTGACTTTGAGGAAGAAGGGGACGAGCCTGACGGGGACAGCGATCTCCCGCCGTGGGACGAGGACGAGCCGGAGGAAGGAGACGAACCGGGGAAGGAGGACGAGGAATGAATTTTACCGACAGCCCCTATGAGCGAATGATGAAGCAGGTTCCCCGGCCCTCCCGGCACGACCCGGAGCCCTGCCCTGCCTGCCGGGAGCGCGGCGGCGATTGCAGGAAGAAGCGGCGCACCCTGATTGTGGAGCCCCGCAGGACTTCGGGCCAACTTGGCCCGAAGCGGTGATGTGCCGGGAGCTGACCCGTGACGAGAGGAAAACAATCCGGCGGCTGGTCACGGGTATGTGCGCCAACTATGACAGCGAAGACGGCTGTCTCCCGCTGGACTGCCCCTGCTATATGCTCGGCAAGTGGTGGACGGGGAGCCTGTGCCGCTACTTCCGGGCGGCGGTGCTGCCTCTGGCCCCGGTGCTGGAAACCTCCCTCACGGGGGAGGCGGCGGGGCCGGAAATAAGGCGCTGTGCCGTATGCGGGAGGGCCTTTATTCCCGAGGGGCGGCAAGCCTACTGTTCCGAAGCCTGCAAGGCCGAGGGCAACCGCCGCCGGAGCCGGGAGCGTATGCGGAAAAAACGGGAGAAAAACAGGGGGCGGCGTTACGATTAGGCCCTGTAAAGCCCCTGTATTTCCGGGCTTTCCGCACCCGGTTTAAGCGGTCTTAATATCAATCTACGTCTTGCCCCTGTTTTACGGGGTAAATCGTAACAAATAAGGACTTCGGGCCAAGTTGGCCCGAGGCTGGAAAGGAGGAATTATTTGGACGGGTATAAATACTACTCTACGCAGCGGCCAGTGGATATATGGACGTTCCCTGAACCGCCCGACAACAAGCCCGTGGAGATTAAAAACTATGACTGTGATTTTCGTATTCCCATACCGGGTGAAGCCTTCCGGGCGTGGGGCGAACTGATTTACGCAAAGCCGTTGACAGACAAGCAGATGGAGGACTACGAACTGAAGCCCTCCCGGCAAAATCCCGACCTGAAAAAACGCATGGAGGAACAAACACAGGCCCTCGGAAAATGGGAGGACAGCCGCCATTTCTCCGAGCGCAAACGGCTGACGTGGTTCCACCCGGATTTTGGTTCCTATGTGCTGAAAGACTTTGTGACCCCGGAACAGCTCTCGGAGCGGTTTGAAATTATGCAGGAATTACAGGCGGAGCGCAGAGAAAAACTTTCGATTGCCGCCCAGCTCCGCAAGGGCTCGAAATAGGCAAAGGATCATCAGGAACCACCCGCAAAGAAAAGCGGCCCCGCCCATGAGGAGAGATAGGAGGTATTTCATGCAGGAAAAGGATAACCCTTTGAAGTCGGCGGAGCTCTCCGCTGAACAGAATTACAACATGATTGACGGTGTGATGAACAACACGCCGCCCGCCCCGGTTCCCCCGGAACGGGAAAAGCCGCTGGATAAGGTAAAAGAGCCGCCCCACCACAAGCGAAGCCGGGAGCGGGAGGAACGGTAATGCCCCGCCGCAGGCGGAATATCCCGCTTTATGTGATGGTATCCCCGGAGGAACTGGAACAGCTCCACGCCCGCATGGACGAGGCGGGCGTCCGCAACATGAGCGCCTTTGTCCGCAAGATGGCCTTAAACGGCTATATCCTCCATGTTGACCTCTCGCCCGTCTGGGAACTGGTTTCTCTGCAACGACGTTGCTCCAACAATCTGAATCAGGTGGCAATCCACGCCAACACCTACGGCGTGTACCCGGACGAGATTGCCGGGCTTCAACAGGACTACGCCGAGCTGTGGGGGCGCATGAATGACATACTGAAACAGCTATCCGCCATTGTGGAGCTGTGAGCATGGGGAGCGGGGGCCGGGCCTTCGCTCCCCTGCTTTTTTTCTGTCCGGGAGCTTCGGGCCAAGTTGGCCCGAAGATTGACGGATTGTTTGAGCTATTGTATACTTGATTCGGTACTAATAAGTTCGCCTTTGGCGGATAATGCGCAGAACGACAAATCGGATTTGATGAAGTGAGAAGATGATAACAGGATACTATTGTACAAATATTTTTTCTGAGCAAGCAAAAGAACTTATAGATTTCTATAAAGAGGTATTAGGGATACCCTTTATCAAAACTGATGTTGATGATTCAAACGGGGTTTATCTTGGATTTATAGAAAACGCCCCCACTCTTTGTATCTGGGATTGTAAAGTCTTCGGCGCACAGCCGACGGGACATCAATCATTTGTTTTTCAAACAGATAATCTCAATTTAACAATGGATGGTCTAAAGAAAAAAGGGGCTACACTGTCTGAAGCTATTCGATATGATTGGGGAACCTATGAGGTTCGCTTAAGCGATATCGACGGAAACGAGATAGTGATAGTTGAGTTTTCGTAACTATTAACTTCCCATTTGTCGGGCCGCTGTAAGTACGCTTTATTGATAAAAGGTGTATAAAAAATTTCAGAGAGGAAAAAGCGTTCCGGCTTTTCCCTCTCTTTTTATATCCTATGGACTTCGGGCCAACTTGGCCCGAAGTATGCCGGTACAAGATTTGCAAAGTCCCGACAACATTGTTGTCCGGCCCCTGAAATGGTAAAATTATAATAGGATAAAACAAAGAAAGGGGCTGTTTATATGAGACTGATATTTAAGATTATCGCGTTGCCGTTCCTGCTGGTTCTGTCGCTTCTGGTGGCGGTGCTGATGTTCCTGTTTGATGTGACCGGGTGGTTTTTGTCTCTGGCCTCCGGGGTGCTGGCCGTGATTGCCGTGGGCCTGTTCGTGCTCCAACATCACCCTGTCGGCGGTGTGGCGTTTCTCGTCCTGGCTTTCCTGCTCTCGCCCTATGGGCTCCCGGCTATCGCGGAATGTATCATCAGCGCATTGGACGGGCTGAACTATTCCCTCCGGCGGTTCATCACAAGTTGACAAGCGGCGGGACTTCGGGCCAAGTTGGCCCGAAGCAGGAACAGCAAAACGGCGGCTCTGCGGGGCCGCCGTTCTTCATGGAATGGAGGTGAGATATGGCAACTACCCGCCATTTTACCCGGCATATCAACGTCGGGGAGACGATAGCGGAGGCAATCAAGGAATGTATTGACTACGGCAAAAATCCCGATAAGACCCGGGGCGGTAAACTTATCTCCGCTTATGAGTGCGACCCGGCCACGGTGGACGCGGAATTTCTGCTTTCCAAGAGCAAATATAAGGCCATCACGGGCCGGGTGCAGAAGTGGGACGAGGACATTTTGTGTTATCAGATACGGCAATCCTTCCTCCCCGGAGAAGTGACCCCGGAAGAAGCAAACCGTATCGGCTACGAGCTCGGCATGAGCTGGACAAAAGGCAACCACGCTTTTATTGTCACACACACATTGATAGGCACACGTCCACAACCATATTTACTACAATTCAACGTCCCTTGACTATACCCGGAAGTTTCGGAATTTCTGGAACAGTTCTTTGCAATCCGGCGGGTAAGTGACCGGATCTGTCTGGACTACGGGCTTTCGATTGTGAAAAATCCGAAGCCTCGGAGTAAAGGCAAGTTTAAGAATTACGGGGAATGGCTTGGGGATAACAAACCTCCCACCTTTCAGGAGCGGCTGCGGGCGCAGATCGATGCGGCCCTCTTGCAGAAGCCCGCCGATTTTGCCGCGTTTCTCTCACTGATGAAGGCGGCGGGCTACGAGGTCAAACACGGGCGCGGCGGCTCTCTCTCCTTCCGGGCTCCCGGACAGGAACGTTTTACCCGTTGCCGGGCCTCCACGCTCGGGGAAGGCTACGGGCCGGAGGATATACGGGCCGATATTGAGGGCCGCGCCCCTTGCCCTCCAGCCGGGCGATGGAGCCTGTGAAGCCGGGCCGCAGGCTCAACCTGATTATCGACATTCAGAACCGGCTTCAAGGAAAACGGCCCGGGCCTATGAGCGGTGGGCAAAAGTATTCAACCTAAAGCAGATGGCGGCGGCTCTGGCTTACTTGCAGGACAACGGCCTGACGGAGTATGAGCAGTTCGAGAAAAAGGCCGGGGAGGCCACGGAGCGTTTTCACGTTCGGCCGGAAAAATCAAACAGTGGAGGCCGCGCTTGGCCGCCAATGCGGAGCTCAAAGGGGCCAAGGTAAACTACGCTAAGACCCGCCCCGTGTTTGAGGCGTACAAGGCTTCACGGTACAGTAAAAAATTCCTTGCGGAGCATGAGGCAGATATTGAAATTTACCGGGCGTCTCGGGCCAAAATGAGTGCCATTCTGGACGGGGCGAAGCTCCCGAAGATAGAGAAGCAGAAGGAGGAAGGCCGCAGGCTGGCGGCAGAAAAAAAGGGAGCTATACGCCGAGTACCGGACGGCCCGGAAAGATATGCGGGAAGTACACAACGGCAAAAGCAAACATTGATTATCTGCTCGGCCTGACCGGGCAGGAGAAAAATAAGGAACAGGAGCGATAGCGAATGAGACGCAACCAATCGAGCGGAGCGCCGGAGCTTCGGGCCAAGTTGGCCCGAGGTTCCGCAGGGTTTGGGGCTGGCCCCAACAAGCGGGATTTTTCATGTTTCGGCGGAGGCCGGAACGTGGAAAATTCGCAAGTGTATAGACACTTGCATCGCTTGCCGTTTAGCGTAAACCTGTTAAGCGCATGAAAAAACGGGGAATTTATTCCCCCGCTTCTCTGGCTTCTCTGGCTTCTTTGGCTTTCTGTATTCCTTTTACTGTATCGGTTACTATGACTAAATCGGTTTCATCAACGCCGTTTAGTAGTTCGTCAAGCTGTCGGCGTTGTGTTGTTTTATCCGGTGTTTTCACCGGAAAGAAAAACTGGTCTACCGATATATCTAAAAAGGTGACAAGTTCATAAAAGATTTGTAGGCTTGGGTGCTGTCCGCTGTTCTCGATGGACGCAATATAGCGCGGCGCAATGTTCAGCCTGTCCGCTAACTGGTTGCGCGATATGCCCTTTGCCTTTCTTGCTTCTTTTATGGCTTGTCCGAAAGCCTTAAAATCATACTTCACTTTGTCCTACTTCATATTTTTCACCCTATTACATTTTACCGTTCCCCTTTACTTTTTGAATATGATTACACATATCATAGTGCTGATTAAAATAGAACATGATATATGCGGGTAATATGTTGATATTGTGGAGTCAAACATTTATAATGATACATAGAAGGTTTCGATGGGAGGTGATTAACATTTTAAATATTACCCGTTATGCAATTAAAAACGAATGTCTTATTCCGTGGGTGAAATTTTTTTGGCACATTGAAGCCGCAAATGCAGACATTCACTATAAACTTCTTCCAACGGATTGTATTGATGTTATATTAAATTTGGCTGATGATGTGGTATATGAAACAGAATGTAATAAAATAATAGCTCCCCCTTTTCATATCAATGGACTACGTAGTAAGTACAGTTTTATCCATCAAGAAAAAAATATTCGTATTTTTGGTATATCATTTTATCCTCATGGGCTATATCCCTTTGTGCATAAATCACTTAAGGAAGTTCAAAACAAAGTGGTTAATCTAAACGGGCTTTCATGCAGTTTAGGAGAAAAGTTAAAAAAAGCAGTCAGTAATGAAACTACTGATAAAATAATCGCTGAAATCGAAAATACTTTGATTGAGGAGTTATCTTTAAAGCAAGATTTTGTGGATAAAGCACAGCTAATATCAGATTTTATAACAATTAGCGATGATATATCTATCAAATCCTTTTGTGATGAACGATCAATAAACATAAAAACTTTTGAAAGAATGTTTTTATACTATACGGGCTATACTCCTAAAATTTTGCGTCGTATAAAACGTTTCCAGAATACATGTAATCAATTAGTACATCAACATATTAGCTTAACCGATATTACATACGATAATAATTTTACTGACCAATCATATTTTATAAAAGAGTTTACGCGTTTTTCGGGAACAGCACCACGCACCTTTCAGACAGAGAAAGCTACTGTAAAAGAGAATGTTAAATACAAATACCTATGACCAGTCGATTTTCTACTATACCTCTTGTTTTATTTCATGTAGACTATGAAAAAACAGGAGGTATTTTTTATGTCTATTGCAACGGAAATCGTAACAATGAAAACTTCACAGGAGGTAACAAAAGACAGCTTTATCAGCATTGTGGACTCACTTGAAAAGGACTATCATTCAAAGCAACAGGGTTTTATTGACACGGAGCTTCTCTATAACGAAGAAAACAAAGAATGGACTATGATACAGCATTGGACTTCAATGGAAGAACTCAAGGCTGCTTCTGATAAAATGTTTTATGATGAGGGAGCCGCCCCTTTTGTAAAAGCACTTGATGCTGCAAGTGTCAAAATGAGCATATTACCACAAATAAAAATATGGGGATAAAAAAGTGAAAAAGTTTGAATATCAAATTGAAAAGGTAACAGGGCATTGTTCATGTGGATATAAGGTAGGAGATGTATTTCAATGTGATGGTATGAATACTCCCTGTACTCCATTTTGTGGAGGTGCTTACATGGCTTTGTTTCCTATTCAAGTCGCCCTACACAATGGAGCTACCTTTAATTTTGAAGAAAACCCAAAGTCAAAAGGAAATTTGGCTTGTCCTGATAATGGATATGTTGTTTTCAAAGTTACTCTGATTGAGGACTAATTATTTAAGTGAAAAATTTGGGTTCTATACTGAATGTTGGGGTGTGCTGAAAAGCACACTTCCAACATTCTTTTCGTTGTAATAAAATACATCTATAAGAAGCCTCCTAAACGCATTATCCCGACCAAAGTTTAATGTTATGGAGGTGACCCCTTATAGATGTACCCTAATTATACCAAGGCTTTCCTTAACTTGGAAGGTGTTTCTATTAAAAAAGTGGTTCAGGCAGACTCTTTCATTAAAATTTTCATCCAGTCCCAACCGGTAGAACAGACTTGTCCCTGCTGTGGGGCTAAAACAAAACGGATTCATGATTACCGTTTACAAGAAGTCCAGGACATTCCCTTACTGGGAAAACAAGTAATCCTGCTTCTTCGCAAACGCCGCTACCTCTGCCCATACTGCCGCAAACGGTTCACGGAACCCTATTCGTTCCTCCCCAGCTACCACCGCAGGACCCGCAGGCTGGCATTTTACATTGTCTCCCTGCTCCGGCAGACCTTTTCCTTAAAACAGATCGCAGAGCTTACCGGTGTTTCCGTCCAGACGGTCTGCCGCCTTCTGGACACGATTTGCTATCCTCCGCCTGACCAGCTTCCACAAGCGCTTTCCATTGACGAATTCAAAGGCAATGCTTCTACCGGTAAATATCAGTGCATTCTGGTTGATCCGAAAAAGCGCCGGATCCTCGACATTCTCCCGGATCGGACCCAGAGCCATCTGGCTGATTATTGGCGGAACATTCCCAGGAAAGAACGCCTGAAGGTAAAGTTCTTCGTCTGCGATATGTGGCGCCCCTACACCGAACTTGCACAGACCTTCTTTCCAAACGCTACAATCATCGTGGATAAATATCATTTCATCCGGCAGGTGACATGGGCGATTGAAAATGTACGCAAACGGCTGCAGCGGTCCATGCCGGTTTCTCTGCGTAAGTATTATAAACGCAGCCGGAAACTCATTCTGACCCGCTATAAAAAGCTGAAGGATGAGAACAAACAGGCCTGTGATTTAATGCTTCACTATAGCGAGGATCTGCGTCTGGCACACCGCATGAAAGAGTGGTTTTATGATATCTGCCAGATGGAAGCGTATCGTCAGCAGCAGAGGGAATTTGATGACTGGATTGCGAATGCACAGAGCTGTGGGATCAAGGAATTTGAGGCCTGTGCTAAGACCTACAGGGCCTGGCGAAAAGAAATCCTGAATGCCTTTAAATACGGGCTGACAAATGGTCCCACAGAAGGATTTAACAACAAGATAAAGGTATTAAAACGGAGCAGCTACGGAATCCGGAATTTCAAACGGTTCCGAACCCGGATACTTCACTGTACATCATAGGATAAAAAGGTCGGTAATGCGGAGGCTTATTTGGCATGCCCAAAATCAGTAAAACCTGGAACTAAACATAAAAAGGGCCCTTTTCATAGAATTGGGGCGGGATTTTAACAAATCCCACCCCAACTATTGACAAAGAGCTAAAATTTGAAGCTTTTCACCCTATTACATTTTACCGTTCATCTTTCCTGTTTGGATATGAGTATACACATCATAGTATTAACAGTAATAGAGCATATACATATAGCTGTTGACTTCCTGATTGCAATAAGATATAATATGACTATAAAATCAAAACAGTCACAAAGGAGTTATGAAGTATGTATAAAGAGGTTGGCATATCTTCAAATAATGTTCCGATAACTCTTTCTATCTGGTATACAGAGAGAAGCTGTCCTACCATTGTTTTTTTGCCGGGTACTATGTCACACCCTCTCATGTATGAGAACTTTCTAAGTGGGTTATGTGAAAGAGGATTTAATATAATAGGTGTTCATTATCTTTCACACGGGAAAAGCCCTAAAATCAAAATGAATTATACAATGGAAGATTTGCTGTATAATGTATATGACGCAACAACTTACGGAATGGAAAATTACGGAGATAACATAGCTGTGATGGGTTCTAGTCAAGGCGGGATTTTAGCAGCAATGGCGGCGGGGAGGGATACAAGATTAAAAGCCATTTTTCCACATAATATCATGCTGACTACACTAAAAGAAACTATGAGCTTAACAAAGTATCCTGCATGGACACACCGTTTTATGGGGCTGATACAGTGGGGCTTTCGTGTAGGCGGAAAGTTGTTGCCTAACTACAAGGTTCCAGGAGACGCTTATTTAGACTATAACAAAGTATTTTATAGCGAACAGGCAAAACAAGATTGCTTAAACGACCCTATGCTTTTACCTTATTACCCTTTAAGATTTGTCGCCAGTTTATTCAATGCTGACTTATCGTGTTTGGAGAACGGCTCTATACAATGTCCAGTCATTTTAATTACAGCCAAAGGCGACCCGCTTTTTAGCTTTGATTATACCAACAAAGTATTTGATTTAATTCATGCGCCGCAAAAGGAATTGCTTACTTTAGAACTTAATCGTCACATGATTTTTAATGAGGATACAGACACGACGATAAACGCATTGGAACCTACATTGCATAAATATCTCGGATAGTATATTGATAATATGAGCAGTAAATGTTATACTTCTCATGACGATACTAACGATTTAGTCATAAGGGGGTTATGAGAATTGCCACGATTTACAGAACAAGAGAAAGAGATCATCAGCAGTAAACTTTTGATAGAGGGAGAAAAGCTGTTTGCATTACACGGTTTGAAAAAGGTAACGGTTGATGATTTAGTAGCCGCCGTAAACATATCAAAAGGGTCTTTCTATGCTTTTTATCCCAGCAAAGAACATCTATATGTGGAAATCAATTTTCGCTTACAAAAAGAGCTATTTGCAAGTATAGAAGCAACCATTAAAAAGAAAAAATATAAGAACCATAGAGATTTAGCAAAGGACGTTATTATGCTAAGTTTAACGGGGTTGATTACTTCACCTATTCTTTCGCAGATTGACTTATCTTTAATGGACTATCTGCAAAGAAAATTATCACCAGATATTTTTCAAAGCCATATGCACAATGATATTCGTATATTGGAGATACTGGAAGGTTTAGGAGTTGTATTTTTGGTTCCGCATACGGTTCTTATAAAATCTTTATATTCTGTTTTATCCTGTATAGAACAATTCAAAGAGGACAAAGAACTTGAAAAGATACAAAATCTTTTAGTAAACGGTATTGTGCAACAAGTAGTAGCCGATTAAAATTTTTTGTTTGGTCATTTAACAGCAAGATAGCCAAACAAAATTTTTACAATTTATATGACTATATTTCTAAACATGTCATATTGTTCAAGGAGGACACCATAATGATTGATGTAAAAAAACTGTATTTCAGCTATACCGAAAAACCCTTTGTTGAAGATGTGAGTTTCCATGTTGGGAGGGGAGAAATTTTCGGCTTTTTAGGACCCTCTGGAGCCGGAAAGTCAACCATACAAAAAGTATTGACTGGGCTAAACACAAAATATAAAGGCAGTGTAAAAGTTTCAGGTATTGAAATAAAGGAACGCACAAATCGGTTTTATGAAAATATAGGGGTAGACTTTGAATTTTCTACCTGCTATGAGAAATTTACAGCACGACAAAACCTCGCCTATTTTGCTTCGCTGTATAAAAAGCAGTCCCGGTCTATTGACGAATTATTGTATATGGTAGGCTTGGAAAATGACGGGGACAAAAAGGTTTCTGACTTTTCCAAAGGTATGCGTTCCCGCTTAAATTTTATCAAAGCGTTAATCCATGACCCCGATATATTATTCCTTGATGAACCAACAAGCGGTCTTGACCCTACAAATAATCGCTTGATGAAAGATATTATCCTTGCAGAGAAAAAGCGCGGAAAAACTGTCATAATCACCACTCACAATATGTATGACGCAACGGAGCTATGCGACCAGGTAGCCTTTATTGTTGCGGGAAAAGTCAGTGCGTTAGACAGCCCACATAATTTAATCATGTCAAGGGGTGCTGCAAAAATACAATATACCTATTATGACAACGGTGAAAAAACCGGGGAATGTCTGCTTGATAGAACCACAGAGGATAAGACGTTAAAAAGTTTAATTTCTGAAAACCGTCTGCTTTCTATCCATAGTAGTGAACCTACGTTAAATGACATTTTCGTTGATATTACGGGGAGGACACTACAATGAGATTAGGGCGTTTAATCCGTGGAGATATACATTTCCAATGGAAATATGGTTTCTACTTTATTTACTTTATCTTGACGCTTCTGTATGTGTGCGCGATTGCTGCCTTGCCGGAGCATTGGAAAAAAGATATTGCCGCTATCATGATCTACTCTGACCCGGCAGCTATGGGCTTGTTTTTTATGGGGGCGATTGTTCTTTTGGAAAAAAGCCAAAAAGTATTAAATGCTATGGTGGTATCGCCTGTAAAAGTATCGGAGTACATTCTTTCAAAAACAATCGCTTTGATTGCTATTTCTACAATCATTGCATTGATATTGGGATTAGTTTCCGGCAGTAAGCATTTATTTGGTATCGCAGTTGGAACCGCCCTGACATCAGCAATCTTTACTATGCTTGGAATAATCGCAGCTACAAGAATTTCAAACTTGAACCAATTTCTCATTGTGATTATGCCAATAGAAATTGTTTGCTTTGTACCGCCTATTGTTGGGTTATTTGTAAAATTGCCTGATATATTTTGCCTTTTCCCATTCGTTGCCTGTATGAACATTATAACCGGAAAAAGCTCTTTGCTATCGTTTGATATGATACTTGTATTTGTTACATTGATTATCCTCTACATGGTTGCGCGGCATACAGTTGAGCATATGTGGAGGACGTTAGGAGGTGTAAAGCTATGAAAAGGATATTATCAAGTACCATACAGGTATTTAGGCAGATCAAGAGCGACCCTATGATGTTTACAGCTTGTTTTACGCCTTTTGTCATGGGAACTTTAATTAAATTTGGTATTCCATTTCTTGAAAGGATAACGGACTTTTCTTTGCAAGCATACTATCCGATTTTTGATTTATTACTTTCCATCATGGCGCCTGTATTGCTCTGCTTTGCATTTGCAATGATTACATTAGAGGAAATTGACGATAAAGTGTCACGGTATTTTTCTGTTACCCCTCTTGGTAAGTCGGGGTATCTCTTTACAAGGTTGGGAGTACCCGCAGTTATCTCGGCTGTCATTGCTTTTATCGTACTTTTGTTTTTCTCATTGGAAAAACTGCCTGTTGGAATGACGGTTGGTTTAGCGTTTCTCGGCTCCATACAGGCAATTATTGTTTCTTTAATGATTGTAACATTATCAACTAACAAATTAGAGGGCATGGCTGTAACGAAACTTTCCGCACTTACACTGTTAGGTATTCCAGTTCCTTTTTTCATAAAAGGAATGGTTCAATATATCGTTGGTTTTCTGCCCTCTTTTTGGGTAGGGAAAGCAATGCAGAGCAATGGTTATATAAATCTGCTGATTGCCTTACTGGTTGCTTCTGTATGGTTTTATGTTTTGGCAAGCAAGTTAATAAAAAAATTA